>JAABUI010001366.1_pt1 | contig 14344 bp, 11 predicted proteins | sample 5559111 | NCBI WGS metagenome assembly JAABUI01 (sample SAMN10711870, study PRJNA513365) | rock metagenome | isolation source: Antarctica rocks | place: Antarctica: Victoria Land, Buttleship Promontory
CGGGAGACCGCTGCCCGCGTAGGCTCGCGCCGCCGCGTGAGGTGCCCGCCGCCGGCACCGCGGCACCACTCTGGAGGAACCCGTGGACACCGACCAGATCATCAGGCTGAGCGTCGGCCTGCTCATCGTGGCCGTCTCGCTCGCCATCGCCGGTCGCCGGGTGTTCTTCCTCTATCGCTTGATCAACAGTGGCCAACCCTCACCGGGCCGGCTCGACGGCGTCGGGAAGCGCCTGTGGCTGCAGGTCAGCGAGGTCTTCGGGCAGTCCCGGCTGCTGAAGTGGTCGGTGCCCGGCGTCGCGCACTTCGTCACCTTCTGGTCGTTCATCATCCTCACTCTGACGATCATCGAAGCGGTCGGTGCACTGTTCGACCCGCACTTCGCCATCCCGCTGATCGGACACTGGCGCGTGGTGGGCCTGGCCGAGGACCTGATCGGCACGCTGCTGCTGGTGTCCCTGGCAACATTTGCCATCATCCGGGTGCGCCAGTCGCCCAAGAAGATCGAGCGCGACAGCCGCTTCTACGGCTCGCACACGGGCGCGGCCTGGCTCGTCCTGCTTCTCATCACGATGGTTGCCGTCACCCTGTTCGGCTACCGCGGACCGCAGATCGTCAACGGCACGTTCCCGTATCGCGCGCACCCGCACTGGACCTTCACATCGGACTTCGTCGCGCTGCTCACCCGCCCGCTCGGCTCCACCGCGAACATGGTGCTGGAGACGTTCTTCATCCTGGCCCAGATCGCCGTGATCTTCGGGTTCCTGGTCCTGGTCGTCTACAGCAAGCACCTGCACATCTTCCTGGCGCCGATCAACGTCTCCACCAAGCGCAACCCCGACGGAACGGCGCTCGGCGCCCTGCTGCCGATGATCAGCGACGGCAAGGTGCTCGACTTCGAGCAGGCCGACCCGGAGACCGACACGTTCGGCGTCGGCAAGGTCGAGGACTTCAGGTGGACGGCCATGCTCGACATGGCCACCTGCACCGAGTGCGGCCGCTGCCAGTCGCAGTGCCCGGCCTGGAACACCGGCAAGCCGCTGTCACCCAAGCTGCTGATCATGGACCTGCGCGACCACCTGTTCGCGAAGGCGCCCTACCTGCTGGCCGCCGACAAGGACGCGGTCCTGGCCGCCACCGAGGCACCGAAGGCGGTCACCGGCATCGAGGAGGCCGGTGAGGAGTCCGGCAAGCAGGGGCCCGCACACCACGGCGTACCGGAGTCGGGCTTCGAGCGCATCACCGGCAGCAACAAGGCGCAGTATGAGCGGCCGCTGGTCGGCACCGAGGCCGAGGGCGGCGTGATCGACCCGGACGTCCTGTGGAGCTGCACCACCTGCGGTGCCTGCGTCGAGCAGTGCCCCGTCGACATCGAGCACGTCGACCACATCCTGGATATGCGCCGCTACCAGGTGCTGATCGAGAGCGCGTTCCCCAGCGAGGCCGGCGTGATGCTGCGCAACCTGGAGAACAACGGCAACCCGTGGGGGATGAACAACAACTCCCGTACCGACTGGATGGACGGGTTGCCGTTCGAGATCCCGGTCGTCACCGACAGCATCCCGGACGACATCGAGTTCCTGTTCTGGGTGGGCTGCGCCGGCGCGCTGGAGGACCGGTCGAAGAAGGTGACCCGCGCGGTGGCCGAGCTGCTCAACATCGCCGGCGTCCGCTTCGCCGTACTCGGCAAGGGCGAGAGCTGCACCGGTGACCCGGCCCGCCGCCTCGGCAACGAGTTCGTCTTCTCGATGCTGGCGCAGCAGAACGTCGAGACGCTCAACGGCGTCGGCGCGACCCGCGAGCACAACGTCAAGATCGTGGCGACCTGCCCGCACTGCTTCAACACCCTCGCGAACGAGTACCCGCAGCTCGGTGGCCACTACGACGTGGTGCACCACACCCAGCTGCTCGGTGAGCTGGTCTCCGACGGGCACCTGGTGCCGGTCACCGCGGTGGACGAGAGGGTCACCTACCACGACCCGTGCTACCTCGGGCGGCACAACAAGGTCTACACGCCGCCGCGCGAGGTGCTCGCCGCCATCCAGGGCCTCAGCGCGGTCGAGATGCCCCGGTGCAAGGAGCGCGGCTTCTGCTGTGGCGCCGGGGGCGCCCGGATGTGGATGGAGGAGAAGATCGGCAAGCAGATCAACGTCGAGCGCACGGACGAGGCGCTCGGCCTGGACCCGGACATCGTCTCGACCGCCTGCCCGTTCTGCATGGTCATGCTGTCCGACGCGGTGACCGCCAAGCAGCAGAGCGGCCAGGCCCGCGAGGACGTCCAGGTGCTCGACGTCTCGCAGATCCTGGCCCGCTCGCTCAAGGCGGCTCCTGCCGCCGCCGCCGCTCCCCCCGGACCCGCGGCTACGGTCACAGAGGACGTCGTGGTGGAGGCGCCCAAACCGGTCGCGCCCGAGCCCGCCCAGACGGCCGTCGCGGACTACCCGCAGCTGGCCCAGCAGGACGACCCCCCCACGACGGCCGCCGGGCACGGCCCACAGGACGCGCCGGCCCCGGAGCGCAGTACAGGCACGCCCGGTGACGCACCCGGTGGCAAGAGCGAGCACCAGCAGGTCGGGCCGCCCACCGCGCCGCCCGAATAGCCGATGGCACGCCGCGCGCGCGAGCAGGACTTTGACCCGCACGAGTTCGGGGCCCGGCGCAGCGATCCGTCGCTGGCCGGATTCGACCCCCTGCCGGCGTTCCCGCGTCGGCTTCGGCCGCTGACGCTGCTCACGGGCTTCGCCGCGCTCGTTGCGGTCGCGGTCGCGGTGCACGGTGGGGCTCGCGCTCGAGCCGTCGCGCTTGCGCCGAGCTGCACCACGCCGGCGTACGCAGTGTCAGCCCTGCAGGCACCGCAGGCGGGGGCCGTGCGGTGGTCGGCCGTCGGTCCGGCCAGCTCCTCGGTCGTGTTCGCGTTGGACAGCACCGCACCGCCGACGACCGCCGGTGCGGGGCTGCTGACGGGGCCGGTCGTCCTGGCGGGCTGCCGGGCGAGCGGCCAGTTCCAGGTACGGGGAGCACCGGGTGCGCACCTGCTCGCGGCGTTCCTGCTGGGGCGGGACGGCCGTTCCACGAGGCTCCGGCAGCAGCCGTTCACCATCACCGGCAGCTGAGCTCAGCGGCGGGTCGGCGTCCGACTGAAGCGCAGGTGCGAGCGGGAGGGCGTCGGGCCGCGCTGGTCCTGGTAGCGCGAGCCGTAGATGCTCGAGCCGTACGGGTGCTCGGCCGGCGAGGTCAGCGGCAGTACGCACACCTGCCCGATCTTCATGCCCGGGTAGAGCTTGATCGGCAGGTTCGCCACGTTGCTCAGCTCCAGCGTGACGTGCCCGGAGAACCCGGGGTCGATGAAGCCCGCCGTGGAGTGGGTGAGCAGCCCCAGCCGGCCCAGGCTGCTCTTGCCCTCCAGGCGGGCCGCCAGGTCGACACCGAGGCTGATCCGCTCGAGGGTGGAGCCGAGCACGAACTCGCCGGGGTGCAGGATGAACGGCTCGTCGCCCTCAGGCTCGATCTGCTCGGTCAGGTCCTCCTGGGCGACGGCCGGGTCGATGTGGGTGTACCGGTGGTTGGCGAACACCCGGAAGTACCGGTCCAGCCGCACGTCGATGCTGCTGGGCTGCACCATCGCCTCGTCGTAGGGCTCCACGCCCAGCCGTCCCTCGGCGAGGGCCGCCTTCAGGTCGCGGTCGGACAGCAGCATGCGCCGCAGCCTAATGCGGCTCGGCTAGCATGCTGGGTGCACGCTGCGGGCGTAGTTCAGCGGCAGAACATCAGCTTCCCAAGCTGAGAACGCGAGTTCGATTCTCGTCGCCCGCTCTGAGGTATAAGCCCAGGTCAGAAGGCGTGTAGCCCGATGTGAGGATCAGTTGGCAATCGACGAAGACTGTCCCCGTGCCCGCCGCGTGCCCGTAGCCCCTGCACGTGCCCGGCCGCGGGCGGACAGTGGTGCATGCTCTAGCCCCTGCTGAGCCCCGTCTCTCTTGGCCTCGACAGACGCCCCGAGGTCGCTCGCGGCGAGCGACGACAGGGCCGCTGCTATCGCCGCGTCCCTGTCGGTCGTGGCGTGCTGGTAGATGAGCGCGGCCCGCATGCTGGCGTGGCCCATGCGCGCCATGAGTTCCTTCGTGCTCGCGCCGGTCGCCGCCGCAAGCGTGTTGCCGGTGTGGCGTAAGTCGTGGAAGCGGAAATGGGGTAGCTCCGCCTTGTCCCGGGCAAGTAGCCAGACCGACCGCCAGGAGGCCCGCCGGATCGGCTGGTCCTTGCTGTTCGGGAAGATCACCGACGATGACGGCGTGGTCCAGGTGGCCAGGTGCTGCTGCAGTTCGGGCATCAGGTGTGGCGGGATGTGGACGGTCCGTACGCCTGCTGCCGTCTTGGGGGTGTCCAGCACGAGCGAGCCGTCGCGCAGCTCGACGTACTGCCGGTTGATCGTGAGAGTCCCCCGCTCTAGGTCCAGGCTGTCGCGGGAAAGCGCCACAAGCTCGCCCCAGCGGGCGCCGGACCAGGCTGCCAGCAGGACGAGCATTCGGTAGCGCGGGGCATGGCCTCGGCGAGGGCGTTGACCTGGGCGACCGTGGCCACCGTGCGCTCGCCGCTTCGGCTGACTCCGGCACCACGCACCGTGCAGGGGTTGCGGAGCAGCAGCTCGTCGGACACCGCCGTGTTCAGCATCGCGCGCAGCAGGCTGTATGCCTGCCGGGTAGGCGTCGGCGCCGCCGTGCGAACCAGCTCGGCGTGCCAGGCGCGCACAATGGGCGGGCTGAGCTTGCCGAGGGGTACGTAGCCGAGCTGCGGAAGGAGGTACTTCCCGAGCAGCCGCGAGTAGAGCTCGCGGGTACGCACCTTGAGGTCGGGGCGCCCGCGCAACCAGATGTTGGCGTAGGCCTCGAGCGTGTCTTGGCCCTTGGCGGGGTCTACCCACTGGCCCCGTGCCAGGTCGGTCTCGATGCCGGCCAGCCAGCGCTCCGCGGCGGTCTTCGTGGTGAAGGTCTCTGGGGCGCTTACCTCCCGCCCGTCGGGCAGGCTGTAACGAGCCTGCCACCGGTTGGAGGGCAGTTTGCGTATCCGGCCGAAACGGCGGCGTGCGGTCATGTCCAGCTCCTTCGCGCGTTTGCGCTGTCATCCGACAGCTCCTGCGTCGTCGCTCGATCTGCCGGCAGGCAGGCGAGCCTCGAGTTCTACGCGCTGCTACGACTAGCCCGCCCCCCGGAGTGAACGCCTGACGGGATCACCTGCGCTCCCCTGGCCCCCTTGAGCATTCGTCGAGGTGACCCGGCGTGACGCTTACAAGGTCGTGTTCGACGGACGGCGGAACGAGCCAGAGCCGTAGTCCGCCTCGGCCTGCAAACGCGCCACGAGCTCCGGCAGCAACGCCCCAGGGATTCGGCGGCAGCTTCCGATGCGTACCGACGCGACCGTCCCAGTGCGCATGAGCTGGTACAGCTTCGAGCGGCCTATGCCGAGCGCGTCCGCGGCCTCTTGGGGGGTCAGTAGCAGCTTGTCCATGACGTCCTCCTTCGCGGGGCAGCGTCCGTGTGTCGGGCTGCTTGTCCTCAAAGAGGCAGGTGGCGTCAACCGGGGCTGGCGGCCACGTACGGGGTGTGATTTAGATCACAACCGCGCGACCCGGCTTGCGACCGGCGGGTGCCGGTCCAGCAGCCGGCCGCGGACCGTGCGACGTGACGTCGACTGGCCCTGCATGCTGATGAGTGCCCGGGCCAGGTCCGGGCCGACGCCGACCTCGCTGGCGTAGGTGTCCGCGGCGTACTCGCTGGCCCGGCTGACGGCCCCATCGACCAAAGGCGTGCCCACCAGCGTAAAGGCCAGCCCAGCCAGCATCACCAGGCCCAGCCACTGGCCCTGCCGCACCAGCTGCACCGCCGCCATGCACCCCGCGACCAGCCCGAGCAGCGCCTGCAAGACTCCCGGACGGCGCCCTCCGCACAGCGCCACCGAGACCCGCACAACGAGCCGGAACGCGGCCCGGCCAGGCGCGGCCAGCCACGTCGTGGTCAGCACGTAACGGGTCGCGCGGCTCTGGTGTTGACCCAGCTCGTGCACCAGGACAGCCAGCAGTTGGTCAGCAGGTAGGCGGCCTGACACCAAATCTTCAAGGGTCCCCCCGGTGACCGCCACGCTGCGCCGGCCGGCCGCGCACGCGTTGGTCCCCGAGCCGGGCTGCACGTACCAGTCGACCGTCCCCGGCCGCTGCCCGCACCTGGCCATCGCCATCGTCGCGACCGGCATCAGCAGCTGCCGCTGCCGCTGGCTCGGCGGCCGGCACCGGCACATGCCACGCACAGCCAGGCGCTCGCCGCGCACCGTGCACAGCACGGCGCCGGCGCTCATCCAGGCCAGGAACAGCAGCGCACCGTCCGTTCCCAGGCCCGCGGTGAGCGTCATCGCGACCAGGAGCCCGCCGCACACCGCCGGCAGCACCGCCAGCGCCCGCAGGGTCCCGAGCTCGACCCTTAGCGGCCGCTGAGCGCTCGGTGGGGGCGGTGCGTCACGGGCGTCCTGCGCCACGAGCGGAACCGCTGCCTCCGCCATCACGACCTCCTTGAACCAGCGCGGTCGCTGCCGCGAGGGCTGCACGTCGACATCCACCCAGGACGGCGCCGACAACCGTGGCCTCGCACATCCTCGGATAATGTGCGAGGGCACACCTGGTGGTGGTGGTGGTGGTGCCGGTGCCACCCCTGATCCGCACGATGCCCCGGTGCCCAGAGCCCGCCGACCCCGCGCTTTCGACCCTGGACAGATGTCGTTGGAGTCCCTGTGGGGACCCGACCTGGATCAGGAGAGCCATGACCCCCGACCCGAGGACCAGGCCGCCGAGCAACCTGCCGTCGAGCCAGGAGCCGAGCAGCTTGTCGGGCTACCTGCCGGGCGAGCAGGAGCCGGCGATCTCGCTGATCGCCTCAAGGGCGAGGGCGCACTGGCAGCAGTGGCGGCCGAACGAGCTGGCGCAGCTGCCGGACCCGCAGGCGTTCTTCGAGGAGTTGAGTCGGGAGGCGCAGCGCCAGATCGAGGACTTGGGAGCGCACCTGGCGGGCCAGGGCCCGCCGGGGGAGCCCTACCTGGAGCAGGTGGGCCGGCTGGCGATGGCCCGGTTCGACGCGACCGCGCTGGTGATGCGGGACCTGATTCTGCTGCCACCGGAGCCGGGACACCCGGACGAGGAGACCGAACAGCCGGACCCGATGGGATCAGCGGACCCCGACGACGGCTGGCTGCCGGTGGTGCTGACGCCGGACCACCCGCGCTACCAGGACCTGGACGACGACCCGGGCCTGAGCAAGCCGTAAACGCACCGCCGCCGGCACCGTCGGCAACTCGCGTCGGCGCGGCTGACGCGCTGTTCCAAAACATCGCGGTCGAGCTCGACCGGCGCACGCAGCGGCAGGACCCACGCCCGACCCCCCACCCGACCCTCCACCCGACCCCCCACCCGACCCCCCAGCTGGCGACGGCGCTGGTCGAGACGCCCGAGCAGCCGATGGTGGCCTACCGGCCGAGCTCGCAGGCCGATCTGGCGCCGGCGGGACAGCGGTCCAATCTCGGCGCGAACCTCGCCGCCCTGCGGACGCTCACTGCCCTGCAGGAGGCCGGCCGGCCGGCGAGCGCTGGCGAGCAGGCGGTGTTAGCGCGCTGGTCGGGGTGGGGCGCACTGCCCCACGTGTTCGACCCGGCGCACCCCGAGCACCAGGACATCCGCAGCGAGCTACTCGCCCTGCTCGGGCAGGCCGGCTACCGCGCCGCGTCCCGCACCACCCTCAACGCGCACTACACCGACGCCGCCCTGGCCCAGGCCGTCTGGGACACGCTGGGGCAGGCTGGGTTTGCGGCGACCGCCGGCCGGGTCCTGGAACCGGGCTGCGGCGCCGGAACGTTCCTGGGCCTCGCCCCGGCCGCCGCGACCGAGCTGGTCGGGGTCGAGCTGGACCGGACCAGCGCGGCGATCGCCGCGGCGCTCTACCCGCACGCGCAGATCCGGTCGGAGTCCTTCAGCGACACCAAGCTGCCAGCCAGTTCGGTCGACCTGGTCATCGGCAACGTCCCGTTCGGGAAGATCGCCCTGCACGACCCGGTGCACAACCCGCACGGACAGAGCCTGCACAACCACTTCATCCTCAAGAGCCTGGCCCTGACCCGCCCGAGTGGCGTCGTCGCGGTCCTGACCTCGCACTGGACGCTGGACACGACCAACCCCACGGCCCGGCGTGAGATCGCCGCCCTCGGACAGCTCGTCGCCGCGCTCCGGCTGCCCAGCACGGTGCACGAGAAGGCCGCCGGCACCCGCGTCCTGACCGACTTGCTCGTCCTCCGGCGCCACGACGTCGACGTCCAGCGCGACCCGGCCCCGAGGCAGGGGTTGGCCTGGCAACGGGCCGTCCCGGTCGATCTGGAGCAGTACCCCGACGTCCGCAGCACCCAGCCCGGCCGGCCGGGCCCGGCCGTCAACGAGGTGTTCCTCGTCCACCCCGAGTGGGTGCTCGGGCAGACGACCGTCCGCAACGCTCAGTTCGGGCCAACCGTCGAGGTAGGCACAGACCTGGACCTCCCCGACGTCGCGAAGCAGCTGCACACTCGCCTGTCTGCCGCGCTGCAAGCGGCCAGTGCGGACCTGCCCGGCGGCAGCCTGTTCGGTCCCGGCCGAGCCCGCAGCCCGACCGTCCCCCTGCGGCGCGCGCCGGCGCCCGCCGAGCACGCCGAGGGCCACCTCGCAGTCGATGCGGACAAGCCCGGCACGTTCACGGTCGTCAGGGACGGGGTGCTGCAGCCCAAGGACGACGTCCCCGGGTCGCAGGCGAACGAGCTGACCGCGCTGCTCGGGCTGCGGGACCTCACCATGAGCCTGCTGTCCGCCGAGGCCGCCATTGCCCAGGACAGCCCCGACCTCGCCGGCCTGCGCGGGCAGCTCAACCGGGCCTACGACAGCTACGCCACGCGATGGGGCCCGATCAACCGGGTCACCACCCGCCGCACCGGCCGGTACGACGAACGGACCGGGCAGGAGAAGCTGGCGCGGATCCGGCCGCCGCAGGGCACGTTCCGCGCCGACCCGCACGCCCCAGCCGTCTACGCCCTGGAGGACCACGACGCCACCACGGGCCACGCCACCAAGGCCCCGATCCTGCGCGGCCGTGTCGTGGCGACGTCCGGCTCGCTGAGCTCGCCGGGCTGCTCGGCACCGACCAGGCCACCGCACGCGCCGAGCTTGGCGCCCTGGTCTTCGACGAGCCCCCGCCCCACCGAGCCCCCACCGGGCCGCAGGGCCAGGACACCGGCCAGGACGTCGAGGCGAAGCGGACGGGCAGGCTGGTGCCGGCCGCGGAGTACCTATCGGGCAACGTGCGGGACAAGCTCCGCGCCGCCGAGCAGGCAGCGCGCACCGGTGCGGTGAGGCAGGGGCCGGACTGGCAGGCGAACGTGCGGGCGCTGCGCGCGGTCGTGCCGGTTGACCTGACCCCGGCCGAGATCGATGCCCGCCTCGGGGCGAGCTGGATCGGCGCGGCCGACGTCGCAGCGTTCCTGCGCGAGACCCTCGACGACCCCGGGGTGCAGGTCGAGAACCCCGGCGGGTCGATGTGGGCGGTGCAGGGCGCCCGGCACACCGTGCTCGCCACCAGCACCTGGGGCACCACCAGGATGGCTGCGATCGAGCTGGTGCACTCGGTGCTGGAGCAGCGACCGGTCAAGGTCACCGACGAGGTCGAGGGCGGCGGCCGAGTGGTGAACCTCACCGAGACCGTCGCGGCGCAGGAGAAGGCGACGGCGCTGGCAGAGCGGTTCAGCGAATGGTTGTGGGAGGACCCCGACCGCGCCACCCGGCTGTCGCAGACCTACAACGACACGTTCAACGCCATCGTCCTGCGCAGCTATGACACCCAGGGCGCTGCGGCGCAGCTGCCCGGGCTGGCGGTCACCTTCATTCCCCGCCCGCACCAGCGCGCCGCGGTCGCCCGGATCGTCAGCGAGCCGGCGGTGCTGCTCGGGCATGAGGTCGGCGCAGGCAAGACCGCTGAGATGGTGATCGGGGCGATGGAGCTGCGCCGGCTCGGGATGGCCCGCAAACCGGCCGTGATCGTGCCGAACCACATGCTCGAGCAGTTCACCCGCGAGTGGCTGCAGACCTACCCACAGGCCCGGGTCCTGGCCGCCGGCACCGAGGACCTCATCGGCGACAAGCGCCGGCTGCTCGTTGCGCGGGTCGCGACCGGGGACTGGGACGCGGTCGTCCTCAGCCGGTCGGCATTCGAGCGGATCCCGCTCGCCCTCGAGGCCAAGCGCGCCTACCTCGACCGGCAGAACGACCAGCTGCGCAATCAGATCACCAACAGCAAGGCCGGCAGCGGCCTGACGGTCAAGCGCCTGGAGGGCGCGCTCGCCCGCGCCGAGCAGCGGCTGAAGGCACTCACCGACACCGCCAAGGATGTCGGGGTCACCTTCGAGCAGACCGGCATCGACTACCTGTTCGTCGATGAGGCCCACGGCTACAAGAACCTCACCCTGGCCAGCAACATCCCCGGCGTCGCGATCCAGGGCAGCCAACGCGCATCCGATTTGGACATGAAGCTGGACTACCTGCGCGGCAAGCACGGCCACCGGGTCGCGACCTTCGCGACCGCCACCCCGCTCGCCAACTCGGTGTCCGAGGCGTACGTGATGGCCCGCTACCTGCGCCCGGACGTGCTGGACGCCGCCGGCATCACCGACTTCGACACCTGGGCCGCAACCTTCGGGGAGGTCACCACCGCATTGGAACTGTCCCCCGATGGCAGCAACTTCCGGATGCAGAGCCGGTTCGCGAAGTTCCGCAACGTCCCAGAGCTGCTGCGCATGTGGCACCTGAGCGCCGACATCAAGACCGCCGCCGACCTCGACCTGCCCACCCCCGACCTGGTCGGCGGCGCCGCTCAGACCGTCGTCGTGCCCCCGTCAGTCGAACTCGGCCTGCTGATGAAAGACCTGTCCGCCCGGGCGGAGAAGGTGCAAGGCCACCAGGTTGACCCGGCCGAGGACAACATGCTGCGAATCGCCACCCACGGCCGGATGGGCGCGCTGGACCTGCGGCTGCTCGACCGCCCGCATGGCGACCCCAGCAAGCTCACGGTAGCCGCGGACCGGATCGCTGGCATCCACCACACCCACACCGGCCGGCGCTACCCGGGCAGCGACCTGCCCGGCGCCTTGCAGCTGGTCTTCTGCGACCTGGGCACCCCACGGGAGTCCTGGAACGTCTACGACGAGCTACGCGAGCTGCTGGTCGCCCGGGGCGTCCCCGCCGAGAAGGTCCGGTTCGTGCACGAGGCCACCAACGACCGGGCCAAGGGCGAGCTGTTCGCGGCCTGCCGCACCGGGCAGGTGTCGGTGCTGGTCGGCAGCACCGAGAAGATGGGTGTCGGCACCAACGTGCAGGCCCGAGCTGTCGCGCTGCACCACCTGGACTGCCCGTGGCGGCCCGCGGACCTCGCCCAGCGTGAAGGGCGGATCCTGCGCCAGGGCAACCGCAACGACGCGGTCGAGATCGTCCGGTACGTCAGCGAGGCGTCCTTCGACGCCTACCTGTGGCAGACCGTCGAACGCAAGGCCCGGTTCATCGCGCAGGTCATGCGCGGCACCCTGGACGTCCGCGAGATCGAGGACATCGGCGACACCGCCCTGTCCTACAGCGAGGTCAAGGCCCTGGCCACCGGCGACGCCCGGATCCTGGACAAGGCCCGCGCCGACACCGACCTCGCCCGCCTGGAACGCCTGGAACGGGCCCACAACCGCAACGGCCACACCCTCACCCAAACCATCAGCGCCGCCGACCGGCTCCTGCCCCAGCTCGCCCGCGAGCTCGAGCAGATCGACGCCGCCCTCGGGCACGTCACTGACACCCGCGGCGAAAAATTCAGCATGACCGTCAGCGGAAGCCGCTACACCAGCCGCGCCGACGCCGCCGCGGCGCTGCGCGACACCCTGGCCGCCCTGCCGCTTCCGGACGGCACCATCGGCGCCGGCAGCAGCGAGCCCGTCCCGGTCGGCACCGTCGGCGGCCTCACGATCCAGGCCGCAACCCAGCGCTACCCGCAGCTGCGCCTGCACCTGTCCCTGTCCGGCGTCCCGCGCAGCGGCACCGCCGTCGAGTACGGCGAGCTGCGCTCCGAGCGGCCGGTCGGCCTGGTCAGCCGGTTGGAGCACCGCGCCGCCGCCCTGCCCGCCACCCGCGACGACCTCACCCGCGACGCCGCCAAGCACACCAGCGAACGCGACCGCGCCAACACCGCCCTGCGCACTCCCTTCCAGCACACCGACGCCCTGCGCGCGGCCCGCGCCCTGAGCCAGCGCCTCACCACCGACCTCGACAAGAACCCCAGCGACCACCCCGGCGTCGTCCCGGCCGCGACAGCGCAGGTCCCGACGCCGGAGCGGGACGTGACCAGCCCGACCGGCGAGCCCGACCATCCCGGCCAGACGGCCGCGACCCGGCCCGAGCGGGCCGAGCAGCAGCCGGATTCCCATTGGCACGAGCTGTGCGCCGAGCTCGATCCGCGGCTGCCCGGCGACGCGCACTGGCCCGTCCTGGTCTGCGCCCTGGACCGCGTCGACGCCGCCGGCATCGACCTCAGCACCGCCCTGCCTCCGCTGTTCCCCCTCCCCGAGCAGAACCCGGGCCGGACCCTGCACGGCAGGCTCATGGGCGTCGCCAACGACGCCGCCGTCGAGCGACCGCGTTTCCGGCCGGGGCCGCCCGAGCTGCCCTCGACACGAGCAGCAAACACACCACTGGCCGCGGCCCGACCGGTCCCTCGTGGTGTCGGACGCTGAGCAGGCTCGCGTGGACGGTGCGCCGCTCAACGTGCGGCCCCCGGTAGTCCACCGGGCGACCCACGTGGGCTCACACCCCTGCCGGGCTCGCGGTCAGGCCGCCGGACACAGGGCCGGCAGGAGCCCGCGGGCCCACGACGTCACCCGGTTCCGGCCCAAGTTCTTGCCTGAACGTGGCCACCAAGGCCCTGGGACGACACCTGTCCCGCTGACGACCTCGTTCAGCGACAGGAGCACGACATGGGCCACAGCGACCGCCCGGTCCGGGACTGCCAGCACTTCACCGTCCACCACGAGCACGGGTCCCAGGCCGGCTACACCCAGGACGGCTGCCGCTGCACCTGGTGCACCAACGCGAACACCGTCGCGAAGCGGCAACACCGCATCGCGCTCGCGTACGGCACCGGGGGCGGCCTGGTCGACGCTGCCCCTGTCCGCAAGCACCTGGAGGCCCTGCGAGCGGCCGGGTTCAGCCTGCAGCGGATCGTGCAGGCCTCCGGCGTCGCGCAGGGCGCCGTCAACGCCCTGTTCTACGGAGCGCCGGCCCGCAACCGCCCCCCGTCCGGGCAGGTCCGCACCCAGACCGCACAGCGGCTGCTCGCCTGCGACGCCGCCACGACCGCCCTGCCCGACGGCTCCCGCCTTATCGCGGCCGGCACCCGCCGACGGCTGCAGGCCTTGGCTTGCGCCGGCTGGAGCACCCCCGCCCTGGCCGACCGCACCACCCTGACCCGACGCACCCTCACCCGACTGCTCACCGGTAGTGCCAACAGTGTCACCGCCGGCACCGCCCGCACCGTCGCCGCCCTCTACGAGCGCCTGCGTCTGGCCCCACCACCACAACGCACCCCCCTGCAGCGCACCCTGGCGCGGCAGACCGCCGCCGCCGCCCAGGCCGCCGGCTGGCGCGCCCCGCACACCTGGCACGACATCGACCACGATCCCGACCCGACCCGGTCGGCGTGCGCCGACCTGGAGGACCTGGGCGGCGCGGCGCGGCCCGGGGACGAACCCGATGTCGACGAGGTCGCCGTCGAGCGAGTGATGCGCGGTGAGCCGCTGCGCCTCAACCTCGACGAGCGCCTGGAGGTCGTCGGCCGCCTGACCCGCCGCGGCGTCTCTGCCCGCGAGATCGCCCAACGCCTGCACACCACCTCCCGCACCGTCGTGCGGCTCCGCGGCGTCCTGCGCGGCACCACCGCCGCCTGACGCCCCACCCCGCCCAGGGCACGACAGCGGGCTGACGGCCGCCAGGCAGCGACCACAACCAGATGGCCCGTCGGGTGAGCAACGCTTCGCACTCACCTCCGCTTTCGCCTTGCGGGCAGTCTTCTCTTGACGCGCGTAACGGAACCGGTCATATGGCCGGCTCCCGGGCGGTCGGATGCGACCGCTCATGCCGAGATGAGAGGTACGTCCTGACGGCCGATTTGTAGGTGCCGTTCCTCGAAAGCCAACCGGCACTAGCCGTTGCCTGAACAGCGGACCAGTAAGACTCTGCCGCTGGCCGGGCCAGCTACATGCCTCGGCTG
>JAABUI010001367.1_pt1 | contig 14335 bp, 11 predicted proteins | sample 5559111 | NCBI WGS metagenome assembly JAABUI01 (sample SAMN10711870, study PRJNA513365) | rock metagenome | isolation source: Antarctica rocks | place: Antarctica: Victoria Land, Buttleship Promontory
GCATTTATCTAATGTTAGAAACCTGTCTAGAGCGAGTCAGATAGAGATGTCATTTAACTAGAAGATAAATGCTAAGAAAGAAAGATAGCTACGAGAAAGAAGCTGACTACATATGTGTGTTTCTCAGTCGACGCTAGGCTCAATAGAGACTAGTCAAGATGACGAAGTGAGAATAGATCTGATAAGGCTAGAAGGCTGAGCCTGGCAAGACTAGAATCGTGACAACTTAGATTTATCAAAACACTCTCTGTGAATATGACAAATTTTAGAAAGTTCACTTTAATGATGAAGAATGCACACTTCTTCAAGCTAGCATATACCTTGAACTTTCTTAGTCTCTTTAGAATCTGCTTTATGTGATATATGTAATCAGTCTTCTCTACAAAGAAGATTAGAATGTTCTTCAGATAAACAACACAAAAGTTGTTTAAAAGCTTTGTCAAGATCTTATTAATATAAGTCTGAAAGATGACAGATGCATTGATCAAATTAAACAACATGATCATATATTTAAAGTAATCATAATGAGTATGAAACATTGTTTTTCACTCATCTTCATGTTGAATTCTGAGATAATAATATGCGTTCTTCAGATTCAATTTAATGAACTGCTTAACTTGATTGAGTTTATTTAAAGTTTCATTAATTAAAGACAGTGAATGATGATTCTTGATAGTGATCTTATTCAGATCTCAATAGTTCATGCATAAATGAAAACTATTGTTCTTTTTGAGAATGAATAGAATAAACGTGTCAATTGAATCAATGAAGTGTTTAATTCATTCTTTCGCTAAAACATCGTTTAAATACTGTTTCAGAGTCGCTAACTCTGTGTTTGACAGATTATACAATGATTCATATGATGACTTTGCAGTGATTTCAATTGCATGATCATGATTTCCATGCAAAGACAATTTGTCTGCACTTTCTATTAAGAATACATCTTCATATTCTTTCAATTCAATGAGTAAAGTTTGTGTTTCAAGCATGTTTATGATATGATTCATTGCATTATTCATTACTTTCACTTGATGTTCAATGATTGATTCTTTGACAACGTTGATCATGACAAAAGCATACACAGTAAACTCATTTTATAGAGCTTTCGTAAAATCTTCTGAAATGAATAACTTAAACGCATGCTCGTTTATATTGAAACATCATGTTTTCATGATCATGTCTATTTGAATACGCTTGAATTGCATATTCAATATGCTTAAGATCAAGAAAGATTATTTTTTGTTGATAGCATAAAAGATACTTATATCTTTCTTTTCTATGTTTCAGCTGTTTATGAGTCGATAACACATCTTATAAACATCATAGCAATAAACACTTTGATCATTCATTCAGATAAATCTTGAAAGATCAACGTTCAGCAATGATATACTCTGCTTGATGATGAAACGTTGACTAATCACGTTCATCTCAGCATCAATATTCATGTGAATCTTCGTTTCTATCTTCTGATTTCTCTGAATTACATGCTCTTTATATATAAGAATCTTTACGAAGAGAACTTCTTGTTTTTCTCTCGATGATTTGAAGTGTTCATTGAGAGCTTGTCTTTTTTCGAAATCTTGAAATGACTCATATGTGATATCAAATCAATGAATACTCAATTTGCATCAGATTCTTTTGATTTATTCTTGACTTTTTCGTCTTTATAATCAGTAAAGTAATGATTCTTTCAATTGCATATGTAACACATTATGTTGAACAAATTCTTGCTATAACACGACAAAGCATGTGAGCTTGTCTTTGATGAAGAATTAAGTTTAGTTGATTGATGAAATTTCTTTTACTTTGAATGAGTCTTCTTATTGACTTTGTCTCAATCATGCAAGTTCTTGTCTTAAAGTCATTTCAACGACAAGATGTGTTCTTTTTACAGATTTGTTTTCAATTGAGTGACAAGATTGATTAATGCATCTCATGTGATAGAAATTAACTGAACATTAGTAATAATCACATGCAGCTTAGATTTCAACTTGATGAATAAATGAGTTCACTTATGCTCATCACTATACAATGAAAGTTGATGTTTCAAAGTGCTCAGATAAACTGCAAATGTTCATATCATCTGATCTGAACATTACAATGCATTCACATATTGCTGAGTCATGTTTATGCTTCGATTTATCAAGTTCTTGATTATGTTCAGAAGAAAGTTGATAAAATCAAATCACATCTGCTGAGCTGCAGACATAGTCTCTTCATGATTGAATCAAAGTTTCTTTGATTCATTCTTGAGATAGATCATGCAGTACAAAATCTTTTTCTCATTTCTTTCAAAATGTTAAAAGATATTTCGAAATGAGATTTCAGCGTTGCAAATTTATTCTCTATGTTTTCTGATAATTTTGTCATGATACTTCTTTAAAGACATTGAGAACCTTCGCTTTTGCAAAATGATCTCATGAAGATTTTGTTTCATCTTCGTCAACATTATGAAGATGATGCGTAGATCATTTGAATTCTTCATAAAGACTTAAGTGAAAGCTTAATGACTTTTCTGCGTCGTTTCAATGACTTTCAGAGTCTTAATCTTTGATCAAATAACTGCTAACTTTTGTTTCTTTTGCAGTTCATTGCATCAAAGCATTGCTCAAGTCAACTGTTCATTAATATTAAGAAAGAGTTCATCTTCTGCTTCTTCACTTTCTGATTTCATTATGCAACGTTCATTTTCTGATATAGTGTTTTGCAAGATTAAAATGTTGTTGTTGCAACTTTGTTGTGATTACGTTGCTGTTATCATGCTTGAATATCAAATCATTATTTTTAAAAAGAGTTTGAAATAATTAGAACTGTGATGATTGAATCTACTAAATGAATAAACAAAGTCTATAAGAGTAATATGACAATGTGATATTTTAAGCAGACACAAAATGAGTATATATTATGATAAAGCTAATTATTAAGAAGTTCTTGATAACTTGAGAAAATTGACTGACTATAGAGAGTTTATCAAGCATTGTCAAGTTGAACATGACATAACTTATGACATATCAAGTTGAAGATATGACGTGATCTAAATGATGTCTTGACAAAGTCACAGAGTTTCAAAGCTAACTCAGATCTGATTTTCAACTCAGTCTTTGACTTTAGTCTCTGATTTAATCTTTATGTATCAATTTATCATGATAAACTTGAATTAAGTTGAGAAGTTTGATTCAACAACTTGACTCAATAATTTAACTTAATTTAACAAGATATTAAATAAATGTAAATAGTTTAATTGAATAGTCTTCATGATTTCTCTTTATGACTTTCTATCATGTTTTTTCATCATGACTCTCTATCAAAGTCAAATGATTTTCATGTTTTCTGTCATGATGTCAGATCATCAACTCAATTTAGAATATAAATCATTGATATTTTAAATAATCTTGATTCATTGAATCTGTTTCACAGTTCAATGAATCAAGTCATTAATTTAGTCATCATCATCTTAATTTAGTTTCAGCAATTCTGTTTTAATCATCTTAATCATATGCATGAACTTCTGCAATCTCAAGTCAATAGAACTATTGTTTAGTCTTGATTCTGCTCAATTTATGTATATAGAAGTTGAGCTTTCATTCTTTTCTTTCACTCTTTGTCTTTCGTCTTGTACATTATCTGATGTATTGTTTTGTATTTAAATTTTATCAAAGTAATAATAATATCAGTCTTTTATATTGATAGTATTTTTAGTTTAGAAAAACAATCACAACGCGCGTAAAACGAATTTTTGAAAAGAGCACTACAAACGAGAGAGTAAAAATCAAGTAGACGAATAGATGATGATAAATTGCATGAACAACAATAATGCTGATTCAAAAACGATTGCAAGCAACGTTGATTTATCACAGAGAGACAGCGACGCGAGATTTAAACGCTCACGCAATGATGAAATGAACATTATCAGCATCATTGATCTGCTAACACAGACATCGACGTTAGAGAAAGAGAAGAGCAAAGATCATTCATGAAAGAAAGTGACTTTAAAGCTGATTCAATGTCTTTGAAACGTCTCAGAAAGAAAGATCGAAAAGAAAGAGAGTCAAGATGCATTCATTACGAAGAATGTACAGAAGTTGAAGACATTTCTTCAACTTCTCAATAAACAGCTACAAGTGTAAAAGAATACGCGTTTCACATTCAAAACATCATCATGAGTCAATGTAATAAGAGAAGAAACAACAATGAAAGAGTAATGACTCAGAGATAATCTATTATTGCTTTGCAAAAGATGCAAAGTTCTAGTAAAAATAGCGAAAAGAAAAGAGATGAAAGAGATACAAAAGAAGTCAGTCAATCAGATCTTTCAAAGAATCAAAAATGTGTTAATGATGTAACAAGATTTAATCATATTGATTTGCAAGCTTGAAAGCGAAGATGTTGCACTGCACGCAGTAAGCTCAGAAGTTTGAGCAGCTCTGAAAAAGTCTTAGAAATGAGTGAAGAGAATTGCAGACTCAGCGCATGTAATGCGTTGAAGCTTCATGACATTGACACATGATATATGCATCACACTGAACATAAGCAATCAGAAGATGATCATCAAAAGATTGATGAAAGACAATGCAAGACTTCATGAAGATTTAAAGATGTTAAGAATAGCTTAACTCAAGAAGATAGTTGAAAGTGAAAAGACTCACTCATCACTCATTGTAGAGATTGCAATCAAAACGATGATGAATCGACTATTGAACATGAGCATGCTAAACTCGTATCAAGAATGCTCATGCAAATTATTTGAAAAGAACTGTCATATCACACAGTGCTACAAGTGCTTTGATTTTAATCATGTAACTAAATCTTGCAAAAATGAAGAATGCTGCTTCAAATGCACAGACAAGCATCACATTGAAGAATGCGTTGTGTTAATGAATAGAAGATGATGCGTGAATTGCAATGATAGTCATGAACTCTGAAGATGCTCATGTCTCAAGTAAAAACTACAGATAAAGCAATCAGAAGAAATCTTTTGAAACAGATTAATCAGATATTCTGAAGCATCAAAATACAATTACTCACTCTTTTCTTTCTCTTTGAACTTCTTAGATTCAATGAATTTCTTGAGTTCAATGAATTTATCTAGTTTAATGAACATCTCAATGATGACAAGCAGTCGAGACATCGACAAGTCAACATGATAAGTGATGAGAGTCAAGAAGAGACGAGTCAATCACTCTTCATGCATGATTAACGACTCAGAAGACATGACGTCTGAACAGACACAGAAACATCAAATCAAAAAATGTGAAAAACTCTCAGCAACTGAAAGCATACAAAAAGTCATCTCAGCGCAAAGTCAACAGCAGCTACAGATATCTTTATGATAAAACAACTTTTTCTGCAAATTTTACAGTACAACATCAGAAAGTCACTAAAAATTCAGAAATCATTCTTGATAAACAGAGAAATTTGCAAATTTAACATAATAATCATTCAGAAACAGAGTCACAACATCAACGTTTCACAGACATTTAGCTTGACTCACAGCTTCTTTCATTTAGTAGAGAATTCATCATCTCAGGCAAGAACATGCATTTACGTCAATAAACGTCTAAAACTCAATCAATGAACAGCAAAAATTATTGAATTGAACATCTGCTTAATCAAGCTGTTAATTAGCAGCTCAGATGATGAAATGCTGATGTTACAAGTCATAAATGTTTATAACTTATGCTCATTGTTCATCATCTTCACGAAAGAATCATTTACTATTTCTCGTCTAAACAAACTAATCAAAGATGATTGCAAACAACTGATTGTAAAAGACTTCAACATGCATCATTCACATTGAAGAGACAAAAGATGCTTCACTCATCACACAGTGACTGATGCTCTACTAAACATCATTATGAATGCAAGATTAAAGCTATTGCTTGAATCAGATACAATTACTAGAGAAACTCACAATCAGCTCACAACAATAAATTTAGCGTTTGACAGCGAGAAAATACAGTTCATGATACACAAATGCAAGATGAGAACTGATCTACATCAAGAATTTGATCATCTTTCAATTGTCATGAAGTTATGTCTACGCACATTCTTCATGCAGCTTACGACTCGTCGACTATGAAAGAAAATGAACATCGAAGCACTAAACACTCATTTAAGAATACATCTTTTCGTCAATCATTCTTTGAACGACAGAACAGCGATAGATGACAGAGTAGTTGAGATCACTTATGTGTTACAAGAAGTCATAGAGAAATCTACTTCTTAAGCAAAGTCGTTGAATCAAGCACAAGACTTTTGAAATCAGAACTGCTTAAAAGTCGTGACGAAGTCGTGATGACTATGAATCATATAAAAAACGCAGAGTACTTTAGAAGCATGAAATGATTACTTGAAATACAACGATCACAAAAATAAGATCATTAAAGAAATAAAACATTTACATTTTAGATTTTAAATACATGAGTTGAACAATGAATCAAAATCAATTTGACGCTTCGCAAAATGAGTCAGAATCGAAAGTCAGTTACTCAAAAAACTTTCACATTTTTCTTCATTAAAGAGCAATGATTTCAATCACATGACAGAATCATTTGAAGAAAAAACAAAGATGTTACGAAAGAAGTTCTTTTCATCATCTTCTCAAATAGATTTGATTTGATTTGATTTGATTTGATTTGAATTCATACATTCTTGTGACATTGATTTAAGTTCTACTCATGAGAGAAACTATGCTATGTATATCAAACGAACAAAACTCTCTGAGAAAGAAAATCACTCATTGACTACATGATGACTTCACGTCATCGAAACAATAAGATTGACTCTATATTATCAGTAATGAATCTATAGCTTCTATTCAGCGCGTGATGCTTGAGTAAACTCTTGATAAGAGTGTCTGTACTGTTTGATTATGACACATCGTCTTTGCTCTGCTCTTCATTGACAATATTCTATACAATGATGTTTTGATTCGATTTTCGATTCGAAGACGAAAGACGTTTCTTTGCACTCGTGATGCTTGTGATTGTAACGCAGAAACTGTGTTCTCTTGCTTAATGATTGTCATTCATTGAGCAGAGAAATGTGTGATGAAAGAGAGATGTGCACGATGAAAAGATAGAGTATGATTGTACTGAATAATTCTTTTCTTCTCTTGATTTAACTTATGTCACGTAGACGTTGAATAGATTGTTAGTATAGACGTGTGATCACAATCGTTCAATGCATGACTCTGATCAATAGTAAAGAATGCGTTCTGATCGTTCTTATGAGCTCTCAATTCTTCACATAGATAAATGTATGATCTGACGTTAAGTAAAGAAGATGAGCTCAAGTTCTCTCAGTATATCAATGTGATCAACGAATCACTATTTCTTCGAGCACTGTAATCACGACTCTCAGACTCATCATCTGAAATGACTATTCTATCTGATATCTTTTCATCAATTACTTGACAACATTGTCGATGTGATGAAGACGTTTTGATATCGACGCAGTCGACGAGTCGCAAATTCTTCAATCACTTGTAATCACAATTCGCAGACTCTTCATCTAAATTGTCTTTTTCACTAGTAGTATCTTCTCATCTCTTACTGACATCGACATGTCATTAATCTTCTTCATAGATCAATTGTGACTGTTAGAAAAAGATGTTGTCGCATGAGTGAAAACTCTGCATGATGACTTTTCTGATCACGCAACGTTCTAACATCATTCAAACTGCGTTGAATTGAGATCTCTTGACTCTTCTGACTTTTATTCAAAGAATAGAATCAAAAGATTCGTAGTCGACATCATGTACAGATGAATCTCGTCGTCAGCTCTTATCAAATAGACATCAGCAACATTTTAAAATCATTTATATTACTGACAGTGTCATTCCATTTAATCTTATTACAAGATGAAATGAGACAGATGATACAATGAATAAAAGTCAATAAAGCGTCAAACGCATTTGAAATTTCAAATAAAGCACTTTAAGCGAGCTTAATGAAACTGACTTCGATACTAATCAGTCTGTTCAACGCATGTGTAATTCACAAATATCACTTAAAGCAGTTCAAAAAGACTCAGATGATAGTACTATGTAAATCAAAGAAGAGCGACTACATTGATTCAAAAACGTATTGACTCATTGCTTTGCTTGACATCATGAGTAAGACATTGAAATCAATTATGATTAAAAGATTAAGCGACATTACTGAGACTCATCTCATGCTTTTGAACGCTCAAATGAGAACGAGACGTAAGTGATTCATGATCTCAGCGCTGAATTTATTAGTAGATCAAGTACATGCAGTATGAGACTGCAAAATCAAGTACGTGATCTTCATGCTTAGTTTAAATGTTGCTGAAGCATTCAATCATGTCTTACACATCAGACTTCTGCATACTTTGAGAATGAGAAAAACATTAAACTACATAGTCAATTGAACTCATAGCTTTCTGAAAGACAAAGAGTCATCGCTGATGTTCAATGAACAAATCAGCGCGATGCAATGAATAGACGTTGACATATTGCAAAGATTCTTCATCTCATTGATTCTTTTTCTATTCTTCAACGCAAGTTTAATTGAAAAGTGCGAAGCATTAGAAATCAAAATCAAAATACTTGACTTCATAAATGATATCAATATTCTGATCTACGATAGATTCATAGAATTAATCTGCGAAACATTAAGCAAAGCACATAACATCTGTACGACGTAAGCTTGAATTCATGATGTTACATTCATCTCAAAAAAGTATGAATTCACACATTTCATATGAAAGTCAAAAAGATTCAACATGATGATCAGTCTATGTATTGAAAACTTGATAATAAAGTTAAAGTCAAATGTACAAGTTCTTGAAGTTCAACTGAACATGAAACTACAATGAAAATCGCATCTTCGTCAAATAGAAGCAGATCACGTCATCAAAATGTTGATGCTTAATCGACTTGAAATCTTCACTTGAGAAACTACATTTGCAAAGACGAGATAAATATACTCAGCAGTAGTGAGATTGAGAATAACGTTCGAAGCATCAATATGACATCAACGCGATAAAAAAAGAGAGATTGTCGAGCACAGAATAATGACTAGAAGCTTTTTAAAATCAAGCGTTGCATCATGTGATAAACGTCTTTCAAAAAGTAAATATTGAAACGCTAAAAGTTGAAACATATACATCTTTGCTTCATGTTCATCTAAACAAGCTACAGAATCAGACTACACTACGCAGTCAAGTCAACAACAGAATGCAAGAGACTTAATTAGCATGTGAGATTATACATGCACGTCTGATAGAAACTAATCAGCTCATCTTTTACTTTTCAACTTCTAAAAAAACGACGTTTCTGAATGTTTCAATTCGCAAAGAAGCAAAGATACAGTCTAAATGCAGATGATTCAATTCTTCAACATTGATCTCAACGAGTGAACATGCAATTGCACAGTTTCACAAGAGTCAATGAGATTTTAAATAAGAAAACTACAAAAAACGCATTGCAAATATTAATGTAACTTTCGTTCAAAGATTTCATCTATTCAAGAGATCAGTAAGAATGCGTGATGATCTTCAGAAGATTGAAAGCACTCTTGCAACTTACATCAGAATTGAACGCATAAAGCTAAATGTCTATTTGCACTTGAGAAACATTTTGAGCATGAATAGCTTTCGATGCAACTGCGAATGAAGTCATCAGATCGTCAAGCATATTCTGATGCATTGTTCAAACTGAACGCATCTTTGATTGAATATGCTTCAAGACATTGACTTCATAAACTATTGAGTCATCATCGCAATCATGAAGAGTTTCAAGATGACAGCGAGAATGATGATGAAAACAAAGCTTTTAAAGCAGTTCAGAGTGACAAAAGCACTTATTCTCTAACATGCAATCATCATGAACAAATTTGATACATAGTCTCGACTTTATCATTTCAACTGCGTGCAGCAGTTGCATAAATAGCGAGCGATTTTCTATTTTGAAGAGTTTTGTTCACTCAATATACATAGCATAGTTTTTCCTCATGAATCGATTTAATCAATGTCATAAGAATGTAAGAATTTATTATTATTATTATTATCTTTAGTTTAGCTCAGTTTCTGACATTATGAAAGATCTACACTTTCTGCAACGTTTTCATACGTTGAAATCTCATCTAGTTATTCTTTCACTCAAATAAAGTTATCTTACAATCTTTCAATTGATGATGAGCATGCTGTTGAACAGTTCACTCAAAGTGTGATCGAAAATTCAGTTAAGATTTTTCGCGTAATGCAAGAGCTTCAAAATCATGTTCAATAACATGATGTTATCATCTTGTTTTCATTCATTGTTTTTAATTCTTCAATTTATATAGAATTAAATTCTCAGTTTCTTGCAATGATAGCTCAGATCATTGCACAAATCTTGAACAATCAATCTTCTTTTATCATTCATCTCTTTGCAAATTCTGTCGCTATCTTCATTACTTTTAAATTCATGAAACTTCTTGACATATTTAAGTATGAGAAGAACAAAGATTGATTGAATGCATGAAAGCAGAGTCTGATACAGCGCATGAACATGAACAATGATTATTACTTCTTTCATCGAGTCAAGATCATTTATATTGAGTTATGACTCATCATAAATAAGAAGATTCACAATTTAATGAGTCAATATTGAATCAATGATCTCTGTATCATTTTCATCTTTGCAGATTGATGACACAAGTTACGTTATTACTGCAACAATTCTTTCAAGACAGAAGATGTTCATTTATATTTTTGTAAAATTCTGAAGCAAAACATGAATAACTTTGTTGATTATTACAATCTTTTCTATCAAAAGAAAATAACATTCTTTGATGAAAGATTTCTTATTGATTGACTGTTTAAAGCATAATGTCAATTATTTCACTCAAATTATCATCTTTTTCTGACGAAATCTTAATGAAATTCAATTATTTATCTTTCATTAATGAATTCAAGCATTCTTTGACATTGATGAAGAGTTTCAGCAGCTTAAACATCATCAATCTCACTTCATCTTCATTATCATTTCATTCATCAAAGTCAAGAACATCTCTGCATTGATTAATAATTCTTTGAATTCAAAGATCATCATTTTTGTGACTGTTGTTTTGACAGTATCTTTATCTTTCTCTTTCTCATTTCTTAATGAATCAATGAATTTAAGTTTTGTCATTATCATCATTCAAAATAAGACTTTGATCATTTCTGAAATTAAGAAAATTTGCAACAAGTGAAAGTTGTACTATTACTGCAAATTGCAACATTCAAGCAAAATTGCTAAAAAATGTTTAAATAAGAAGTTCTTCACTCTGCATATCATGAACATCTACAACAATGACATCATCAATATAAATGAAGAAGTTTTGCTGTTTGCAAAAAAAGTTTAGTTTTTGAGCTAAATTATGCTCAGAAATCTGTATACATATCATCTTGTTTACTAGTTTCAATCTTTTCACTCTCACTTTAATCATATAGAAAGTTTTTTGCTAAATTTGTCTTGAAACTCTTTGAATTCAATTTGACATTCAAAGATAATTACATGATAGTATTCTGTATTCTATGTCAAGCTCAATTTAGAGTTCTTGCTTTTACTCTGATTAATAATGAAATTTCTGCTTATATCTTTATGAATAAATTCTTCATGTAACAACATTATTTTTTCTTGCATCAATTATAAAAACAATCACAACGCATGCATCACAAATTTTGAAAAAGAGCACTACAAACAAGACAGAGTGAATCTAGAAAATGATTAAACAACGATGAATTGCACAAATCGCAGCAACGCTGATTCAAAGATGATTGCTAACGACGTTGATTTATCGCAAGAAAACAGAAATGCAAAGTCAAAACATTCATGCAATGATGAAAAGAACATTGCTAACATTATTGATTTACTAATAAAGATATCAACGTTAGAGAAAAAGAAGAGCAAAGATCATTCATGAAAAGAGATAGCATTGAAGTTGATTCAACATCTTCGACTCGACTCAGAAGAAAAACATCACGAGAATCAGAATGCATTCATCGCGAAGAATGTACAGAAACTGAAGACATCAATTCAACTGCTTAACAAGCAGTTGCATACACAGAGAAGCATGCATCTTTCAACGAAAATCACGTCATGAACGAACGTGACAAGAGAAGAAATAGCGATAAAGAAGCAACGTCTTAGAGATGACTTGTCATCGCTTCACAAGAAATGAGAAGTCATGATTAAGATAATGAACAGAAGAGAAATAGAAGAGATGCAGAAGAAGTCAATTGAACAGATTCTACAGAGAATTGCAGACGTGTTGATAAATTAAAGAAATCTAATCATGTCTCTTTGCAAGCTGAGTAGCGATGACATTTTTCTTCACGCAGTTAGTTCAAATGCTCAAGCAAATCTGAAAAAGACTCAAATATGAGCAAAATAAATCGCGAGTTTAACACGCGTAACACGTTGAATCTTCACAGTGCTGACACATAAATTATGCACTACAATAAATGTGAACAATCAGAAAAAGATCATTGAAAGATTGATAAAAAATAACACAAGACTTCATGAAGATCTGAAAGTTCTAAGAATAGTCTGACTCAAGAAGATAGCAAAGAGCGAGAAGATTTATTCATCGTTCATCATAAAGATTGCAATCAAAGCGATAATGAATTGACTAATGAACATGAGCATGCTGAACTTGTATCAAGAATGTGCATGCAAGCTATTTAAAAAGAATTGTCACATCACACAGTGTTTCAGATGTCACAAATTTGATCACATGACTATGTTCTGCAGAAAGAATCAGCGCTGCAAAAAGTGCGCAGACAAGCATCACATCAAAAAGTGCATAATATCTTTGAACAGAAGATGTTACGTCAACTGCAATGAAAATCACGAATTCTGAAGATGCATCTGTCTCAAGTGACAACAGCAGATGAAACAAGCGTTTGAAATTTATAAAAACAGATCATTCAGATACTCTGAAACATCTAAATACAGTTGCACATTCTTCTCGCTGTCTCTGAACTCTTTAGATTTAATGAACTCTTCAGATTCAATGAATTCTTTTGATTCAATGAATCTCTCAAGCTCAGCAACAATCATGCTGAAAACATGCAGTTGAATCGCTGATGAATCAGCTTGACAAGTAGTAAAGATCAAGAAAAGATGAGTCAATCTTTTCTCTTGCATGAATAGTGATTCAGACGAGATGACATCTGAGTAGATTCAGAAACATTCAATCAGAAAGTGAGAAAGATCATCGATGATCAAAAGCATACAAAGAATCTTTTCTGTTATGAGTCTAGTCTTCATCTATTCTTTCTAGTCTTCGTCTTGATTTCATTCTAATCGAGTCTAGTGAGCATTCAAGCTAGAGATGATGTCATTGAGACTCTGCATCATATGTGTAAGATGTCAACCCAATCGAGCCTAGCACAGAGCTGAGAAACACACATATAAGAATCGAGTTCTTTTCTGTAGATACTTTTTGTCACGATTCTAGTCTTGTCAGACTCAGTCTTCTAGCCTTATCAGATCTATTCTCGCTTCGTCATCTTGATCAGTTTCTATTGAGTCTAGCGTCGGCTGAGAAACACACATATGTAGTCAGCTTCTTTCTCGTAGCTATCTTTCTTTCTTAGCATTTATCTTCTAGTTAAATGACATCTCTATCTGACTCGCTCTAGACAGGTCTCTAACATTAGATAAATGCTCATTATCTACTATTCTGCTATTGACGAATAAATGATACGAGACAATTTATTCAGTAAGAAAAATTTGCAAGAGATTCTTCAAATTTGCATCATCATTTTAGATTGCAAGAAATTCTTCGATTCTACATTCATTTTCATTATTCTATTCGCAAGAAATTCTTCGAATAAAGCACTCAATTATTACCTGAAATTCACAAGAGATTCTTTGAATTTTCACTCATCAAAAAACATTAATTCAAAACATCAATTTCTCATTTACTCTTATCTAAACAACTTCTATCTTCTCTCATCATGACACACGACGTCAAGTCAGTTGAGCTTCGAACAACTCGTCTGCTTAGAAGCACTGTCAATAGAAGAGTTTCACTTCTACTCATCAATGCTTCAGTCGAAGCTGAGAAAGCTGTCATCTCATGAAACATAAACATCGAAGAACAACTGTTTCATTGAGTCAGCAATCAACTTGACGAAGTCATCAATATGCTGAACGAGCTTCGAAGTCAGCGAGACTTGACTCTACAACTCAATGAACACTGACTTCTCGTACAAGACGATCACAAAAAGAGAGCGAAACAACTAGAAGTCGCTTTTGATAAAAACGATGAGCTAGAGAAAAAGATCAATCAGCTACAAGGCGAGCGATTGAACTTCAGAGCGAAACAACGTCAAG
>JAABUI010001368.1_pt1 | contig 14331 bp, 13 predicted proteins | sample 5559111 | NCBI WGS metagenome assembly JAABUI01 (sample SAMN10711870, study PRJNA513365) | rock metagenome | isolation source: Antarctica rocks | place: Antarctica: Victoria Land, Buttleship Promontory
CCAGCACCAGCGCGGACGCCGCTGTACCGAGGGCGCTGCCGTAGGACAACCCACCGAGGGAATCGGTGATGAGCTTCTTGAGCGCACCGGCGATAGCCGCGCCGATGACCACCAGCACGATGGCGACAAGGATCTTCGGGATCAGCAGGATGAAGGCGGCCAGCGGCGCCTCCAGCGCGGCGATCCCGAGCTGGCCGACGGCGGCCGACAGCACCGGGATGAAGATGGCGAAGAACACGATCTTGGCGACGATGTCGCTGGCGTCGTAGTCGCTCTTGGCCAGCGCCTTTTTGATGCCGCCGCGCTCCACCGCCCGGTCGAAGCCGGCCTTCTGCAGCAGCTTGTCGACCAGCTTCGCGATGAACTTCGCGATGAAGTAGCCGATGATCAGAATCAGCAGGAAGCCGATCAGCTTGGGGATGAACGTCGCGAACGTACGGAAACCGTCAGTGACGGCACCGCCGAAGTCCACGGCGGCAAGCGGTCGGGACATGATCGAGTCCTTGGTAGGGGGGTCGTGGCGGGCTAGCGCGGACGGGGCGGGATAGGAGGGCTGGGCAGCGGGTGGATACCCGGGCTGTTTACGCTGTAACCTCTGGCCGGGTGGTCTCGGCGAGAGGGCGAAAGATCGGCGTGGAACACCGGCGTACGGTGTGGGTGAGCGTGGCCGGCGGAACTTCGGCTGCGGAAGGGTTGGCATGGCTGCGAACGCCGCGCCGCGTCGTGCGGTGCGCCAACCGCTGAACCGGGCCAGGGTGATCGCTACGGCGGTGTTGTTCATCGACGTCCACGGGTTGCAGGAACTGTCGATGCGGGCGCTGGGGCGCCAGCTCGGGGTAGAGGCGATGGCGGTGTACCGCTACGTCCCCAGCCGGGAAGACCTGCTCGACGGGGTGGTGGACTTCGTCGTGGATGAGCTCTACGACGACCCGGAGGTGCAGCGGCTGCCTGAACGCAGCTGGCAGGAGTACCTGGTGCGGTTCGCGCACGGCGTCCGCGCCATGGCGCTGCGCCACCCGCAGGTGTTCCCGCTGGTGGCGACCCGGCCGCCGAGCGCCCCGTGGGTGCGGCCGCCCCTGCGGTCGCTGCGTTGGGTCGACTCCTTGCTGACTGGCCTGATGTCGCAAGGTTTCAGCGAGCTCGACGCCGTCTACGCCTACCGGGCGTTCTCCAGCTTCCTGCTCGGGCACCTGCTGCTGGAGGTCAGCGCCCTCGGCGTGGACGTCGGACCGGTCGATGAACCCGAGTCCGACACCGGTCAGGGCGACGCCGTCCAGCACTACCCCACACTGCTGCAGCTCGCCCCCCTGCTGGCCGAGTTCCATTTCGAGCGCGAGTTCCAAGACTCGCTGCACAACCTCATCGACCGCCTAGGCCCCGGCACCGGCCGCGACCAGTGAACGCAGCACCCGACGGGCCAACGATCACCTGGCGGCCCATCCTGGGCCGGTCCTGCGGGCCGACGTCACGTCAGCCCACACCGGCCTACGCCCGCTCAGGTGCCCCGCCAGAGCGCCTGACGCCGGACACCAGCTCACTCCAGCAGCCAGAGGCGACATGACCGCTACCCCACACGACAGCGCCGGCTCTGACGGCACCGCAACACCCAGGACCGAATCGGCGGGGCGCCCGGCCCCGCTGACCGAACTGTCCGCGCAGGGGGTGTCAGTGTGGCTGGACGGATTGTCCCGGGAGTTGCTGGCCGGCGGTCGGCTGCAGGCACTGATCCGGGACCGACGGGTCGTGGGCGTCACCACCAACCCGACGATCTTCGCGGCGGCGCTGGCGGATGGTGACTGGTACGGCGCTGAGCTCCAACAGCTCGCCGCGGACCGCGCCGGGCTGGACGCCGCGGTACTCGCGCTGACCGCCACAGACGTGCGCAACGCGTGCGACCTGCTGCGCGAGGTATACGACAGCACCGACGCCCTGGACGGGCAGGTCTCGATCCAGGCCGACCCGCGGCTGGCCGGTGACAGCGCCGCGACACTGTCCCAGGCACGAGAGCTGTGGGCCGCGGTGAACCGACCGAACCTGCTGGTGACCATCGCCGCCACCGAGCAGGGCTTGCAGGCGATCACCGCAGCGGTCGCCGCGGGCATCAGCGTCAACGCGAGTCTCATCTGCTCGTTGCAGCGCTACCGCGACGTCCAGGATGCCTACCTCACCGGCCTGGAGCAGGCCCTCACAGCCGGCCGTGACCTGGACCGCATCCACGCCGTCGCGTCGTTGCTGATCGCCCACGTCGACACTGAAGTCGATGCGCAACTCACCGCCCTCGACAATCCCGGCGCGCTCGTCCTGAAGGGCAAGGCAGCCATCGCGAACGCCCAACTCGCCTACGAACTCCACGAGCAGGTCATCACCAGCGACCGCTGGCAGCACCTCGCCGCCGTCGGCGGCCGCCCCCAGCGGCCGCTATGGGCGGCAACTGACGTGCAGGACCCCGCCTACCCCGACACCATGTACGTCAGCCGGCTTGTGGCTACCGGGTCAGTGCACTGCATGACCGGCCGCACATTGCAGGCGTTTGCCGACCACGGGGCCGTGCCGCACACCCCGATCCGGGTCAGCTACGACAGCGCCCGGGCGCAACTCGCCGGAGTCGCTGCCGCCGGGATCGACCTGAACCACATCGGTGGGCTGCTCCAGCACCAGGCTCTGGATCACGCCCAGGCCAGCTGGCACCAGCTCGGCGCCACCGTCACCCGCGCACTCGACACCCACCCACCGCACGCCCGCGACACCAACCGCACCCGTTGACGTCTACAACGAGCTTGACGCCTGGCCTGCCTGGGGGATCTGTCAAGCCGGGTGAGACACGTGGGGTTTACGCGCTCTGTGTGGCCTCCTGGAGGGGCTCGTTGATCCAGGCGATGGTGGGCAGCCTGGGTGGTTGGGGGCGTCGGGTGAACCGGGTCGGGTTGGCGGCGTAGGCCGCGGCCAGGGTGGCAGTGCGTTGGGCGCGGACCTCTAGCCCCGCTGTTGCAGTAGCGGTCTGATCTTGGGGTCCGACACGGGCTCTGGAAGCGCGAAAGTGCCTGTCTTTGCTGGGATTCTTGCCTTGCTGAGGGACAAGAAGACTCAACGAGAGAGGCACTTCGCAGGTGCAACCTACAACGAGCAGGACGCCGCCGACCATCACGTGTGACGGGACGGGGGTGGTGTCGCACGCCGGGACGGTGCTGCTGGCTGAGCTCGCGGACCGGATCGGTCTGACCACGGCGCTGAGCGAGGCCACCGACGGCCTGCGGGAACGCCGCGCTGGTCACGACCCTGGCCGGGTACTGATCGACGTCGCGGTCGCGATCGCCGATGGCGCTGTCACGATCAGCGACGTGCAGACCCTCGCGGATCAGCAGGGCTTGCACGGCCCAGCCGGATCGGTCGCGTCGACTCCGACGATCTGGCGGGTGCTGGCCGGCATCGCCGCCGACCCCGGCATGCTCGCGGCGATCCGGCTGGGCCGGGCGCAGGCTCGGGACCGGGCCTGGCTGGCCCGCGGTGAGCTCACCGGCACCGAGCTGCCGGCATCCCGCGCCGCCGGCAAGAGGATCAGCCAGGTCGTGATCGACCTGGACGCGACGCTGGTCACCGCGCATTCGGACAAGGAAGGCGCCAAGGGCAACTTCAAGGGCGGCTTTGGCTACCACCCGCTCGGGGCATGGCTGGACAACACCAACGAGGCCCTGGCCGCGGTGCTGCGGCCGGGGAACGCCGGCAGCAACACCGCCGCCGATCACCTCATCGTCGTCGATCAGGCGCTGGCGCAGCTGCCGGACCGATGGCGCAGCAAGCCGATCCTGATCCGGGCTGATGGCGCCGGCTACTCCCACGCCCTGATCAGCGCGCTGTCGGCGCAGGGCCTGGAGTTCTCAGTCGGCTACCCGGTCACCGACGCCGTCCGCGATGTCATCAGCAAGATGCCGGCATGGGCGTGGCAGGTCGCCTGCAACGCCGACGGGGATCTACGTGAGCACGCCGACGTCATCGAGATCACCGACGTGCTCGACCTGAGCAGATGGGCCAAGACCTGCCCCGGCATGCGCGTCATCGTGCGCCGCGAACTGCCGCACCCCGGTGCGACCCTGGACGCGTTCGAGATCCGCGACGGCTACCGCTACCAAGCCTTCACCACCAACACACCCCGCGGGCAGCTCGCCTTTCTCGAGGCCCGGCACCGCGCGCACGCACGCGTCGAGGACCGGATCCGGACCGGCAAGGACACCGGCCTGGGGCACCTGCCCTCCCGTCACCAGAACATCAACGAGGTCTGGGTCGAGCTCGCCCTGATCGCCGCGGACCTGCTCGCCCTGACCCAGTCGATGCTGCTCACCGATGATCCCGAGCTGCACCGCGCCGAACCCAAAACGCTGCGGTATCGGCTGCTGCACACCGCCGCGCGCATCACCCGCGGCCAGCGCAAAGTCTTCCTGCGCCTGGCTGAGCACTGGCCCTGGGCACTGGCCCTCGCCAAGGCATTCACCCGCCTGCGGCAGATCCCGCTCCCGGCCTGACCCCAGCACCACCACCTCGAACCACCCCACCACGAGCACGGAGACACCGGACCCAGCGCCGGCGATCGCCGCTGCCTCAACATCGCCGCCGACGCATTCAAGATCATTCGACCTCGACAAGCGCTCTACTGAAACGCCGGGGCTAGGCGCCCTCGCTGCTCCGTACCAGCTGCGCGTCGAGCACCCGGTGGACGCGGGCAGCCGGGATGGTCAGGTCTGGGCGCTCGCCGCCCTCCGCGCGGAGCTCCGCCGAGTCGACGCCGCAATCGAGATCGTGGCGGACGAGTGGTACAACACGCTGCACGACATCGAGGTGTTCGTCGAGGCGCAGGCCGCCGACGTTATCCACGTTAAGACCCCGGACCTCGGCGGGTTGCACGACACCGCGGCGGCGCTGCTGCTGGTGCGACGAGGGGGCTTGGCCGCGTACTGCGGCGGGACCTGCAATGAGACCGACCGCTCCGCACAGGTGTCGGCGCACGTGGCGATGGCGTACGGAGCCGACCTCGTGCTGGCTAAGCCCGGCATGGGCGTAGACGAAGGAATGATGATCGTTGGCAACGAGATGGCACGCACCACCGTTTTGGCCGCCCGCCGCGCCGCCGGCCCAGTGGCCCAGGGGGTCGGCGCATGAAGCCGCTGGAGAACCTGCGGGACCTGGCGCTGGAGCAGTATCGAGCGGGCCGGTTCGGAAGCGTGCACCTAGCCGATCTCGGCAGGCAGGACAGCCTGTACGCGTCTTCGAGGACATGGTGCGACGCCGTGGCCGGGAAGATGGTCGACCGGCTGGTGCTTGGGCGAGCGCAGCGGATCCTGAACCGGCCCGCTGGACGCAGGGACCGGTCCAACTGTCTCTGAGCACATCTACCTGCCCGACGTGTTCGTGCTCTCTGTAGAGGACTGGGAAGGCGGCTTGTAGAAGAGGCGATAACGGACCGCCCTGACCAGAGCTTTCGCTGGCTCCTGCGCACCAGCCCCTCTGTTGCACGAGTTGGCTGGTATTGGGACTGATAGGCACTTCGCAGGTGCAACCCACAACACAGAACGGCACCGGTCGTCACGACGGACGGGACGGGGGTGGTGTCGCAGGCCGGCACAATGTTGCTGGCTGAGTTGGCGGATCGGATCGGCTCACAGTCGCGACCAGTGAGGCCACCAACGACCTGTGGGAACGCCGGGCCGGTCACGGCCCGGGCCGGGTCCCGGTCAATGTGGCGGTGACGAGCGCTGACGGGGCGGTGACGATCAGCGACGTGCAGGGCCCTGCCGATCATGAGGATTTGCACGTGCCGGCCGGGATCGGTCGCGTCGACCTCGACAATTCAGCGGTGTTCGCGGCATCGGTGCGGCCAGCGCACAGCGCCTGTACGAGCGGTTTAGGTTCTTACCCGCTTGCGGCAGGTTGCGCTCGGGGTTACGGGCAGCAGCAACGACTGAGCGAGGTGGCTACTACCGCAAAGCAGGGACTCAGGTGGAGGACCGCCGGCTCAGACTCCCTGGGACCCGGGCACAGGTTCCTCCCAAGGCCTCCTGGCCCATGCTGCGCCCGAGGCAAGCCGAGCAAGTCAGGGCGAGCCGGATCGAGCGTCTCACCGCTATTGCGCTCTGGATGTCGTTACGCCAACCTTGCCGCGGCCTGGCCCGCTTGTGATATACCTGGCAGCGCCCTTAAGCAGTGCTGGAGCTGCAAGCAGTGCCCACGACCTGACGAACAGCGAAAAGTTGCCCGTTGACGGAGCATGGCCGCGACACCCGCTGATCCCGGTGCCGTGGCGGACGGCGCAGTCGATGACAGGGAGGACGCCATGGCTCCGCAACCAGATGTTGAGTTGCGCCTAGCAAGGCTGGAAGCCGAGATGGACATTCAGCGGCTCAAAGCGGCGTACGCCGGACTGTGCGACATCGGGTATCCGGCCGAGCGGCTGGCTGCGCTGTTCACCCAGGACGGCGTCTTTGATGGTGGTCAGCGCTTTGGCATCCATTCCGGTCGCGATGAGCTCGTGTCTTACTTTGCTGCCATCTCGGGTGACATTGTTTGGGCGCTGCACTACATGATTGGTCCGGCGATCACGGTGGATAACAGCCTGAACACCGCCAAGGGCACCTGGTACCTGTGGCAGCCCTGCACACTCGCCATCAAGGAGGAGCAGGTGCCGACCTGGATCAGCGGCAAGTACTCCGACGAATACCGGCAGGTGGCCGGCAAGTGGTTGTTCTCGCACGTGAAACTGGATTGCGAAACGGTCAGCGAGACGCGCACCAACTGGATCGAAAACCCGTTCGTCAACTGAATCGGTCCGACGGTTCACGGATCGCGCGGACCGGCGCCGTCTTGGAATGGAGTCGATCATGCAAGATGACGAGGGATCGCTGCCTTCGGTCCAGCTTCAGCACTCGCTGGGCGTCCCGCACCTGGTCGCGCTAGCGGTCGGGGGGGCCATCGCCTCGGGTTTCCTCTTGTTCGTCGGGCAGGCCATTGCTATCGCGGGTCCGGCGGTCCTGATCTCCTTCCTCCTTGGTGGCGTCATCCTGGTCGCCGTCATGGCCTGTCTCACCGAGTTGGTAATAGTTAAGCCCCGGGCTTCGTTCGCGACCTATGCCCGCGACGCGATGGGCCCGCTGGCCGGGTTCCTCACCGGTTGGAACTACTGGCTGGCCTGGGTCATGGGAATCGCGACGGAGTCCGTGGCGGCCGGCACCTACCTGCACGCACAGTACAGCGGCATCCCCGTCTGGCTCACCGCTTTCGTGATCATCGCCTTCGAGATGGTAATCAACATTATCGGTGTGCTGCTGATGGGCAACTACGAGGTGTTGCTCACCACCGTCAAGACGGTGGGACTGCTCGCCTTCATTGTGGTCGGCATCCTCGCCATCCTCGGCATCGACGTCCCTCATCACGCCGTGACCGAGATTAGTAGCCACGGCGGCTTCTTCCCGAAGGGCGGAGGGGCAGTCTTCGCTGCCCTACTGACAGTTCTGTTCGCCTACGTTGGAATCGAGCTGGTGAGCGTTGCGGCCGAGGAGTGCCGCGATCCCGCTCGTGCCGTACCGCGTGCCATGCTTCTGAGCGTTGTCGGGACCGTCGGCATCTTCCTGGTCGGGGTCCTGGTCTTGCTGGCCATCCTCCCGTGGGACAAGGCTGGGACGAGTAGCAGCCCGTTCGTAGACGCCCTTAACGTCCTCCATTTGGGCACGTTGGCGACTATCATCAACTGGATTGTCATCATCGCCTCCGTCTCAGCCGTGGACGGCGGCCTCTACACGGCATCGCGCATGCTCTTTGGGATGAGCCGGGAGGGCCACTTCCCAGCTGGCCTCGCGAAGACACATCCGACTCGTCGGACGCCAACCTTGGCGACCGTCGTGACGTCCGGCTGCGCCTTCATCGGTGCGCTCCTGGCCTATTTTTACCCGGACAGCGCCTACATCTTCGTGGCCAGCCTCGCGTCCTTCGGGTTCCTCTTCGCGTGGTTGATGATCTCGCTCTCACAGCCGATTCTGCGCAACCGTCGAGGGAAGTCCCTAACAGCCCGGCTGTCCTGGAAGACTCCGCTCTACCCCTTCACGCCGATCTTCGCGGTGACCATGGTCGTGGTCGCTCTGGTCGGTCAATTCTTCACCGGTGGGTCCGGCACCGCGTTCGGGCCTTTCAGGATTCCTGGCGGCGGCATCGCCGTGGTCGTCGGACTCATCTGGACAGCCGGCTGGACGGCCTACTACCTGCTTTTCGCGCGTCGCTACGTCACCCACGGTGACGAGTGGCGGGCCCAGGAGGCCGAGCGCGACGCTCGGGAGCCCGGGCAGCAGATCCACGCCAGCTAGGACCCGGCGCAGCAGGTCTGGGCTCCGTTCGGCAGGTCGCAGCGGAGGGCCGTCGAGGGCTCCCCGCGTTTCTATCAACGAGAGGACCGCCTTGACCGGACTCACCGTCGACTCGGAGTTCGAACACGAACGCCTGATGTGCCTCAGGGACGAACCGACGGGTCTCATCGCGGTCGTCGCCTTCCACTCCACCCGGCTGGGGCCCGCAGTCGGTGGCATGCGCTATCGGTGCTACGGCTCCCTGAGCGAGGGGATGGTGGATGCGCTGCGCCTTTCCCGAGCGATGACGTTGAAGAATGCCGCTGCTCGCCTGCCGTGGGGCGGCGGCAAGCTCTGCGTCCTAGACGACGGGGACGTAGCCAGAAGACCGAGCCGCTTGCTCCGCCTGGCTGAGCTACTCAACGAGCTGGGCGGCTCGTACATCGTAGGGAAGGACGTCGGAGTGAGCATGGCGGACATGGACGTGCTGGCCGCCCGATCACCCTGGGTGGTAGGCGTGCCCGTGGAGCGAGGTGGGCTGGGTGACCCCTCGCCGGCAACAGCTACTACCGTGACCGGAGCCATGGAGGCCGCCGCGCAGCAGCTGTACGGCACGACCGACCTGTCCGGGCTGTCAGCGGCGATCATCGGCACAGGAGGGGTCGGAGCCAGTCTGGCTGATCAGCTGGCTGAGCGGGGTGTGCGTCTGCTGCTGGCCGACACCGATCCCGACCGTGTCGCAGCTGTGGCGGCCCGCACAAACGCAAAAGTCGTCTCCACCACCATAGCGTTGATGGCCGAGGTGGACTTCCTGGCTCCGTGCGCCACAGGTGAGATGGTAGGTGCCGACGATGTCCATCGACTTAGATGCCGGGCCATCGTGGGCGGGGCAAACAATCCGTTGGTGGACGACTCAGTGGCGTTGCTCCTGCACTCATCTGGTGTCCTCTACGTGCCCGACTTCATGTCTAATGCCGGAGGGGTCATCCAAAACGCCGTCGAGTTCAACCAACTGGGGCCAGAGGCACTGGACCAACTGCTCAGGGAGGCTAACGCACGAACGAGCGACGTCCTGGACAGTGCTAGGAGCGGTGACGTGACGCCGCTAGAGGTCGCTCGCACGCAGGCGCTCGCCCTCGTCGCGGCCGGAACCGGCGCCGCGCCGGCTGCAGTCGATGCGTGAAGGCCGGTTCATTTGCCGAGGGACGCCGGCTCTTGACTCCTACAAGGCCAGCCGCCGTCGGATAAGCACCGGACGCGGTCAGCCCCACCCGAGCGAGGATGACCAATGATCGCATCCCGTGTCGACGACCTGTTCCCATCGGGGATCCGCGCCATGATGACGCTCGCCGCGGAACGCGCACGGCAGGGGTTGCCAGTCCTGCGCATGGAGGCCGGCCAACCCAACTTCCCGACTCCACCGCATGTCATCGACGCCGCTTTCGAAGCCGCCAGGAACGGCTTCACGGGATACACACCAAACACGGGTATTTCGAGCCTGCGGTCCGCGGTCGCCGAGCGGGTCAACGACCGCAACGCTTTGGCTCTCGGCGAGGACAACGTCTGCATCACCTCGGGCGCGGTCATGGGTCTGTACCTGGCGATCATGGCGATCGTCGAACCAGGCGACGAGGTCCTCGTCCCCGATCCCGGGTGGCCGAACTACCGCAGCGCCGTCGCCATGGCGGGCGGGCACAGCGTTGCGTACGCGCTGCGCGCTCAGGACGGCTACCGGCTCCGGGTCGATGACCTCGAACAGGTCGTCAGCGCCCGTACCCGGGCAGTGGTCATCAACTCCCCCGGGAACCCGACCGGAGCGGTGCTCCCGGCTGAACGCCTGCGCGAACTCCTTGCCTTTGCCGAGCGTCACAACCTGTTCGTGATCTCGGACGAGGTGTATGAGGACTTCGTGTTCGATGGAGTTCACGCGTCGGTCCTGATGAACGGACTGACAGACCGGCTGATCATGGTGTCAGGGGCATCGAAGTCCTACTCCATGACCGGGTGGCGCTTGGGCTGGCTGGTCGCCGACACGGAAGTCGTTGCAGCGGCTGCGAAGCTCGTCGAACCCGTGGCGTCTTGCCCGAGCTCGTTGTCCCAAGTCGCAGCTGAGGCAGCTCTGCGCGGCCCGCAGGACGGCGTGACGCGGATGCGTGACGCTTACGCGCGAGGAGCACAGCACGTCATCGACATCCTGCAGCCGTCGGGGCTGCTGCCCGTCGAGCCCACCGGCGCCTTCTACGCCCTGATCGACGTGTCTCGAGGGGACTTGACCTCCGACGCGTTCGCTCGGCGGCTGCTAGCCAACAGGGGTGTGGCGGTCGCCCCCGGGTCCACGTTCGGGCAGCGGACCGCGAGCATGATCCGGATCTCGACGGCCTGCTCCGAGGACGACCTGCTACGCGGTTGCTCGATCATAAAAGACTTCCTACTGACATAGCTTCCTGCCACCTGCCAGATCAAGGGATTGCGAGACGAAATGCAAATCGGTCGGCTGAGGGAGCTCGGGCGGAAACGACCCTTCGTCGTGGTCGACGGAGACGCTGTCACGGTCGACCACCTCATCGAGGACTGGACGCGGGCCGAGTTGGAGCGCGGGGCTCTGGACACCGTCCGCGACGTAGACCTGAGCGAGCGCCCACGAACCACGCTGCGTGACCTGCATCTGGCGGCACCGATCAACCGGCCCGGGAAAGTCGTCTGCGTGGGGCTCAACTATGCGCAGCACGCCGCCGAGATCGGTGCGGCCCATCCCGCAGAGCCGATCATCTTCATGAAGAGCCCGGACGCCGTGGTCGGCCCCCGCGAGGACGTCGTCATCCCGCCCGGGAGTGAGCGGACGGACTACGAGGCCGAGCTGGCGATCGTGATCGGCAGCCGAGCCCTCTACCTCGATTCGCCTGCATCTGCGGGCAAACACGTGCTCGGCTACTCAGTCAGCCAGGACATCAGCGAGCGAGCATGGCAGATGGAACGCGGTGGTCAGTGGGTGAAGGGCAAGTCTTTCCCGACGTTCAATCCGATCGGCCCGGTAGTCGTCACCCCCGAGGAGTTCGACCCAGCCGATGCCCGTGTGTGGTGCTCCGTCGACGGGGAGATGCGCCAGGAGTCCCGCACTAGCGACATGATCTTTCCGGTGGACCATCTGGTCTGGTACGTCAGCCAGTTCATGGAGCTGCGTGCCGGGGACATCATCAACACCGGCACACCCGGGGGGGTGGGCATGGGCATGGACCCGCCCGGATACCTTTGCCCCGGCCAAGAACTGCGCACTGGCATCGAGGGTATCGGCGAACTGGTTTCCTCTGTGCTCGGCGCAGGTCGGCCCGCCCCGAGCCCGCGTGAGCTCCTGCGCGACGAGGTGGACAGGTGATCGAGGTTGACGGCAAACAGGTCTACACCGAGTTGGAGGAGCTCGTTTCCGCCGCGCACACCGCTTTGCTCCTGGTGGACATGCAGCGGGACTTCGTCGAGCCAGACGGACTCTTTGGACGCCTCGGCATCGACCTCGCGATGTACAAGCAGACGCGACCACGCCTGGCAGGATTGCTCGCCGCGGCCCGGACTCACGGCGTCATGGTGCTGCATGTGCAGAACACCGCACTGCCTGGCGGCAGGAGCGACTCACCAGTGCAAGTCCGGTTCAACCTGAGGATGCATCAGGCGGTTCGACGCGATAGTTCCCCGCTGCGCTACACCATCCCGGGGACCAGCGGCGCGCACTTCGTCGATGAGCTTGCGCCCGTGGGGGACGAGCCGGTGGTGCCCAAGTATCGCTCGAGCGGCTTCTGGGGCACCAACCTGGACGTGCTGCTGCGCAGCAACGGGATCCGAACGGTCGTAGTGACCGGCTGCACAACCGAGGGCTGCGTCGAGTCGACAGCACGTGACGCCATGTTCAGCGACTACTACGTCGTCGTGGCTACCGACTGCGTGGGGAGCGACGACAAGGAGCAGCATGACGCCTCCATGCTGCTGATGCGCCACCGGTTCGACCTCACGACCGGCGACGAAATTGCCAACGTGTGGGCCGCTGCCCCGAGACAACGACCGTGACAGGCAGGCTTGCGGGCAGGTGGCGCTCGTAACAGGTGCGGCGTCGGGCATCGGCGCGGGCATCGCGCTCGCGTTCGCCCGAGAGGGGGCTGACGTGTGTCTGGTCGACATAGTTGACGAGGCGACGGCAAGCCCGGTGCTCGACACAGTGCGTGGACATGGCGCTGACGCTGCGTACATCCGGACCGACGTGGCTGACGAGCACTCGGTGCGAGCTATGGCAGAGGACGCCCTGTCCCGGTTCGGGCGCGTGGACGTGCTGGTCAACAATGCGGGCATCTTCACCCAGTCGCTGCTGGAGGACATGCCGGTCGAGGACTGGGACCGCATCATCGCGGTCAACCTGCGAGGCACCTTCTTGTGCACTCGCTTCCTGATCGGCCATATGCTCGAGCGGGGGTCCGGACGGATCATCAACATTGCCTCCCATCTGGGGCAGATCGGCGGCGCCGAGGTGGCCCACTACTCGGCGAGCAAGGCCGGTGTGATCGGCCTGACCAAGGCCCTGGCTCGCGAGGTGTCCAACCGAGGCGTGCTGGTGAACGCCATCGCGCCGGGTCCCATCCAGACACCCATCCTCGATAGCTAGACGGACGAGTGGCGCAGTGCCAAGCTAGCGGAGCTGCCGATCGGCCGTTTCGGCACGGTCGCGGAGGTGACGCCCACCGCGGTGCTGCTCGCTTCCGACGACGGCTCTTACTACGTGGGACAGACATTGGGTCCCAACGGCGGAGACGTGATGCTTTAGCCGTGTGGAAGGATTTGCACGAGCATCGCCAGATAGTCGCTGCGGCCCGAGGGCCGGAGTCAGGCCCATTCCGTTTCAGTACTGCCACGTCAGGGAGTGCTGCGCACCAGGGCAATCCACGTCAACCAGCTGCAGCACGAGTTGCTGGGGACCCCCATCCCCGACAGCGTGGAGGCGGGCGGTGGGGGAAGTGAACGTGAGCTCATTCCTGGCGGTGGCCAGCTGCACCGACCCACAGGACACCTACGCCGCCAGCCCAAGGGCGCCCTTGGGTGGCCCACCGAGCTCCATGGCCGTCCTAGCCCGACCCCCGGCGCATTCGCGTCCTTGCCGTCGTGCCGAGCCCGGTCGCCACCGGCGCATGTCGGGCCGATCTTCCCCAAGCACCAGCCCCGGTGTGATCCCTGACATCGCCGATCGGCTGGCCTACACGTGCCTAGACCTTACGCTGCTGGCCTCCACCCACCAGTACGCCGTGTGCTGCTATGCCGTCGGCGCCAAGGAGCAGGAGACCAGACCCAAGTACTACCGTTATCAAAAAGGGGTCACGTCCGACGTCTTTGTCTTCAGCTCCAGCGGTTGGGCGTGGGGATGAACCGACCTTTCGAACCAACAGACGCTCGTCGTCGAGCGGGAAAGCCTCGCGACGACGGCGTGCCCGATACCGACCGCGGTAGTGGGCGGATGACTTGGCGCACCTCTGCGTCAGCAGCAAAGCCGCGTGCGAGCGACACGGCATACGAGCAGCTCCTCTCCCAAATCCTTGACTTGCGACTTCCTCCGGGCTCGACCATCAACGAGCACGCCGTCGCCGCGCAGCTTGGGCTTAGTCGCATGCCGGTCCACGAGGCCGTCGCGCGACTGGCCGCAGACCGGCTCGTAACGGTGTTGCCACGTCGCGCGTCCGTCGTGACAGATATCCGGCCACAAGATGCGCTAGACATGTTCGATGCCCGAGAAGCCATCGAGTGCGGGGTCGCGCACGTCGCGGCACGTCGCGCCACCGATGAGGACCTGGCAATCTTGAGGACTCTGATCGAGGCCGCGGAACGCGCTCGCAAGGACACCGATCACCTGCGGTACCTGCGGCAGGACCATGACATCCACTACTTCCTCGTCCACATGGTGCCTAACGCCCTGCTGCAGGACGCTGCCGACCGGCTGTTAATGAACAACTTAAGGTTCTGGCGTTCTTACTGGTCCGGG
>JAABUI010001371.1_pt1 | contig 14303 bp, 12 predicted proteins | sample 5559111 | NCBI WGS metagenome assembly JAABUI01 (sample SAMN10711870, study PRJNA513365) | rock metagenome | isolation source: Antarctica rocks | place: Antarctica: Victoria Land, Buttleship Promontory
TAGCTTATGTTCTCCTGAGTCATATAGATAGCCGGCTCTTCCCTTCTAGATACTTTCCTTCCTTAGCATTTATATACTCGTTACATTACACCCATATGACTCGCTCTATGCTGGCCCCTAACATCATAAATAATATCAATATTCTGATCTACGATAGATTCACAGAATCAATCTGCAAAATATTAAGCAGAGCACACGACGTCTGTACGACGTAAGCTTGAATTCATGACATCACATTTACTTCAAAGAAGTATGAACTTACACATTTTACACAAAAGTCAAAAAGATTCGACATGATGATCAATCTATGTATCAAAAACTCGATAATAAAGTTGAAGTTGAACGTACAAGTTCTTGAAGTTTAACTGAACATGAAACTACGATGAGAATCACATCTTCGTCAAATAGAAGCAGATCACATCATCAAAATGCTGATGCTTAATTAATTTGAAATCTTCACTTGAAAAGTTACATTTGCAAAGATGAGACAGATATACTCAGCAGTAGTGAGATCGAGAATAACATTCGAAGCATCAGTATGACATCAACGCGATAAAGAAGAAGAATTGTCGAGCACAGAATGATAATTAAAAGCTCTTCAAAATTAAGCATTACATCATGTGACAGACATCTTTCAAAAAGTAAACATCGAAACGCTGAAAGTCGAAACATATACATCTTCGCTTCATGTTCATCTAAACAAGTTACAGAATCAGACTACACTACGCAATCGAGTCAACGACAGAATGCAAGAGACTCAGCGAGCATGCAAGATCATATGTGCACGTCTGATAAAAACTAATCAGTTCATCTCTCGCTCTTTAACTTCTAAAAAGATGACGTTTCTGAATGTTTCAATTCGCGAAGAAGCAAAGATACAGTCTAGATGCAAACGACTCAATTCTTCAACATTGATTTCAACGAGTGAACATGCAATTGCACAGTTTCACAAGAATCAATGAGATCTTAGATGAGAAAACTACAAAAAACGCATTGCAGACATTAATGTAACTCTCGCTCAAAGATCTCATTTATTCAAGAGATCAATAAGAATGCGTGATGATCTTCAGAAGATCGAAAGCACTCTTGCAATTCACATCAGAATCGAACGCATAGAACTAAATGTTTATCTGCACTCGAGAAACATTTCGAGCACGAATAGTCTTCGATGCAACTGCGAATGAAGTCATCAGATCGTCAAGCATATTCTGATGCATTGTTCAAACTGAACGCATCTTCGATCGAATATGCTTCAAGACGTCGACTTCACGAACTATCGAATCATCGTCGCAATCACGAAGAATCTCAAGACGACAGCGAGAATGATGATGAAAACGAAGCTTTTAGAGCAGTTCAGAGTGACAAGAGCACTCATTCTCTAACGTGCGATCATCGCGAACAAATTTGATACATAGTCTCAGCTTTACCGTTTCGGCTGCGTGCAGCAGCCGCATAGATAGCGAGCGGTTTTCTACCCCAGAGGGTTTTGTCCACTCGACACACATAGCATAGTTTTCCCCCATGGGTCGGCCTAACCGATGTCACAAGGGTGTAAGAATTTATTATTATTATTATATATTATTTAAAGTAACAACTGATTCATCTCAAATGTTTCCAAATCCAGGTTTCCTTGTTGCGCACGTTTGATTAACTGAACCCGAGTCAATGAGTTGTGCTACTGTATTTCGGGGAAACCTATAAGCTTATGTCGTCGTTGCGGAAGGTTAGTAATACAGCGATTAATCGGTGTTCTTTTTTCTCTCTCTCTCTCTCTGATGTCCCGCGAGAGACATCATCTGTGTTAGTAGCGTAGTGGGGATTGAGATCGGAAAGGCCTTGGCAATGTGGGTTGCTAGAAACAGGGGGTGCGGGTCTCGAGAGGTTTGAAGTGGAATTTGAAAGGCTCTGGTGGTGGGTGGGGTCTTGAGGGATAGCTGGATGTTTGAAGGCAAGACGCTGGGTTTGATCAATGCTGTGGATGTTACTAGACACTTAGAGAGGATGGATTTCTGTTGGGGTTCGTTCTCTTCGTTGGTTTTCTAACTTCCATTTTTTTGCTTTGTAGTTTCTAATAGGTGTGGTTTCTGTAGGAGTATTATGTTTGTTTCTTTGATTTCCTACAGTATGTGTGATCTCGGTTGTTAGTGTTGCGAGTTATTCTTCAAACATGAAAGTTTTATGTTGATACTCTGTTTAAAATTGCGGATAATTTGACGAAAAAACATGTCTCTGTCGTTATTTCATCCATTAATCTTTCATCTGTTGGTTCTATATCTTTCATTGCTTTTGTTGTGTAATTCTATTAGGTGTGGTTTCTGGATTAGTATTGAGTTTTCTTCTCTGGTTTTCTACGTGTGGTCTCGGTTGTTGATATCGCGAGTCATCCATTGAAGATACGAAAGGCTGTGTTGGTTTCTGTTAGAATTGCGAATCACCTAGCGAAAATCATATGTCTTCGTCGTTATTTCATTCATTGACCTTCTATATATATAAAAAAAAAAGATGAAGAACAAGAGTAAGAAACTCACAAACCTGGTTTTCCGTCAATCTTGGTCCGCATTGGCTCTTTTCAAGACAACCTATCCTCCTCTCCCAGATCTAGTCAGGTGAGAACAAACCACCAGCCTCGTCGTCGTCTGCATCCTCGACATAGGGTTGATGTGCAAGTGGCCTTCTTGAGGTGGGCGGTGTTCGGGGTGCAGGGGGGCCGCGGAGAGCATCGTACTCTTCATTGAGCGCATCAAACCGAGCAGCAACCATGTCAAAATTGATTTCGGGGGGCTGCTGCGCCGATGTAGGCGTCGAGGCTGGAGTAGTAAAGTCTGGCGTGGAGGGACTCCGGTGTAGAGACGTCCACGGGGCTGGGCATTCGTAGGGGTGAGTGGACAATTCTGCAGGGGGGGGAATGCCGTGATATCTCGGGGTGCGAAACGGCGCATTGCGTCGAACGCTGGGGTTGCTTTCAGGACGTGTTCCCTCCTGGGGAGCGCGAAAACTTCCAAGACGATCAGCCGGTCGTTGCGTTGCTCGCTCAGAAACACCACTAGCTCGGTTTGAGACTGGCTTGCGTCTGCGGGATGCTGTGGACTCCTCAGCTGGGCTCAGAGGCCTGGATGGGTCGCCCAGTCTAAAGCGATCTGTGGCCGGAGGAGCAAAGCTCGGAACAGAACTCATGGAGGAGCGGCCGAACTGCATTGATCGGGTTGAGGGTTGCCGATTGAGAGTCGGCAACCGCAACTCAGGAGGACCTCGAGGCGCGAGGTGCTGGTTGAACAGGCTCTGGATCTGCCTTTCATTGAAATGGCCAGCTGGGTCGACAGGAGTGGAAGCAGGGAAATACGACAAGATCGTCTCGAAGTCCTCTACGGTCCTCCGATCGCGGAGTAGGCCTTGGTAAAGCGGAGAAGCTTCGGCTTCCCAAATCCTCCGTTGAGCCTGTTCATAGTCCCCTCGGAGCTCCGCCACTTGCGTCCTCCCGCGAGAACTAGACGCTGCGGGAGCCGAGCGAGAATCGGGACCTAAATTGTAAGAACGACCGAAAAGTGTGGCCTGAGAGGGTTGCGGTGATGTTTCGGGGAATCCCGGGAAGTGGTACACAGTTCTTGGTGCCACGGAAGCTCTTCGGGCTTCTAGTGTTTCCTGGAATTGCTGCCCTGGTCTCTGAACTGCAGCACGGAAATCGGTCTTTGGCGTCGTTGAAGGTCCCGGAGACCCTGGTGTGCGTCGAGAACGTCTTGGCATCCCACTTCCGCCTTGAGATGGTCTTGATGACGCTCTTCTGCCCCGAGACCGTCTTGGTCTACTTCGAGATCGTTTTGGAGCATTTTCTGCGCCTCGAGAAAACTGGGTTGGAGACTGCGATCTCATTCTAGGGCCTAGGTATGGCCGTGGCGGGCTAGAAGCCCTGTGCGCCAATATTGGATCCCCAGGGAGGACTGGTGGGTTCATGAGATCCATGAAAACGTGGTTCATGCAAGGGAAGTCGCTTTGGCTTTGGCAGGAAAGGCACTGCCCGCAATTTCCAGAAGACATGTTGCGTTTTTGTGGGGCTTCTTTGTTGGTTCTTTAGATGATGGAGTTGAGTCTGGCTTGACAGCTGAGGCCTTTGGAATCGATTGAAATTGTTTGATGTGTTTGAAGTGTGTGTTGTAGGTTGCGGATTGTGAGCTTAGGACAGGGACGCTCATAGGATTTTATATTGCTGCTTCCTAAAATTTCAAAAGCCTAATGTTCTATGCTCGAACAGTTTTATTATGCTTCTCACCGAGACTCTGTGGACCTAACCTGAGGCCACGAACGATAGCTCTGGCTGTGGTCAATGCCGTTGTACCCCATAAGGAGACATATTGCCGGAAAGGTAATGAGTGTCAACATCGTTGTCTATACAGCTAGGACAATGATTGAAGGATAATGTTGACAGTACTTAAACAGCACCGTTGTTGTCGATTACAGCTTGGCTTTGTGACTGTACCACAACGCGTACCAGGAAGTTTGCTATACAGCGTAAAATCAGTCCAGTGTCCAGCTAGCCTACCTGTAGCATATGACCCTAAATCACCTGCCACGGTGGGCACTCTTAGTATTCCACGTTGACGGGCCGTGGTTCCATTTGGGTTGTACGTATCGATCTTAGATGTATGTTGACTATATGATTGCTCTTCAACCCACGGAGACCGCCCATCAAATGACCTTTAAGCAGTTAAGCTAAGTACTAGGATAACAAGGCTTTTATAGCACCTAGTTTACCATGATAGAGGAGCCATGGATAAGGGAAAGAGTTCCCTGTTACTTATGTGAAACAGAGGGATTAGATTCAAGAAGTTCAATTACGGGAAATTCACATGTATCGAAATTTGTGCATCGCAATTAACTGAGAGGCAATTTAAAGAACTCGTTTCAATCCATTAATCGAGAAAATATGATAGCTACTAAATTGAAAGAACGTGAAGATAGGAGCGATAGGACGATCAAGGTCTGTAGCATAGATCCTCGCAACAAGGAAGATATCTGCGCAAGTCGAAACCCTCACCAGAACGGTCCAAACTCGGATCGCAACATCTCGGTGTCTTGCCGGTCAGGGTACATGGCGTTGACGACCGTTTTCAAATCCCCTAAATACTTGCTCGTTTCTTGAAGGACCATGGTTTTCGTAAACTGAAGCCACTCCGGATGAATTTTCCTGCGCCTTACTCTGTCTTCGAGTGCATTTAGGAGCTGAGCGAGTGACGTATCGGCTCCAAAATATGGCAGCTTGGGAGGCAAGTACAATAGGTCTGGAACCTGCAGGCCAGCGTTGACGGCCTTTTGGTAGCCTTTGTCCCTCACAAATTCAAGCTTCGCGCAGTGCATCAACACTTTCCATACGATTGCAGTGGCGGATGGGGTGCCGGCTTCCTCCGGCATAGGGTACAATATCAATTTAAAAGTTGCCCATGCTTCTATTAAGGCACCTATGCCGCTGGTCCGTAAGATGCGAATGATAATGGGCAAGTCTTGGAGCCAGCTAGTTTCACCTAGTTGCTTAAGAGCCTCGACTCGTTGCTCATAGTCCAAGAATGTCGTCCAAAGTTCCATAAGCTCATCCGAGGATACGAATAATTCCAACCCAAGAAGGATAATGATACACTGGAACGTTCCACGGCCGTCCGCGGGATCCGAGAAATTGCCAATTTCGTAAGACTGTTTATGAGTTTTGTCGTTACGAGGCCTCTCCGATTCATCAAGAGCCAACAGCTCAGGATAGTCGTTGGTGTCAGTAGATATCGGGAAATGTTGGGTTGAGGGACTTTGTAGGATGTATCCAATGGCCATCTTTCGGTTGTCAGGCTGGCTGTTCCCAACAGGGGCACTGGCTGCGTTGTCCTCGGCAGCATCTCCGTCTTCTTCAGCGACAAGGATGGTGCCATCGTTGGTGACCTCAACACTGCCATCCTCTTGTTGGGTTGGAATCGGGTCGAAGGGGTTGTCAATATTCTCGTTTGTTGTGAAATGTTCAATCATCATGCCGGCAGCCGCCATAGCTTTGGCAGACGCAACACGGAGGTGGGCTGCCAAATGCCTATCTAGTTCATCTTGATTGTAGAAGCGTCGAGTGCAGCGTCTGTAAGGGCATCGATTCGGGTCTTTACGAGAAACGAAGGAATAGTGCGAATTCACATGATTGCAAAGATCGTCGTGATGTCGAAAACGGAATTGACAGCGCGGATAAGGGCAATTCATGGAGCGTAGGGAATGGACGCGCTCTAGATGTTCGTAGAAGCGAGCCGGAGCACGGAAAGTCTCACGACAGCCAGACTCCGAACAAGCCCATTGAGTTTCAATGTGGGATTTCCGGAAATGTTGCTGGAGGCCCTTCAAAGAAGAAAGCGCAGAACCGCACTCACCACAAATGTATCTGTTTGCTGAAAGATCGGTTTCGACAGTGTGTTCCGTCTTGATATTGATAGAGGCCATTGCGACTCTGTCCTCGTCGATACTGACACACTCCTATATGGAAGAGAATTGACAGGCGATTGGAAGAATGAGCGTTGGGTCTGATTTCTCTATCACCGCTGGTCGAATGAGTGGTCGACTTGATATTTCGGAAAGTCGAAGTAATCGAGATTTGGCAAAATAGAGACAGCATTCTACATATGAGACTCTTCATGATCAATGAGCTTCTGGGACAAAGGAAAAAGTAAGGGGACGCGAATGTGGACAACTGAACAATAAACCTTGGATTATTCTTTATAAGGAATGCTGAACAAATGAATGCTGGTGAACATCAGACTGCCTACTGAAAAAAGCAATCGGTTAGAAATATTCTTGGAGACAGCTCACCAATTTGATATCGGCATTTCTAATTAAACAGCCAGCCTGCTTGACTCTCAGAATAGTACAGTCATTGACTTGAACGATTTTAGAGCCATTTGATTATACACTACACGGTTGACTCGAAGAACGAATCCGGCCAGGGGCTCAACTTTGGGGAAAACTGCCATTTAGCTTGATCACCACACTGACACTGGAACCGGGCTCCATCATGTTCACGGACGCAAGCGGATGTCGAGCTTTGTTCAAAGAGATTGCTTGAAAGAAAGGACATAAGTCCCCTATTTTGTGGCGACCAGAGACCTTCGACAGATGCTATGACAGCAGTAGAAAGCACGGCGTGGTAAATAATTGGAGACTTGCTCGGTGGGGGGGGTTTGGACATGATCCGACCTGAAGATGGATAAGTCAGGGAAGAGGAAGAAGGGCGATGTCGAATCAAGACGGTTGACTGCTTCTGGTTAACGGTGTGGCTCTGATGCTAACCAGAAGGAGAATGGTACGAATTAGGTAGGTAAGTCATAAGGTACGCGGTACCTCAGACTCGTAGTACAACCAATCGGTCGGGCATGTCTCTGCACACAGTATCCATGTTATATGTATGATTTAGTAGGGTGTCGCTGTCTACCAATCATGGCAGCGTATTGATTCTCAAGCGTGCACAGGGACAAGGGACATGTTTGAAGTAAAGTACTGTGTAGGTGAGTAGATGGATGCTCTTGGAGTAGTGGCCCGTATCATTCGTCAGGAGCAGGTCATCCATCGGGGAAGGTGATGCAAGGAACAAGTCCCGCATGACCAGCAATGGGGCTTGCTTTCGCCTCTCTCTCGCCAACCCCTTGGACAACCTCCCCAATCTTTACCCTAAAAACCTCCTAATCCTATCGCAGACAGCTGCGCCGGAGCTTCGACAAGATCATCATCTTTCTATTGCGGGTTCGCGCAGGTCCGCGTCCCTATGGCACCGTCGCTACTGCAGCTCCAGGAGGTCCTCCGAGACGGCCTCTATAAGAATGTCTCGACCTCCCTGGACCGCTCCTGGTCCAGCATCAGCAATCGACTACCAGACAACATGCCTTCCCTCCTGTCGTCCTTAGGTTCTCTCTCGCGACTTGCCCTCACCTATTCTCAGGTGGCCCTCCTTTCCCAAGGGACTGCCGTCGAGGGAGGCTCTCCCGCCGTGTGCACCAACCCCCAGCAGAGCTGCAAAAACTCCACCATTGTCTCAGACACCTGCTGCTTCGAAAGTCCTGGGGGCCAGCTAGTCCAAACGCAGTTCTGGGACTATTCCCCAACGACGGTTTGATACATCCTAAGCCTATTCTAAAAGAACAATGCTAACTGGAAACCTATGTAGGGACCCAGTAACAGTTGGACAGTCCACGGCTTATGGTGTTTACCCATCACCAAATGCGCATAGATCAAGGCTAACAGAGCCAAGGCCAGACCACTGTGATGGCACCTATGATGCCAATTGCGACCCTGCTCGCGCCTACACCAATATATCGGCGATTATCTCTGCTGCGGGCAAGACAGATCTTCTCAACTACATGAACACCTACTGGAAAGACTACCAAGGCAGGTTTTCTGCTAAACAAATGGCATCGTCTGCCACTTGTCACCAAAGTTAATTTTGACTCTAGGCAACGATGAGTCCTTCTGGGAGCACGAATGGGAAAAGCACGGCACATGCATTAGCACCCTAAACCCCAAATGCTACACCAACTACTCTCCCCAGGAAGAAGTAGTCGATTACTTCCAAAAAGCTGTTGACCTATTCAAAACCCTGCCTTCATACGACTGGCTGGCTCAAGCCGGCATCGTCCCATCGACTACAGCGACATATACCTCTGCCGCCATTCTTGCCGCACTTACCAAACCCCGAGGCGTCGCGCCATCTATTCAATGCAAGAACGGCGCCCTAGACGAGATCTGGTACTTCTACGACGTCATAGGCAGCGTCGTGACCGGCACGTTCGTCGCCACAAACCCCGACGGCTCCAAGTCTAGCTGCCCTGCTAGTGGCATCAAATACAACCCCAAGTCCGGCTCCCCAGCCCCTACCACCTCCACCTCCACGCCTCCCACCACCACTACATCCACTACAACCTCCCAACCCACCACCTCCCCTACAACCACAACAACCACTTCGTCCAACTCCACCTCCTCCACCCCTGGCCCTACTGGAGCCCCAGGCGCCCCGTTCTCCGGCAAAGGCTACCTGGAAGTCACCATCGCCAGCGGTATGCAGACCGGCTGCATCATCAGCAGCGGCACCTGGTTCACCTCGGGCACATGCGCCACCTTCACCGCCGCCGACACCAGTGCTGGCTTCACCCTGACCTCCAGCAAGGGGTCATGCGGTATCGTCAGCGGTGCATTGAAATGCGGGACTGGTGTCGCAGCGAGCGTGTTTACTGTAAGTCCATTTTCTGCCCTTTGCACATTGATGTGCCAGCTCAAATAACACTCGATGCAGACGTCAGGTGGCGAACTCGCCTACAACAGCAGCCCATCCTTCTACGCCGCCCAGGTCCCGAGCGGAAGCACGCAAGTGCCCGTCAGCACAGACCCCAAGGCCGAGCAGATTCTGATTACGTGGAAGGGTATTTGAGTCTTTGAGGTGGGTGCGTTGCTGGTAATCGTCGCCCCAGTAATCAACGCGGGCCCTAGAGGGGGGATTGGAAATATAATTGTATAGATAAATGGCTAGTACGAGTACACGAACACATATACACACGTATCATTCACACTTCGCAGTTGCCTTCGACAATGGGTTGCAGGAATTTGCTAGATGATCAGCCACTCCTCGCCGTAGAAGGTGTTCGCATGGACAGTTGTACAGATGGTTTTCTTTGAAACAAATACAATCATGGCTTCGGGTTTCATGGCAAAAAAGCTCGTGCGATAAGGAGACTCGGACACCAAGACGTATTTCCCGTACTCCCCAATGTTTCGCTGCACTCGGCAGTTTCTGGTAATCTATGATTATTTTCCTTCCCATTTGAAAGGATCTAACTACAAACCTCCCAGACCCCAGGAGAGACCAAGCATGCAAACCTGTTATATCAAGCCAGTAATGAACGCACCCTTTCGCTATCTGCTCATCCAAAGCAAGACCGGTTAGACCTTTATGCTATCCATCCATCCAGATTATCCTAGGAGCGGGTTGCGCATGTTTTCCTTGCCCTTTTCCTTCCAACCAAGACTAACTCTGAAAATGGAAAGTTGCATCCCAGAACGCCGGCACGCTTTTCATCAAGGGCCCGTGGAGCGAGCTTACATGACATATAACAGATTGGTGTCTACAGTAATCGTATTAGCTCCGTATCTAAACCACACCACAAACACAACCGCGGACATATGGAAAAAGGGGCAAAACTCACTCAGCGGATGACTACAGCTTAACTGCGGCTTCTGCGTGTATTTGTCCTCCAGCTCGGCGCGGATGCTGTTCAGGAGCTGGATGTAGCTCTGCTGCGGATTCTTCTTCAGCGCGGCAATAAAGGCCCAGGACATGGCGCCTGTGGCTTGGCCGGCGATTTGGGCGTCTTGTCTGTTAAGGCGTTAGAGAGTGTGTAGGTGCTTTGGTGGACGGAGAGGTTTTGAAGAGGAGGGGCTTACGAAGTTTGGTCGTCTTTGCTGCCAGACCACATAATCACATCTGCAGGAGACGTCTTGGTCGAAATGGTGCGCTGTCTTGCCTCGTCGCCCGTGGTGGCCTTTTTGAAAAGGCCCGTTACCGTGGATGCGATGCCACTCATGTCTCCACGCGCGTATGCAGACACAATACCCAGCAGACCCTGGCCAGCCTCCTTGGCAAGATTTGGTTCCTTGAGGACACCCTGGGTGCTGTAAATGTAGGGCAAGTCGAGGGCGGAGCCAGAGTGGCAGGAGTCGAAAATAGCGGTCAGGCGCACCCCAGGAAGAAGGGATTTTACCATTATGAGGTGCATGTCGTCGTCGACAATATGGCCAGCAACGCGAAAGTCAACGGGGTAGATAACTTCGTCGTAGCCGTCGTCTTCGTCGCCGTCGAGATCGGGGGTTTGGCCGCCGTGACCTGTGAAACATTAGCAGCTGGGATAGTTACATGCCGTGATCAAAACTCACCGGAGTAATGGAAGAATAGCGAATCATTTGGTTTGGCGTCTTTGACTAGCCAATGCATCGCCCGCAGTATGTTCTGTTTCGTAGGCTGGCTCATCGGGTTTTGCTGATCATCCGTCAATATGACCATATCCTCCCTAGCATAACCAAAGTTTCCGTTCAGGTATGTTGACATGTTCTTGACGTCGTTGATGCATCCTCTCAACTGTCCCCTTTGACCAAAGTAGTTTATGCCAATAAGAAGTCCCTTCCTCCTACCGGTGCAGGACGAGTATTGGAATGCGTAACCTTGAGGTGCACCTTGACCGAAGCCTTGCATGCCCGAAGGTGGGGGAGGAGGAGCGTTGTGATTTCCTTGGACAAAGGCATTTGTATTTACAGAGGGTAGGCCTGGGTCATTGTTAGCGTATATCAACCCAAAATCTGGTGCCCCTTGCCTGGCCGTCCTCCATATTGTGGTCCTCCGGGTCCGGGAGGCCCATACCCTTGGCCAGCTGTAGGTGGTGGCGGCTGTAGCAATGATTAGCTCGAAGGCATAGAAATCAAGAACATCATGTATACCTGTTGATATCCTCCACTGTAAGGTCTTGGCGGTGGTTGATTGTACCCATAGCCAGGTTGCGGAGACGGCGCTTGTTGAGGTGGATACCCGCCAGGGAAACCTTGGGGACTGTACGAAAGTTTAGAATGCTTAACTTAATTTCAATGGTTGTAGAAGACTTACGGGTACTGTTGTGGAGGAGCATAGCCCTGTGGAGGAGGATAGCCCTGTGGTGGAGGGGGCCCGTAGTTCTGGGGAGGGGGAGGTCCGTAATTTTGAGGTGGTTGTCCTCCGTAACCCGGCTGCGGTGGATACCCCCCATGCCCTTGTCCTGGATAGAACGACATCTTCAGGGGCTCAGGTGAGAGCTGAAAAGGCCTCTAAGGCCAGGGCCGGTAAGGTCGGTTTCGTGAAAAGGTGAGGATAATTGAAGGTAACCACTCGGGCAATTCTCAATCTTAGTGGGGTAAGATAGGGCGCGGACTTCGTGGTTCAAGAGCCGCGGTAGGACTGGATGATTTCTTGAAGATGGGGACAGCCTGATTTGATCCTACGGCTTTGATACTCGTTTGACAGGAGGATCTTCTGCAGAAACTCAATGTTTGCCACTGAGGCTGGATATGATCGGTACTCAGCGACGCGTCTAGACTGTCAGTTCTGATAGGCTGTCTTGGCGCACGACCCAAAAGACAACCGGCGCGTCCTCATTCTATCATACCCCGGAGGTATCACCGTAACTCCATTCGGCGTGACGGATTTAGAAACCTTATGAAGAAGACAGATTAATTGTTCGAATCGGATCTCCGTCCAGGCTTGGGTATTCAAAGCTTTGGGTATATAAATCAATTCAATGGGGTATCAGTCCATCGGCCTCCGGAAACCTCACTCAGCAGTGAGGGCATCAACCTCGTGGAATTCTTGCCGTCAAACAAGCCAGGAAGCAGCTTCTTTATCCATAGCTAGAAAGGAACACTTCGTATTATTTAGATCCGTGCGAGCTATACGAGGGTTGAACCTGATTAGGCATACAACTCGTCACACTCGGAAGTATCTACTTATCGAGAAATGTCAGAAATACGCCAGGGTAAAAGCCGAGATCTGCCAAGGAGACCAACAAGCTCAGATCAAGGAATGGGTGCATGCACTTAAGGGCATGCTGAGCTGACGAGTCTGGAATGTGGTACGAAGCTGAATAGGGAGTATATGATTTAAAAACAATCAGAGCAGATCTGGGGCCATCCTGCGACCTTGCTACCAGAATACGACTTGGCATGATAAGATTAACAATAGAACCCTATGAGGTGTCAAGGTTGTCTCCCAGCTTGCATAGCCTCCGCTTGTGTAACGTCTAGGTGCAACAAAGACTCCTACAAGTTTGATATCATACTTTTGACCGGCTATTCTGCTGATTTTCAGCGTCTCCCTGACCACGGTATCAGCTTCGACACCCCTTGGAAATCTCTACAATAAGAGTCGATGTTGTCAATACGTGATACGCTAAATGCTCCTCCCAGGTAGCTATGATGAGCTACAAATGCTGCACGAAGCATTGTCGAATCCATGATCTTACTCCCCCAATGCAAGAACTTTTTGATTACGTGCCTTGCAGACTTAGAGAAGTAGCCATGCGGCAGTAGTACGATAGTCCTATCGCAGATTTATTCACTGTTACCACATCTACAAAGACCCAGTTGCAAGATGGTGAAAGTTGTTGTAGCAGAATTGCGGACGGACCAGAAACGAAGAAGTAGGACCTACGAAATCACATTCCCGATACATGCAAAACGTCCAAAGATGTATTCTCAGGAAACGTTATTACTTTTCTCGACTGATCTCAGCAGAATATTTGCAGAGTAGTATCTAAAATGTTATACAGATAATGTCATTCTTAGATACCTTCAGATATATATGCCAAAAGTTATCAGTGGAATAATAAAGTTGGTCTTCGTTGTGATCTTGAAAGGAGGTTTGAGAACCTGACTTCACGGCTGGCAACGGTGTAGAATGTTAGTAATCTCGTTGGGAGGCTGGCAAGACTCTCACCTCCACGTGGTGCCGGCTGGGAACCTGATAACAATTGGTTATTCTTATCAGAGCTAAGAAGAGTCACGAACCCGACGACATGCAGTCGAAGACGCTTATTAACGATCTTTATCGAGCGATGTGCGACTGTTACAACGATCATCGAAGCCACCGAGCCAGGGGGCAAGATACTGCGTCCTCACCACACGGCTTATATAACCTCAATGCCGAAGTTCTATCGATAGGGACTCTCAGCGATCTTCGACGGTTAAGCTCTCGAGGCTTATTCGACTGCGTTTCGTTCAAATCACTGTTCTGTTGGGAAAGAGGCTTTGCCAATAAACACACTATATGGGCTATAGGGTGGCCTTCGGTAGGAGTTTGGCTCTTGGATCCAGCGCCCACTACGATGGAAGGTATACAAGTTGGTTGGAAAGTTGGAATGCTCAGGAAGAGGGGGAATCAAGACTTAACGACGTGTCGTTTGAGAGCCAGGGACTGTGCAGGACTGGATCCAATTGTCAGTCTCCCTCATACGCCTCTATACCTAGAGACATCGATGCATTTCTACGGTTTAGAGTTTCCACCGGGAGAAAACCGGTGGTTTTTCGTTTCCGTGGGGCTATTCTACAAAGGCCAGCTATCCTGGAGTACTGAAGGAGGGGGTACGAATAGGAGGAATCTCGTGTATTGAGGACCTGTCTTGAGGATGGTACAGTTCGGTGGCGATTGTATAATCTGTGGGTAACCAGGCCTACATATTTAGCGAGTGTCTATTGTAGCGTTATAGCTTCGCACTTGAGTCAATAAAAGAACTATT
>JAABUI010001373.1_pt1 | contig 14276 bp, 10 predicted proteins | sample 5559111 | NCBI WGS metagenome assembly JAABUI01 (sample SAMN10711870, study PRJNA513365) | rock metagenome | isolation source: Antarctica rocks | place: Antarctica: Victoria Land, Buttleship Promontory
ATTTTTTAACAAAGAGTATCAAAGAGATCGCGAAGAAAGAGCTGACTTGAATAAAGTCTTTGATCAAATTATTCTTCAGATATTTCTTTAGTATTCGAAGCTCATCTTGAGACATGTCATATAAAGATTCGAAGATAGAAGTTTTGCTCTTCTGCAGCTGAATTTTATGATCATAGAGACGTCGTTCAGATAGAGTGTTTATCAATTCGCGAGAGAAAACATCTAGAAAGTCGTGATATTCGAGAAGCAATAGCGTGACAGAGTCAACGAAAGACGTGATTTTCAGAGCTTTGTCGATATTTCTCATGAATATGACAAACAGATCATGATTCTTTTTTCTAGCGAGTCGCAGAAACGAAGCACTATTTATAGCGTAGATCTTCAGATGTTTTGAAAGCAAAGACGTCGAAAAGACTGTGTTAGGGGCCAGCATAGAGCGAGTCATATGGGTGTAATGTAACGAGTATATAAATGCTAAGGAAGGAAAGTATCTAGAAGGGAAGAGCCGGCTATCTATATGACTCAGGAGAACATAAGCTAACCCTGAATAGGGTTGGCCTCGGAACAACCCTATAGCCTAGCGGCGAGCGGCCGGCGATAGTCATCAACATAGCCACCAACATAGCTACCAACATAGGTGCGTAGCTAGGATCGTAACAGACTGATACTGACACAGCTGAGATCGAGATGCTCGAGAGAGTTTCGAATACGAGTTCTGAGTTGACTTGAGATTCAAAGATGAGCTGATTATGACGCAGATCTATAATTGCTTTATGACTTTTTAATCAGAGCAGATTTAGAACAACTGAGAATTGCAAAAGTTGAGTGACATAGAAGAGAGTTTCTTCAAGCTCTTCGTTTGAGACTCGAAGTTTGACAAGAGCGTAATGAGTGATTGAATTGAATACAACTGATTGATCATCAAACTTCTGAAGAGTACAGATTTCAGACAAAGAAAAACAGAGCAGAGAATGTCTTTGCGCAAAAGAGTCATCAATAAATGCATAATTGATGACGTTGATATCAATCAAAACAGAAAGATTGACATTGATTTTATTGCTTTCTAGATTATCTGAGAGCACGAGATGATCATTGTTCATCTTCTTTTCTAATCGATGAATCGAGTTAACTGAGAGTGCAGAGATTTTCAGACTGTTCAATTGTCTCTGCGAGCGACTGTATGCAGAGACTAGACTTTTTTCAAGATGAGAGAAGTATCAAAAGCGAGATTGTCGATAGAGATTGCAAAAACGAATAATGAAATGACTTGTAACTGAATCTTGAGCTTTGAATTGCAGATCGCAGTCTGATGCTCAGACTTATCGCAGTATAGACACAGATGATTGATCATGCGATGCTGATGCTTCTTGAGAATCAGTGAGTCTTGTTTCTTCATGTTGATGATTGATAAGTTCATGAGATTCTTCAAGTTCGAGATCGTAACTTTCAAGTCTATCGAGAATGTCACATATTTGACGAGATACGCGAGAACTGTAGAGATCACAGAGACAGAGTGAATCACTGCTTTTGACTTGAAAAGATTCTGTACTGTGACGCGATATCGACTATTCAATTGCTGACATTTGATAATCAACTGCTCATAGTTCAGACTGCTGACATTCATCTGAATCAATAGAGCTTTGAGCTCGCTGAATAGTTCATTCTTCAGATTGAATTTTCGAGTTACGATGTCATATTCGATTGCATCAATGTGCTGCTGAAAATCGAACAGATATTCAATGAAGATGCAATTTTGCATTCTTAGAACTGAAATGAATCGCTGAGCGATTTCTTGCTTGTCTGAATCATTGAAGACTTGTCTTAACAAGACAACTAATTGCTCAATCGTGACTAGCTTGTCATGCTGAGCAGTCATACGCGACAACGCTTGAGCGACAGCATTTTTCGATAAGCGACTGTACTCATACAGAAGACAAAACTCGAAAGTTGAATAACGATTTGCGTTCAACTTCAGCTTGCTGATCAGTTTGAAGATGAACTGATTTAGCTTGTTTTCTCGCTCTTCAATATAGAGTTCTGAATTCAAATATTTCTCTGATTTGATATTGATTCTGCTCATGCTCTTGAGTTCTTGAATCATTTCTGACAAGATTTCATTATTGATCTGAAACTGCTTAAGTTCAATCTGAGTTTGCTCATGTTCTTGTTGACAGATTGAGACTCAGTTGATATACTGAGTGATGATGTCGTTGAATCAAGTTTGAAGTTCGATCAGAAAAGTGTATCACGCTTCGAAAGCATTGTTGACGTGAATTCAAAACTGAGCGACAGTGATGAGTTCGTTGATCGAGACTAGAGATGTCGACGACAGAGTGTTGCTGATATTCTCGAATTGACTCATGATGTAGTGTGATGCAATGTAATGTCACGAACTGAGAGCTGAATGAAATCAGAATGAAATTTTAATAACTAGATTTTAGATACAAGACATTGCACGAAGAAGAAAGAAAAGAAAGAGATCATTCAGAGATTCTTATATTTCATGAACGCTGAATATCATTCGTATCGAGAGATCTTCATAACATCATTGATAATCTCACATCTATCATCATCTATAATATTGTTCAACATCATCTAAGTGATCTAACATCTCTTTTCTCAACATCTTTCGAGTAACACATGCTAAAATCGTGACACTTGCATTTTTCAATGCTTATAATAAATAATGATCAATCTGCAATTTTACATTAATATACATATAATTACTCAAGTGATTACAGAATTATATTCAATTCTTCAAATGCATTCAAAAACATGATTTGAATAATTAAATAATCAGTTAAACTCGTTAAGTAATAAAAAATATATTTAGAATATGTTTAAAACTTCAAAAATGATGTTGAGATTATTAAACAAAAGTAAGACATGATGAAGTGATTGAGATTACACTCAATTGTCAGCAAGATGAGAATACACAATGTATGTCAACAGATAAAGTAGATACAAAAGTATTTTTCACAGTTAAACATATGCAAGTAATAAGTGTGTTGCGTTGATGATTACATCTCAAAGACGAATGTTGATGATTTTTAACATTAAGTCAAACATTTGTATGAACGCGCATCAAAATAACAAATATCTGGCAAAAATACAGAATTGTACGCTCAGACGTGTTACTCGTAGGCTGCGTAGTCATTCAGAGGATCCCTAACCCGAAGGGGCTTAGGGGAAGTAGCTAACCCGAAGGGGCTTAGCTACGGAAACACGTCTGAGGTTCTGAGGCAACTCAAGCTCCGCACCGCGATATATTCCCAGACCATCACCTGTCAGGATATGATATTTTCCTCATGATTCATCAAATAGCATTGATTGCTCTCGACTCGAGCAATGAGAGACGTCAGGCAAATTGTCGCTTTGAAGACTCTCTACGATGAAGTTCTTTCGGCATTTGAACAAGCGCTGGACGAAGCTGAAGATCTGACATCGCCCGAACCTATCCCAGCCCTCGGGAAGACGTGGCTGAAGAATGCAACATCATCGCTCATATCCTGGGGTACTGACACAAGAACTGATGCGGGCTCTCTCTCTGCAGTTGAGGGGACTCCTCTAGGTAATAAAGTGCGAAACACCCTATGTGAGCTCCAAGAACAACTCGGGAAGATCGCGAGGGGTTACAGTTTCTCAGAAAGTCCCTCATCTATTGTGCCTGAGCTATCATCAACGGAATGTGAAGACAGATTGGCGGCTGATCATGAATCTATCGCTATTGCGTCAAGCCTTATTGGTGTGCTGCAGGACATTGTGAGACCGATCAGGATGATACACCCATCGAAAGGGGAAGGAGGCCCTTACCGGGATTTGAAACGACAAATCGACAATATTTATGCTGATCACATTGAGCGGAAAAATCGAATTGAGCTTCATGACCAAGAAAGCCCTGCTGACATCGCGGTATACGAAGACGACACCGAGTCAAGTTGCCAGCCCAGTAAGCAGGCTCATACGTCATTCGAGCTCCCAGTGACTTCGCAGCAAGTTGAATCCCAGCTACCTACAGGCGTAACCTTTGACGATAGTGGAAAGACTGATGGCCGCAAATTCAATACAAGCAATGTGACTAGGCCTGTTCAGATCAATTGTAGGTACCAATCCGGTCATTCAGATATGGCACTGATTCGAGTAGCAGTGGAGCTGAGGACGTGCAACGACCATTTTAAACCCATACCATGGCTTGGATTTGACCATGACGCCAATCCCCCGATGAAATTCCGAGAGTATCCGATCCGTCGAGGCTGGACAGCTCATGAGATTGAAGAGCTAAAGCTCGAGAAAGTCGTCAATCACACGGCAGAAGAAGCGCTTGCGATGATCCAAAGTTGGATGTCTTTTGGCCTTCTGGAAAGTGTTCTTGGTGTCAAGCTTCATACCTCGTGTTTCTTGACGCGAGCAAATGGCTCAGATAGACCAGTCGTTCATACAACCTGTCTAAGACAGCACCTTGAATCATGGCACAGACAATTTGTGATCGAGAAGACAAATGTCGAGGCGATCGAATCGCAAGCGATAGCTCTCAGAAGCATACTCGACGAGGCTCAAACCTGGAACAATCTTCTGGCAGCCAATACGAAGGTTGAGGAAGAAAATGTCGAGCCGTTCATATTGACGCAGTTGCCGGCCTTTGATCCCGTCATGCGCCTCATAAGCTTAGTTGTAGAAGCTATCTGGACGGTAGTGCAGGACCTGCCTGCACAGAATGACCGCTTCGCGCTCAACTACAAATGACATCTGACTGCTGGCAACGAAGCCGCGCTTTTAGCCCAGATCAAGGCAAATGACTGGTGTCCGTCTCTCTTCCAGAGACTTCTGAAACTCAATCGCGCGCCCAGCTCCTTCTTTGAGTACATGAGTCTGGTCAAACCAAGAGGGCAGACGGAGTGAGCACATAATGAATGCGTTGATGATAATTGTGTAGCATTCAGTATCCCACAAGATTACACGACCCGGCATACTCCATCGTGTACAGAATGTACCTTATTGATACCAAGTTTGAAAGAGGCCGGCCAATACCTTGAGAGTGGTGGGATTCCTGTAATAGATGAAGCTAACCTATCAATGTCCCACAGCGGCAACAAGCACTTCAGACTTGCGTCTTCGCTCAGAAATAAATCTGGGAAAAGAGACGGATTCGTTGCATTTTCCCACGTCTGGTCTGACGGGCTGAGCAGTACCACAGAGGATGGTTTACCTGCCTGCCAGGTGCGATGGCTCCTGAATAATGCAAGAGAGGCTACTCAGTCAAGTTTTTTTTGAATCGACTCTTTGTGCGTGCCTAGGCAGGAGAACTTGCGTCGCAACGCGATCATGTTGATGACAGACACCTATCGAAGTGCAGAAGCTGTTGTAGTGCTCGACAGCAGATTACGTTGCTATCACAGCCAGAATCCCTTGAAAGAACGCTTGCTAGAATTAGCGCTATCGATATGACAACAGCGACTATGGACGTTGCAAGAGAGCGCTTTGACCAAGCGACTGTTTTTCAGGTACAAAGACAAGCTGGTCGACAAAATGAAGATCCTGAGAGAGGCTGCAGAGCTGAAATATATGCCTGTGGTGCGATTTTGTCTCTACCTGCTCGACAATATCACGGATTGGGTCATTGATTCGGACGTCTCTGTAGGTGCTTTGCAGCGCAACCTATACCTCCGCAATACCAGTCGATCGAAGGATGAGACTCTAGCCATCGCGCCACTTCTCCCTTCAATTGACATCTCTGCAATCCTACAGAGCCGTGGCGAGAATCGCATGGAGCGATTTTGAACGATGCTGAGACGAGTCTCTCGTTCGTTAATCATTCATTCAGGTTCTAAGCTATCTTCAGTCGAGTACCGATGGGCGCCGCGATCGCTTTTAAGCCAGCGCGGCTTCAACATTATTGACATGAAAGACAATCAGAGTGTTATCACACAATACGAATTGAAAGCCAGATACCATTGCCTCTTCGTTGAGATCCCAAAAGGCTGCTATATCAACAAAAGAAAGTTTCTACTCGACTGTCCATGGCTCAACTGTATAGTGAGTGTCGAACAGCTAGGACCGACGGGGACTCAGACGCTGGCACTGGAGACCGAGGCAATGCTTGTATTTTTCGATGAGCCGAAAGCTGAGGAGGCTGAACATCCGAATATTGGAGCCGCTCTTGAACCGATGGAACCCAACTCGGTTGAAGATGGGGAGGGAAACACGTGTCGCCTTTTTAGCTACAAAGCTCTTATTCGAGCTACCTTGTACTCCCAAAGCTTTGCAGATCGTGAAGGAACAGATTGAGAAGAATGCCGGCAGAAATGCCAGAGTGCTACTGACAGGCCTGTTGAGACTGACCTCGTCATATCATAGAACTTCGTATCTCCAACGTCCAACGGCAAAATAACCTATTGATTTATTTAGTCTAATGATAGCTTTAGGCCCGGATTTCTGCTCGTGGCTCATCTCTACAGCAATCACAGAATATTGACAACGAACTTCTGTCACAAGGAGAGAAAACAGATACTTCGTAATACAGTCATGAAATCCTCCTTGCGACAAAGAAGAACTGAAGAATGGTGAACAGCCAATAGCCAGAGACGATAGTAGCACTCGCAATTATAGCAGCACACTCACCTAATCATCATAGACCGTCATTTGCAATCTTCATTTATTTAGATTGGCCCTACCTCTGCACATGCCATATCAAAGTCCCTCCTTAGCTCACTGCTATTCATTTGTGAATTTCAATGTAAAGAAACTGTGTCTCAGGTGACGAAAGTATTGAGATGCCGAAGATCGATGCTGAGTCATTGAGTAGGCAAATGGCAGAGTTTTGACATAGTGAGATCTTATTATAGATGCAGAAGTATGTGAGAGTATTTAAATAAAGATAGAAAATAAATACGTTTACAATCGCGATGGGACTTCGGATTCCATGCGGCAATATTATCAACGCTTATTAGATAGGCTTTTGTGATTGGCATGATTAGAGACTGGTTCAAGAAGATGATCAAAATCAATCAAAACTCTTCGCATGGAATTCAGAGCGTCAAAAGAATGCTAGGTAGTCGTAAGAGAGTCATCAGCGATTGTTAAAGAAACGCCGCCCGCGGGGAACATTAAAAATTTGACCTTGATCAGCAATTCATGATATGCCAACACCACCGATCATCCTGACGAAAGCTGCTTCATCTCCTCATCCAACATCTGCATGCAAGAAGCAGCTTTACTATTGACGGAACGGGCCCCCTTATTCGGATTCTTCCGCTCGAAATATGTCCTAGCCTTATCCCAGAAGGCTTGTTCATCCTGCGACATGGCCCCGGGGAAGAAGGTATCGAGAGCCGCCAGGCCGACGCCTGGATATGCCATCTCCAGCTCGATCAAAGCCAACATGACCTTGTGACTGGTAATGCAGAATCGTTCCACCACGGACTCGAGCTTGATGCCCCAATTCTCGAGTTTCCGAGGAGCGACGGCTGCGAGAATTGTGTAGAGCATGCCCAAGGCACCAATGAGGATGAGGAACCATGTCTGACTGTCCAATCCATCCACTGTCACCAGAAGCGCAACCCATAAGATGAGTTGAGCCCCGACCATGAGCTTCGTCCACGGTGATACGCGGACAGCCTCCGTTGACGCCGCGAGGTCTTCAAGATTGAGACTGCCAGGCTTTGCAAAGATAACGAGAGCATGCTGTGCTCCGTTTCCTCTGGTAATCACATATGTAGCGTTTCGGGAAAGTCGTCGACAACTCCAACGCTCTCGGCGCCATTGGTGCATGCTCCCGGCTAAGAAGGAGAGTACCGTACCGAACGCAGTGACGACAAAGACTTCCCAATTACCCCACAGGCCCCAGAGAATTGCTGCCATTCCAAGCTGGAGAAATGCAACGACATAGCCAAGTTTCCACAAAGTGTCGCACTTGAGCTCTATAGCCGGCTCACCTCTACCTTCAAATTCGACAGCGGTCTTCGGCATATCCTTATCAGAAGTCATATTGAACAAGAAAATGCAAATTCCGGCCTTAGATCTTCCCTCTTTCATCAGCATTGCCTGAAGCTCTGAGCCGATTTTCGAATGCATTCAGTGTTCATTCTCAAAGTCACGAAGCATTCTTTCGAGGATCCAGGATTGATTCGTTCTGGCGTAGTCACTCTTCCCATTGATGACGAGCGAAGGTATGTCGATTGGTATCAAGAGATGATTGTGCCCGAAGATCAAGACAATTTGCTTGAAGGCGTAGACTATTCAATCGAAAGAGAAGATCACTGGCGTTGACCAACGGCTTCCTGTCAGTTGGGCTAGGGCAATCGCGATCACATCGCTACCTACTAGCAAGAGAAGATCTAGGATACTATTTGAATTCGCCCACTGCGATTGTAAGTGACTCGTCGCGTCTTGAACAATGCTCGCTGTTGCCATTTTTGGGGCTAGAGATCACTGAATGGTGCGACTGATGTAGAGAACAAGCGTGGTAGCCGTAATGCATCAAGGCTAAGGACGCTATGCCGCTATGGATTAGCAGCTGAGATGCCGACCGTACCTACCTATTTAGGAAATCCTGAAGCGTTTTGCGTACACTCACACGTTATGCTCGCTGTGATAGTGATACTGATCCAAATCTGCTGGTCTACGTTCTCAACCCAGATGACGATACGCCTCAGAAGCTAGTGTAACAGCAGATTCGCAAGGTAAGTGGAAATTGTTGGCTAGGCTATTCAGCCTGACTCAATGTCCATGAGCAAACAAAAGTGGGCGGATCTTTGACCGGGGATCAGCGTGGGATCTCCTTTCAGTTTTGAAGTTGATTTGTGAACCGCCCCTTATACATATAAATCAAAACACTCCCTACTTTCTTTCCTTGAATAGCAGAAGTTCGAGGGAAGTAATATTAGCCTCAAGCTCTTTCACGATACAAATGAATGTATGACTGTTGATTAAGGGTTCAAGCCTCATCTTTCGAGTAGTGAAGTCTCATGGCCCATTGGCGTACCACACATCTACATTGAAACATACGATGACGGACTATTCGAAGATTGTGCAAGGCGAAATTACAATTACTTTCGAACTCTCAGTACCCACCAAGATCTTGAAATAACGACTTTCATCATCATAATCTACCATCAAAGTAGTCTATCTACAAAAGACTACCGTTTTAGCTCTGGTCTGCAAGAAATACATTCACATTCCACTCACTGAACGGCCTATCAGTTCCGGTTTCTTAGGTGAGCGGGCGCGATTTCGTGCCTGAGCCCAGATAAGCTTCCCGATGAGCTCCCCGATGTGAAGAGAATATAATAGATGGAAGGAAATAAAATGAAGCGGAGGTAGAATTGGCATTGTGATAAATGCAGCTGCAGAATTCAAGACTAAATATAAACGATCTTAGTCCCATTCGGGCTTCACACCTTCAGTCTTATAAAATGCAACTTGAGGCTACAGCCTTAGAAGTCGAAGAGCGCAGCGCGTACGACTTGACAGAAGATCGTGCGGTGTCTGAGCCTTTTCGACTTGCCGTCGCTGTTACAGCCGCAATGCCAGATTGAGGCACCGTTCAGCTACGATTGGTTCCCAACGAAAGCTAAAAATCGTGATATGAAGAATCAATCTGTATACAGTATAGCCAGCGCATAGCCTCTGACCTGTGCAGTAAGGTGAGACGATGGCCTATCAGTTGAGTGTACTGAACAAGAACGAGACATCGCTGCGCAAGCAAAGAGAAATGTGTGATATATAGTCATTATCGTTTTGCGATGAGTCTACCTTAAAGCCACTCTGAATTCTTTCTTCGCCGTTGTGATAGCCTGCCTCCTATACACTCTTTTGTAATGGTGAGTGTCACTGAAAGAAAGGCTGTACTCTTCGCTGACCTGATATCTCAGGCCCGTTCCCGAGACTTCCTGAAATGTGTTCGGGACTTCGAAGATGCAAAAATTGAGTAAGATTCACCCATAGGCGAGATGACCGTTCAGCCTTGGAAGGCCTTCATTGAATACCCCTGCCTGACTTGAAGACCATCAGCACTTATTGCATTGTCCGACTGATTTTGTTCATATCTCAGTATCGTGACGGTCCACGACTTAAATCTTTTCAATAAAGATGATCACGGCGAGACAACTTGGAGATCTCCAAAAAGTGGGAAATCCTGGTTGCGCGATTTCCTACCTGAGGATATACCTGAGGCGAGAACATTCTTGTACGCCGACGCGTTAATGACATACCAGTCATACAAGCCGCGACACATACGGCCTCGAATAACAGTTTCGCTAAACGAAATTGTCGTTAGGCTGCTGGTCATTTGTGTCGCTGTACCTGAAGCGAAGGAGCTTGAGACGCTTGCGATATTGCACATCGACAAGCTTCTAAGATGCTGCAGACCTTGAGCAGAATATGCCCGGGAGAGGGAATGGAATACGCTATGTTTAGGGTAAGAAGGATCGATGACCCTACAGAATTCATTACGACCAATAGAACAAATCAGGCACAATAATGCGAAACAAAAGACATTGTGGCAGCTTTTCGTCATCAATAACTTCTGTACCAGCTGGATGAACTGAGACGTTTGAAGATTTCGTCAGAAAGAAAATAAACGCAGGAGAAGTATTCAAATAGCAGCAACACTCACTACCGATTTACCCATCATATCAGGCTTTACGAGAAATCGAGCACGATGCAGCGACTCATATTACCAGTAGCTTCCAGAAGTGTGCTCCGTTGCGTCTTCATGACAGATACATCTCTCGTGGCAGCAAGATTTGACACACGTCAACAACAGATTCCAAGTATGACGTCTTTCGAATGCACGGAAGTTCAAGATATGTCAAGCTCGAGTCGTGAAGACGAGTTTCACGTAAGATCTTAATCGGAATGCCATCGCAAATAAGCTTACTATTTTGCAGAAAATCTACAATCTCTCTAAATCGCTGATAGACTTGCTTGACGTAACTCAGATGAGAAGTATTTAAGCAAATCTGAATCACATAATACTAAAAGATTTCAGCTTTTTCATTCTCAAGTCATCAAGATGCTCTGAAACTATATAAAAGCTCATGAACTTCAGAATTCTTCAGACAAGCGATACATTATCTGTGATGAAAACATGCAAGAAGTGTTCAAGACAGATAGAATTCATATGTTCACAATGAACAGAATACTTAGCAATTACTTGTTTGCAAAGAAATGAATGTGAACGCGATCAATATCAATAGTAATCTCATCAGTCTGACATTGATGAAGAGCTACTTGAACAAGCTACTTTTAACAGATTCACGCATTTTAGTAGCAATCTTGACAGATAGACGAAAGCTAGATTGAGTACTCATTTTCAATTCGATTGATCGATTTTGAAATTATCACAGTGTCATCTTCGTCTAATGAATATGAGATTCATTCGAGTCTCGAAATTCTGCTTCTTCTGTGAGTGCGTTTTCTACAACTTTCGCTCAATATGCTTTCTTCTCGATCTTGTCTGTTGATCACAATTAGAGTGATCTATAAGCTATTTTTATCGAGGCTAGAGATACACAAATCGCACTGTATCTCGCTGCATCGCATGATATCTCTAGAAGTCGTGTTCGAGAAAGTGTTTGAGCAAAGATCATTCTCATCTGTCATCTGTTCATGTGTCGTACATCAATGAAAATGATGTATACAAAAACAAGTCTCGTTGACAGAATTGAAACATTCAGAGCTGTCAAAATCAGCGTCAAAATGTCACTCGTAGACAGAAATAAGTCTATCATAGTCTAGTCTTCATGCAGCTGTCTTCGATTTGCTTCAAAGTTCTCTGCTGTTTCTCTCTTTCTTTCTTCATCATCTCTATTTGCATTGTTTTCGATGAAGACGACGCTGTTCTTCTCATAGACGTCATTTCAATAGTAATATTGCTAGCAACGAGTCTGTTTGTGTCGATGAACAGATCAGTTGAAAGATTTCATCGAAATAATACAAGACAATTGTTCAGCGCATGAAAAGACAGACTAGAAGACGACAGTAGAGCTCTTTCAACGTGAAGCAAACTTCTGTATTGAAATGATAAGAGAGAGAACACGAGTTGAAAATTCTTTTTCACTGACTCGTTCTAGAAATGTTCTACTAGAAGAATTTTCTCAGAAATGAGTATTAGACAGATGAATATTGGCTTGCTTGAAAACTGAGACGATCGAGCTTTCAGAAGACTCTGTCTAGAATAGTGTAAATTCAAGAGATTCTATTCTTAAAACAGTCTAGCTCAGAATTGAACATAGCTTCTAGAAGACTAGATCTAGAAGCGATAGCTCAGAAGACACAGAGCAAGATGAAGAAATCTTCGAAGTGTGCTCTGCAGATGAGTCTTGAAATGAGTCTCGAGAATCTTTTGAGAGAGTCTTGAGATTCAGAATTGAAGCTTGAATGAAATCTGATTGTCTTCGAGATCTAGAAGAATGTGATGGAAAAAAGCAGACTATCGGGCAGAATCTTATGCGAAGATGACTCTGATCGTTCACAGAGAATGAAAAATTAATACTTTGTCGCATAAATCTGCGCTAACTCGAAATTTCTCGCCTCTCTTCAAGAAACGATCAAAGATGACTAACTAAGAGGCTGAAAACAAAAGTCATAGATCTTCTATGAACGGAAAAAATAGACATCACACTTCGTGAAGACGCTCACGAAAACGACGAGTCGATATGCAGAGAGTAAATGTCATCTCAATCAGCGCTGTAGATCTGAAAGAAAGTATAGATAATATCTTATTGATCGTGAAGACGCGAGTCAAGCGTGTCGAATATGTCAGTGCATACAGACGATGACGGCGTTTCTGTAGCATCAATGAACTCTTTCGTGACGAAAGTGTTTGATGAGAATGAGCATTTCGAGCTCATCGAAGAAACTGTCGACATTTCAGTGCTATGCTGACCAAACAATTTTGTCGTCTCATTCACGAAATCATATGTAAGTTGAGTTCAATTGTCAAACTTCACATTCGGATCGTGATTCTTGATTCATCGAGCTCTCTTTCTACGATCAGACTGAGATTTCATTTCACTGCTTGATCGACGTCTTTTGATCTCTTTGATCGACTCGATGCAATGAACATTCTGAAGATGAAATTTCATCTTCAGAATGAATTGAAAGAAGTCAATGCATTTCAGTCTTGAATGTGAGCACTTAATCGCTTTGCAGTCGTTCAGCTCCTCGATGTGTTCATCAATATGTGCTTTTCATTTTTCTTGATCAAGAAATTGCTGCGTTCGTGTGAAAGCTGTCAATGTCGAATCTCTCAGACAGAAAGAGCAATACTCAGAGCAGACAAGAATTTCGTTGTAGACGAAAGAATTGCACTGAATGAGAAGCATTTTCGATCTTCGTAGATGATTCTGACAGTGAAGATTTCATTCATTCTTGTCGAGAATTCATTCACTGCAGTCGAAGCACAGCTCGACAAAGTCGCAAGTGATCACGAGTTTCTTTCTGTAGCAGCTATAGATGTGTCTTTATCTCTCGATCGTCGATTTGCTATAGAGACGAACACTGATCAGCTGCTTGCTTTATGCAAAAAGAAGAAAGAACATCACGAACATATCGAGCTTCAGCTTATGATCTGTCATTAAGCACGTGCATTTTTCTGACTTCAAGTTTGAATGAAAGAAGATCTCAATATTCTGTTGACAGAGAACGATCATGTCGCGAAGAACAGATCAACTCTTATCACTTTGAATGAAAGCGACGACGAAAAGATTCGACGTCAATCGATCGCGCTCAGACATAAGACGACGAACGCGATGAAACTGACTGCAATGATATCTCATCAATTCAACGTCGTCAGAGCTAGTCAGCAGTGTTACGATCCTAGCTACGCACCTATGTTGGTAGCTATGTTGGTGGCTATGTTGATGACTATCGCCGGCCGCTCGCCGCTAGGCTATAGGGTTGTTCCGAGGCCAACCCTATTCAGGGTTAGCTTATGTTCTCCTGAGTCATATAGATAGCCGGCTCTTCCCTTCTAGATACTTTCCTTCCTTAGCATTTATATACTCGTTACATTACACCCATATGACTCGCTCTATGCTGGCCCCTAACACCTTATCTGATGCGGTAAAGTATGAGCATATTATTGAATTAATCACATATTATTCGCTCTGTTTCGCTCGTTCGCCTACTCACCACTCTACTCACCACCTGTTACGATCCTAGCTACGCACCTATGTTGGTAGCTATGTTGGTGGCTATGTTGATGACTATCGCCGGCCGCTCGCCGCTAGGCTATAGGGTTGTTCCGAGGCCAACCCTGTTCAGGGTTAGCTTAT
>JAABUI010001374.1_pt1 | contig 14261 bp, 26 predicted proteins | sample 5559111 | NCBI WGS metagenome assembly JAABUI01 (sample SAMN10711870, study PRJNA513365) | rock metagenome | isolation source: Antarctica rocks | place: Antarctica: Victoria Land, Buttleship Promontory
ATATCATGTTCATGCTCTGACCTGAGTAGCCGTTGCAATGGCGAAAATCACCTTGCCCGTGACTGTCTGGCTCCTAGGGACGAGTCCGCTGCCCTCGCCGCGAAGAAGTGCTACAAATGCCAAGAGACCGGCCACATCGCTAGGTGAGAGGCAGCAGTCTCGCCGATTCAGCTCGGCTCACGGATCAATAGGGACTGCCCCAAGGAAGCAGAGGAACTCCCGACCGCCGAGTAGAGAATTCCCTTTGTCCCGATCCTACATCGCAAGTATTCGTGCGTCGCCGTCGACATTCACCTTCTGTTCTCCCCTCTATTCGTTTGCAGTGAGGGGCGAGGAAGAAGGGGATGATAGCGGGATGAAAGTGTTTGCGCTTGCGGATGTTGAGGCTGCGTGCAGCTGTGTTTGCGCAGAGTTGCGGATGTTTGTGGCGGGGCATGCGGAAGATCGTTCCCGTAGACCTCTGTGACGGCCTCTTTTGCAACGCCGACCCGCCTGTCGAGGTGTGAGAAATGGAACACGGCGGAACGCAAGTTTTGGACAGTCATGTGGTACTTTCAGATTCCGAGCTCTTTTCCGAACAGGAGGACCCGAATGGTATAATAACCTATGCCCATTCCCCCTCCGGCGCTTGCACGTCCGCCTCATTCTTGCACCACACAGGCATAGGCGTAAAACCCGAGATACTAAGTCAAAGCCGCGGTACCTTCCTTCCCAAACACCTTCTCCGCTCTCCCAAACATCACGTCCGACATCCTCCCTTCAACCCCCCACACTTCCACCGCTGCATCATAAGCCACCTCGCACTCCTCATCGAGATCATCTCTGCCACTCGGTTTCACGCCTTTTGAGAGCGCTTTAATCTGGGGTTCTGGGAGACCCGAAGTTGCCGCCTGACTCTGATGCGAGTACAGCACGAACGGTGACGAATAACAGTGTCCCGAAGAGGAGGATGACGACTTCCCGAGCTATCCCCGGGAATCCCGGCATCTTCGCCAGGTCAATGGCAAATCGTATAAAAGGAATCATGAGGGCTGGCGTGTAGACTAAACGAGCGAAGTCACCGATGAGCGCGCCGGAAGAGTCTATGTAGATGAATTTGGAGCCGCTGAGGCCGTAGGCGAGGTCGAGGAGCTTGCATGCTTCGTCGTGCGCGCTGCGCTGCTGGGGGGGTGAGCGCTGAGGGGGGATGGGAGGGAATCGCGGTGGCATCCCGGCTGGCGATCCGAAGAAAGATGATCCGTTCACACCGGAGAGAATTCACAGAGACAAGGAATGGACGCAGCTCGAGTGGGAAGGGACTTGGTGGTGTGGTCCAGATTTAGAACTTCGGGGAACCGGCGTACCACGACCCAAGAGTTTGTATATGAGATGAACCTGTCTCGACGTGTTTGGCACGGCGTCGAAGTTTATAGTCCTAGATAATCTCGGAAAGCCCTGCTGAGCGCCGAGCTTACATCCTTTCCGATAAATACCAATTTTCCTTCGCCGACTTCACTGACCTCGGCTTGATCTCGAGGCAGCTCCTTGAGCTCAAAGATGTCCGTGACTCCTTGAAGGATGAAAGATCGCCCGTCCTGCAGAGTGACGTACCCCTTCGTCCGCAGGATCTCAGGTGCTGGCGAAGTGTCATCCGAAGGGAGTTTGCCCTCCCAAAGTAGGGCTTCGAGGAAGGCGTTGAGCTTGTCGAATTGGGAGGTCGACAGCGGTGGAAGGGGGATGAGGACTGTGCTCATATCGGAGTGGACGTGATCATGCGGATAGTCGTCATGATGGTCATGCTCGCGCTCGGCGGTAGCTGTCTCGCTGGCGGGGTTACTGAGGCCGGAGTCCGTCGAAAATGCTCGTATATTGAACAATTCTCGCAAGGCGACTTTCGACCTCTCCGTCCGATGGACCCGCAGTGTCGAGTTGATACTTCTGACCACCCGTTCCACCTGATCCAAGGTAGATGTGGACATGAGATCGACCTTGTTGAGGAGGATGACATCGGCACTGGCAATCTGTCCCTGGCACATGTTGGCGGGTTCCGAGAGTTGCTTCAGCGGGTCGTCAGCCTTCGCATTTGAGGTGGGTTCTGCGCACCTTGACGACGTTCCGACTATCGACGACGCATATCACGCCGTCGAGCACCAGATCGCCCATCTCCTCGTTCGCCCAGAAGCTCTTGGCGATCGGTGCTGAAAATGTTGCATTTCAGCTTGACCTATATTTGGGAAGTGCTGGACTCACCTGGATCAGCGACACCAGTAAGCTCGACGACTACCCAATCCACCTTGTCTCCTTGGGAAGCTACCATATCCTCGATGGCTGCGATCCCCATGTCCTTGACAGAGCAGCAGAGGCATCCATTTGGCAGGGACAGAAAGGAGGTGGATTGAGATTTTGTGTCGGGATCGGACAGTGTAAGCGTGCGAGCTGATAGGCTCCCGTCAATATAGCTGGCAGATAAGAGGAAGGGAGAATCACCTTCGATGTCGGTAGTATCCCCGAAATCTGGTCGTCGTCAGTGAGAGCCTTTTTGAATGAAGATGGAAGGTACCATTCATGCAAACCGCTATTCGGTAGCCATGGTCCGCAGTCAGGATGTACCTGTCCCTTTGTCAGCACAAAAGATCAAAAGTCGTCAGGAAAACTCGCTCGAGCAGAGTAGATTTGCCTGCGCCGAGATACCCAATGAGCAAGGTCACCGGGATTTTGGCCCTTTCATGGTTCGAAGGGCCAGCTTCGGGCTGTTCGTCGACGACCTCAAGGAGTCTACTCGTCGAATGGGGTGTTAGTGAAGTAACAATAGCTGGTGAAGACGAACTGTGGCACGTCATCGAGCTCTTCAGGCGTATCATCCATAGCTATTCTAGACCACTGTCGGCAAGAAGACCACTTAGCAGCATACATCTCGCCACGTGATTGAGGTCAGGGTTATTGGCAACTAGTAGTTAGCAAATACGTCATTTGTGAAATCGCTCACAAGGGAACAGCGCTTTTTGATCAGGCTTTGTCCGCACCCTTCCTCTGAACAGCTCAGAGCAACCTTTCGATCATTAAACATGTCTGAACGTACCCCACTCCTCTCTGGCTCTGTCAACGGGCCATCCACCACTTCTCTCCCTTCCAGGCGGGACGTCCAGAACAGCATGCCTTCGAAAAATCAGAGGATCAAGGCCGCGCAAGCGCTTGGCGCGGTACAGGCCGGCAAGCTCCCGTATGTCTTCGAGTAGTGTTTCCTCCTCGAGCTGATGAGGCCAGATCCCAAGCACAGCTCTCCAAGATCCTCTCGCTGATCGCCGAATCGGATACGCTGAAGTCGGCCGGAGGACCTCAATCTCGCACCGCTCGTCTCGGGCCGGAAGGCCAAAAGGTTCTCGAGAATGTCAAGGCTGTCATGAACGCCACCAAGCAATGGGGTGAGGTCAAGAACGGTGACGATCTCTTACAGAACTTCCTGGTACGCTCGATAGGTCCATCAAGACTAAGCTGACGGTCCCTAGTACAACGCTGTCACCGCCAATGTCGACGTCGACGCCAACACTGCTTCTCCTCCTTCTCAGAAGGAGATGTCCCGTGACGCTCAACGCACCATCGAGTCGCCTCGCAGGATCGCCTCCCTCATGATCACCAACCCCGCCTTCCGCCAGCTTGGATCCGACGTCATCCTCCTTACACGCGACATCTTCGCCGACGCCGCGTCCGCTGCTGCTGATCAAGCCAAGCAGGCCGCTGAATCTTCCCGACCGAGCGAAAAGGAGAGGAAGGATGGTGTCGATTTCGATGGCATGAAGAAACAGGGCAAGGCGACTGCCAAGGGGCTGAGGACCGGGAAGGTTCAGGGTGAGGCGAGGGAGAATATCTGGGACGAGGTGGAGAAGGCCAAGCAATACTTTGACGAGAAGCTGCCGGAAGGCGAGGAGGCCAGGGACAAGGTCATACAACGACTCCAGCAGGTGAGATACCCTATCGATTGCGCTGACGACAGGTCGTCACGCAAACGCAGCAGAACCCGGACTACCGTCGCTCCGTCACCGCCATCGTCAACATGTTCAAAAAGTACACCCACAAGGCCCAGGACGCCCTCGAGGAGACCAAGGACAAGTCAGACGTGAACGACGAGGACGAAAAGGTGCAGCAGGCCGGAAGGGATCTCAAGGCTTTTGTCGAAAAGGTCTCGAACAAATCGCTCGACGATGTGATCAAGGCTGCGCAGAAGGTGCGTTTCATGATAGATGAAGCTGACTGGTAGGCCGGAGAAGACGTGCAGAATGACAAGAAACTTTCTGTCTACTTCAACGACCTCGAGTCATTTATCGACCGCCTCCTGTACCAACCCGGCTACGTCATGTCCAACAGCGCATACAAGAAAGCCTCGTCCCTTTACGATGATGGTCAATCCCTCATCGCCGAGAACCCGGCATGGAAGGCGGATGCCGCGGAACTGCAGAGACAGTTGGAAGGCGTCATCAATGGCATCGCCAACGATGAACCCAGTATCAAGCTCATCTCCTCGCTCGAGAACCTTGGCGACTCTCTGGCGACAGCTGGTCAGATCGGCATGGGAAGCCTCAAAGTGGATGGCCACGGGTTGTACCGCGACTTTATGGACGTGATCTTACCGAGGGTGATTGGTCTCGTCAGGGAGATCCCGGTGCCGCGTGTCGAGTTCAAGTCGGAAGGTGAGCAGGCATAGCGATCGCGCTGACCTCAGACGTCGACCTGGTCATCGACGACATCAGGCTTGAATCTGCTTCATTCATCCCAGACTCGATCCGCTTCGTCCAGCACAACGACCTCCGCTTCACTCAGGGCTATGCGACTTGTGAGCAGGTGTGGAAGGCAGCGCTGATGACAGACGCTTCCGAGTACGACGCGACTATTCGCCTCCGCATCGACGGCCTTCACTTCCAGGCGTCAAACATCGCCTTCTGGGTGTCGAAAAAGACCGGCTTCTTGCCCTTTGAAGACGCAGGTGTTCTCGACATCCAGTTTGGTCCTGACGGTATCATGGTCGATGTCACTCTTGAGAACGCAGACGAGGATGATCAGGAAACCTTCTTCACCGTCAAAAGCGTGGAGGCTACGATCTCAGGCTTCGACTACCAGATCTCCAACAATTCCAAGTGGTTCGCGACATGGTTCGCCAAGCCTTTCCTCCGTGCTTTCATCCAGGTGAGTGACTCATCCGGACTGCGCTGATGTCAGCGTAACCTCACATCCGCGATCGAAGCGCAGATCGCAGAGTATCTCCGTGTGGCCGACTTCCGCTTGTACGGCCTGCAGCAACGAGCAATCGCAGCCACCAACGCGAGGCCGACCGCTGCGAACTTTGTGAACGCAATCGTCAAAGACACGATCTTCCCGCAATCTAGCGGAGGAGCGGTGAAGACGACATCCACCGGGGTGACCAAGTACGGCCGTCGCGGCGAATTTGTCCTCCACATCGGTGTCGACGAGGAGGTGGGTTCAAGCTCTACTGATTCAGCTGACATCTCCAGTTGTTCCCGAACAAGCCACCACCGCATGTATCCAACAAGCAGAGGGAGAAGATGAAGGCGAAGGCTTCTGCAGCTTCGCGCCAAGCCACCGGTGCCGGAGGTCAAGTCCAGAGGGACGCGCAAAAGGCGGCGGACAAGGGGAAGAAGGAGGTGAACGAGCTCGACGCCAAGATGAAGGAGCAGCAGAGGAGGGAGAGCAGGAGTGAGGGATGGCGAAGCGAGGCGTTTGACGTCTGAGCGGTTCTCGACAGCTTGTAGGCATCATGATGGAAAGCACAACCATTCGGATAGCAAATACGAATATCTCAATTTAGTATGCCATGGACCTTGACGCTGCTTCGCGGTGATCATGACAAGCTTCGGTTTCAAGCTTCCATTTTCCTTTTGAGAACATGAAACCTGCTCCAGTAAAGCCTCTGTCGAAGCCGCCGGGCGGATATCTGAAAAGTCTAATCGAGATTTCAACCGACGCCGTCTGGCCGAGACACAAAAAAATAGAAGTATCCTTACCACCAGCTCCCGCGTCCTGCCTCCCGACTCACCTTTGGTCGCATCACGACGGTCAAGCTCACATACCCACACCTGGCCATCCCGGCACTCTTCCTCGCCCTCCTCCTCGCCCTCTTCAGGATGTCACCCGTAGCAATCCCGCATTTCAAGCGGACCCACTCGGGCATGGACACCGATCACGGCTCGCCCAGTACGCCCCCACCAAAGGCACTGACTCCGTCACCGCCGATGTCGAGGAGGGGATCGTATTCGTACGATGGAGAGGAGGAATCGGATATGGCGGTGTTGATGCGGACTATCGACTTTGCCGCGCGGGTATGTCGTTCTCCCTTTTCTTGAAGTATGGACTGACTGGGTGCTTCGGTAGAAACATTCGCGTCAGAGACGGAAGGACGTGGATCAGACCCCTTAGTAAGCTCCCCGATACTTTTCGACGGCCGAAAGCTGATAGGATGGGCAGTATCAATCACCCGATAGCGGTTGGGAATTTCCTGAGCTCGACGGGGATCACGGATGTGAGAGTGATACAAGCGGCAGTACTGCATGATACCGTTGAGGACACACACACTACCATTGGTGAGTAGGTCCCACCGGCTTGAAGACGATATTGATGATTCGTCACAGAGGAGATCGCGGGACTGTTTGGAGAGGACGTAGCTCGAATCGTCGAGGTCGGTCAAGCGCGATATGATGGCTAGTCCTGACGAGTGATGCAGGAATGTACCGATGACACTTCACTGTCGGGTCAACAACGGAAATCGGAGCAGCTGAAATCGGCACCGTACAGATCTCGGGAAGCACATCAAGTCAAGCTCGCCGAGTAGGTCTTCCGCCGTCCCATTCAAGTCATGGTGTGTCGCTCTTATTGATGGTAGCCTAGCAAACTTCACAACCTCGAATCCATCCGCCGGAGTCCGCCTGTAGGATGGGGAGTTCGACGGATACAGAATTACTTTAGATGGGCGAAACAGGTCACCGATGGTCTGTCCTGATCCTTTTAAACGCTGTTTCGCTACGCTCATGCGCTGGTGCAGTCTGTGCGCCTTCCCATCCACCTCTAGCGAGACGGCTACAAGAGCTATACGAGACTGCATATACCCAGATTAACGGGGTCTATCACCCCTGTCTTCCAGAGGTGTGCGGACCTCTGACCGAGGTGAGTTGCCCGAACCTTGGCAATGGCTTGAGGCTGATGAGAAGTCTAGGCGGAGAAGACCCGGATAGACGGTCGACTACGGGGTCTCGAGGCTGGGGGGAAGCCTTGTCCGAAACCGATCTTCTTCTAGGAGGCCTCTCACCCACACGACCTCCAAGTCACGATTCGTGCTTGCATGTAGATGACTCACTTCGCGAAACCCTATCGTATCTGGGACCCCTGGCCCGTCATTGGGAAGCCTCTCGTAGCATTGGTAGCAAAATGGATACATGTTCTCCCTGCCACATCGCCTCATTCGAGGGGTGCTCTAATTCGCGTCCAGTTTCGTCTCCATTCCGTCTGATCATCCCGTTCGAGAATCACTCAAAATGGAAGCCGACCCGTTATATAATGTCAAGCAGCTATTCTACCAGGGTGAACCTATCTCGTCGGGTCTGATATGCAGGCTGATTCCTTCCACCACCAGCGTCTTACAAAGGTCTGCCCCCTGATTCCCTCCTGTCCTACAACTGATCCCCCCAGCCTGCATCTCCGAAGCCTCCACCCAATCCCTGACCGACTCCGCTCCCGAATCCCTCCATCGATCACTCTACGTCGCCCGCTCTCACCTCGCTCTCCACCCCCAATCCACCTCCGAAGCCCTGTCAATCCTCCAGCCCCACTCATCCTATGCCTCCGCGAAAGCTGTCACCGCTTTCGCGCACTATCTCGCTGGAGGCGAAAAGGAGAAGCGCGTGGAGGAGGTGAGGGATCTGGTGATTGAGTGTGAGGGCGATGAGGCGGAGGATGAGGAGAGGGTCGTAAGGGCTGTTGCGGGGAGTATGTTTGTGCTGGAGAAAGAGGTCGAGGAGGCGGTCGCGACTCTCACGGAGGGTTGCGCGAAGACGGATCTCGAGTGGTGCGTCTTGCTCTCCCGATAGGCAGGTAAGGCTGAAGCGAGACGGGGCAGTATCACGCTGCTCGTGCAGTTACTGCTCTCACTGGACCGCCGGGATCTTGCGCAGAGCACGTACTCGTCCGCCAAGAAGTTCGGTAACGACTCGATGCTCGTCCAAGCGATGGAAGCGTGGATCGGGCTCAAGACGGTGCGCTGCCTTCTCTTCCCCAGATGTCAGTGTTTTCCTGACGTTCGGGCAACAGGGTGCGCGACCACTACATCAGTCCTACTACTTCTACGAGGAGCTCTACCAACTTCCCTCTGGACGGACTGCGCCTGTCCTAGCGAGTCACGCGGCTGCACATTTGATGCTCGGACATGTGGGTGAGGCCAAGGCGGACGTGAGTGAGGCGCTGGGGCGGGAAGGTGGGGATAGGGATGGGGACGTGCTGGCGGTGGGGACATCACTTGGTATGGAGGGGTATGCGCAGTGAGTGGACCGCCTCGCCCCTGAATCGGGGCCACCTCCTTCGTCGTGAAGGCGCGGGAGGTTCGGACAACGACATTGCTGATCCGGGTTGCATAGCAAATTGAGCGCCGCTGCACCGCAACACCCCTTCGCGATGGACATCGCGGAGAAGTCATCGGCGTTCGACGAAGCTGCTACAAAGTTCTCTATCGCCGCTTAGGCAACCATGAGACCGATGCATCCGATCTGCGTTACGGTACAATTCAGGCATGTATTGCGACCTGACGCCAGCGAAGCATTTCATAATCTCGCCTTGATGCGTTCATCCCAATCGTTGAGACTCCCCGTCACACTCCCCAGGAATCGCCACATCGTGTCGGCCACCTCATCCGGTTTCTCCTGCACAACCTATCCCCATGTAAGCACCGAGCGCCTCAATGCGAGTCTTGCAGATCTGGCCCCACCTGATGAGTAGCGCTCATGATCCTCTCATTCCGCGCCTGCTTCGGTCTCCAAACCATACTTTGCGTATTTTCCTCACCAGAAGTCGCCCGAGTATCCCCGCTCATCAAGAACCCGACCGGTATCTCCAGATCCTTGAGCTTATCCCACCCTTCCAGAACATGAGGTGCGCCGAAAACCGCGGCCTCGCACCATGGCGGAGTCGCTAGTTGAACCCCTCCGTCTGGGTGTGGGACGAGGTGGTGAGTGAGAAAGAGGGACCAGGATTCTTCGTGCCAGGTTGCGAAGAATGGGGTGGAGCGGATCGCGGAGGCTGCTTCTGTCGAGGGCCAGCGGTATCGCCGCTTGAAGCTGCTGAAAACCCAGGGCCAATTTCGCTCCACGTCCTCGATACTCGATCGGGGAAGGTAAATGGGTGAGCACTATGATGTCTCAGCACGATTCGGGAGAAAAACAGGAGAGCAGGAGAGCGCGTACCATGGGTTCGACGAGGAAGAGAGCGTGAAAGAGATCCGGTCGTTCATGCGCCGCTTGAACTCTGGACCACGTCTCATCAGCAACATGTTTCGGAGCCGGAGAGTATAGCTGATGGGGACTCACAGAGCGTTTGCGCCGAACGAATGGCCGATCCCAATGATTCTGTTCCTCTTCTTCCCCTTGCCGGCCACATCTTGCCCAAAGTGAAGCACCCCGCCTTGCCCTTCTCCGTCATTCAGGTTGGGCAAGACACGCTCCAACAGACTCGCCACATCCCGTCCGCCATCAGCCCAATTATGCACCGGTCCGATGATTCCTGTATTGAGATCGAGGGATGCGGCGTGGTGAACGTCATCGAGTAGCCAGATGTCCTCGATCCTGGCACTCCTACTCCCTTTCGTAGGAGAATTGGATTCAGGCTCGCCGAAAGAGGTGTCAGGTGAAAAGGGTCCGAGGGCGAGAAGACGTCGGAGAGCGGGATGCCAGCACTGCGGAAATATTTCGTTTCAGCACAAAAGCATGATTGGGACAGAGAGATGACAGACCTCCTTGGTGAAGCCGTTGGCATGGGTGAAGACCAACGTCAAACCCTCTCCCTCTCCCTCTCCCTCTCCCTCCGTCCCCGGAGCATCCCGCTTCCACCTCTCCCCCGCCATCCACAATCCCGGCTCATCACCTACCTTCACCCCCTTATCCGCATCATATCGTCCAGTGAGACAGCTTTCTGCCTCCTTTATAGCGCGGACTTTCCGTTCCTCGGAACTCTCCTTCTCGGGCGCAGGTCTCGTTCGAAACGGATGTGATTCGCGTGTCAATTTCCCAGTAGTACCCGCCCATATCCGTGGATGTGCTGCGGGGATCACGTGCGATGTGCTGGTCCAGCCTGTAGGTGGGGGTGGGAGGGGTGGTCGAGAGGGGAGACGAGGAGGGGTTTGAGGTGGTCGACGGGAGAGTGGGAGGTAGACGGTGCGCGGGGGGCGAAGGTCTGGAACTGCGACGGGATTAGATGGACGGGGATATGTTGTACGCTTCATCGCCATCTTAGCTACGTTGAACGGGGAGAGAACGCGCATAGTTCTCCGCAAAAGTAGGAGCGATTGAGGCCGGAGCCGGGTTCCCGAGGTCTGAGCGGTCTGCTGAATCTTCATTGCCTTCGTCTTATCCTTCCCAGAACGTCCGGAATATCGGCCCCTATGCACAGACGCTATCCCTGCGACCGGGACAGACATAATCTCACATCTGTAGGAGTAGAGTCGGTACTACAACATTGGACCAACAAGAGGTGCCAGTTGCACCCGTATGACGGATGCGTTGGAATCGGTGCATATTCACAGAATCGTAACCAGAGCCAAGCCAACGTGTGCCAACCTTTGGCTCCCCGCCTACTTGTGGGTGGACTTGATTTTAAAACCCCTCGACTGGGTCTCCATCAGCTATGTCCCGTTACCTATACATTTGACTCACCTTTCTCCTTCCCCTGGCCCTTTCGAACTTCCTGCCCTTGCTCGCAACGTAAGGCTTGCCGCCCTTGAGTGGCCCGCCAAAGTGCTTGACGGCCTCGCGGTTGTTCCTCTTGCCCCTCAGCAAGACAGTGTTCGAGCCGGTCGGAGCGCGGAGAGCGAGCTGGTCGAGGGTGAGGCACTCGCCGCCGGCAGCGACGATGCGCTCGCGAGCGGAGATAGAGAAGCGGAGGGCAGCGATGGAGAGCTTGGGAACCTCGGGGAGACGCTCGTCATCGAGGATGGTGCCAACGGTCACGACGGTCTTGGAATTGTCGGGGTTGGAGCCTCGGGTCTCCTTGACAACGCGGGAGATGGAGATGGGAGGGCGGTTGATCTGTGTCGCTGTGAGCAAACGGTTGTTCTGGGATATAACGTAACATACCTTGCTCATAAAGAGCCTTTTGAGGATGACGCGGTTGAAGCGTGAGTCGGTCCTACGGGCGAGGAAGCGGTAGAGCTGTACAAGATCGCCATATCAGCAAATATCCACGCTGACGCCAGCAAAGTGATAGCTAGTGAGGCACGGATCGTTGACACATGGTGAACTCTGCGTTTGATCCACACGCAGATCACAACAAGGAATGATCCAATATCAAGCGGCAGACCTACCTTGACGAGCAGGAGAAGATACGGATCCTCCGACTTCGGCGCCTGGCGGTTCCCCTTCCTCACATGGTGGTGTCGAAGATCGATACCCATCTTGTCTGAGAGGTGCGAGCACGGGCGATAGCAGGAATGAAGGAAAGCAGAAAGCAAAACTCGTCAGCAATGATCTCTCAGGCGTCTCTTCGTCTCCGCTGGTCCCTAGAGTCTCCGGAAGAGATATTGGCACATCTCGCGAATCTCGTATCCCAATTTTTGAGCCTGGATTCGAGCCTGACATCACAGACGACGGGGAGAGAACAACCTCTTCCGCTACACGAGGTCCGACAGCTCGGCCGCACCTCCTTCTTGCCTCTCTCCGCTGACAGTCCTCCCCAGAACCTGTAATCGTACGAAGAGGATACTCACCTGATGACTCGATGGAATTGTATCTGCGATATTATCAAGGCGAGTTTAAGGAGATTTGGAAAGCAAACGAGAAGGGGGACGTCGAGGAGAGTGGCACCCCAGCGGATTTCGGCGTTAACCAAATTTTCCTCGAAAGCCGATGTCAGCGAAGTCCACTTCATCTGCGCGCCTGATTTTTTTTCTCCACGTGGCCAACGCTTTCATATTCGAAGAGGGTTGAGTGATGCGCTTTGACCGCTTTCTGCACGTCTTCCTGTCAGCAACGCATAACTTCGTATTCTGCATCAAAGTCCGAGCTTTCATAAGCCAAAAGCAAATTTTCCATCATCGTCACATCCCTCACCTCGACCAATGATCCGCATGTGACTTGCGTGACCCGGACGATTCGCCACCTGTTGGTTGACATTCTACACCTCCATTCAAACGCCATTCCTTCGTCAAAATCGCTTTGGATAGCTTCCTTGGCGTCCAGCCAAGAGTCCAACTCACTGAGCCCGGGTCTGCCGGTGAAGTGAGCGGCCACCGAGGTCCTCACTTGATGAATACCCTCTCGTCCCGCCAGCCGAACGGGGCTGAAGGGATGTCTCGTCTTGCGGCGAGGCCGAGCACGCCGCACGAGGGGTCTCTGCGCGGAAATCGCCAAGTGAGAAGATCCTACACGGTAATCTGGGCTCTGCTTCTTGCTACTTTACCACCGGTATACGCGACGGATAGCTACACCATGATCGCCCGGTACGTCTCTTTCGTATCTATAATGTCCGTCTCAACCAATCTGACGAGTTCGACCTGCAGATGGGGCCAGGCTTCTGTCTTCGTCCCTAGTCCACCTTCTATCCTCATACAAGGTGGAAAGACCGATCCGACCTCTTCATTCACCTATAGCTCGTCTCCGAACAGCGCAGACACGATCCTTCTTCCCCTCACCACAGCCTTCACGACTTTATCACCTCCGTTCAGCTTACTGGCCCCTACGGGTGCTCCAACATACGCCTGGCATACTCTGACACCACTGATCAATCTCAACGGAGACTGGTTAGTACTCAGCTTCGGCGGCGATGGCGGACCGAGCGAGCCGGTGGAGACTCTAGCCGATTCAACCTGCATACTTTCAGTCAACCCAGCAGCCGAAACTGTCAACTTCACGCATGAGGCGGTCGTTTGGGCAAATCAGCCTCCGCGGAGAATCTACCATTCGGCAGCGTCATTGAGCACCGGAAAGAAGACTTACATTACGGGTGGACTGAAGGACGACGGTTCGGGAGCGGGTTTCGCAGACGTCTACGAGTTCGATCCAGCCAGCTCGGCATTCACAACCCTCCCTGACCTTCCACAAGGCCTGTACCATCATTCCTCCGTCCTGCTTCCCAATGGTACCCTCGTCATCTTCGGCGGGGTCTTCAAATCTCCGGCGACAGGAAACTCAGCACTTCTGCCATTGTCCACCCTGTACACCCTCGATACCAATTCCAATGCTGCAGGCTGGACCACCAGGTCGATCGCTGGAGCCGTGCCAGATGGGAGAAGGGGTGCGTCGTCGGTGCTGAATACCAGTGGGACGAAGGCGTTCCTTTTTGGAGGTGCAGATGCGGATCTCGGGTCAATGGTAGGAGATAATTGGGAGCTGGATCTGGACAGCTGTGTATGGCGACAGGTGTTCAGCGCAGATCAAGGTCAGTGGTTCAAATGGTCTCTGTCGCACAATTGAGCAGGATCGCTGACACGTTGCTCAGGACCCGGAGGGAGATACGACTATTCTGCAATAGCGGTCGGCGGCGAACAGGTGATCATTTTCGGCGGTGAGCATTACTTACTCGCGATACTCCCCCAGCTGATCACCATACTAGGCTATGGCTCTTCCGGTTCAGTCAGCCCGGACCTCTTCATCTTCGACACCAGCTCGAAATCTTGGCTAAAGGCTTTCGAGCCGATTACCTCTTCCCCCTCAACGACTTCTGGGCCAGGAGCCAGCGGTACTTTGGCTGCAGAGGGAGGCACTACGGTGGGCAGCGGATCGGTCACCCCTGGCGCAGGAACTGCGGCGGGAACGTCGGAAACGACAGGAGCCGTAAGAGCCAGCAGATCGGGCAGTGTTACCGAGACCACGCTTGGGTCGTCAGGCACGTCAGGCCTCTCCGGTATGTCCTGTACTTCTTCCTGTCGGGAAGCACTTTGTTGACGTCAGATTATTCAGGCTCAGCTACTCAATGGAGTCCATCAAGTTCGTCGACGAAGGGAAGCGGAGGGGCAGGCTCATTCCTCTCATCCGTACCAGTCCGTATCGCCTTCGTTCTCGGTATCGTCGCTCTCGTTTGCC
>JAABUI010001379.1_pt1 | contig 14205 bp, 15 predicted proteins | sample 5559111 | NCBI WGS metagenome assembly JAABUI01 (sample SAMN10711870, study PRJNA513365) | rock metagenome | isolation source: Antarctica rocks | place: Antarctica: Victoria Land, Buttleship Promontory
ACTTCGCCGCCAGCACCTCATCGGAACCCGGCGGCGGCATGACGCAAATGTAGGTCCGCGCACCCAACGCGCCCAACGCGCCGAACCACACATGTGTAACCTGTAACACAACGTTATTTACTACCGACCCCTAGGCTGGTTCCGGTTCCCTAACGCATGTAAGCACGCAAGGACGAGCGCCATCTGCCACCGCTGCACCCTGCCAACCTGATACCCAAGAAGGCTGGTAGCACCTACTCGTGGTTGCGCACGCCGGTGCTGGTCGCATGGTGCAGGGTCACCGGCGCGGTCAGTCGACGAAGGCGCAGAACTCGTTGCCGTCGGGGTCGGCGAGGACGCTCCAGGAGATCTCCTCGTCCCGCGCCCGCAGCAGCCCGGGCGCCCGCGTCCACGAGCAGCTGGACGTCGGGGGTGGTGACGTCGATGTGGATGCGGTTCTTCACGGCCTTGGGCTCGGAAACAGGGACGAACACCAGTGACTCGAACGGCGCCTCAGGCACCGGCTCGAGGTAGGAGTACCCGTGCTCGTGGTCCTTGCGCTCCGCACCGAGCACGTCGGCCCACCAGATGGAGATGCGCACCGCGTCGGAGGTGTCGACGACGATCTCCATCAGCCCTGCGGGCCGGTCGGCACGGGTGCCGAACACGCACAGCTCGCCGCCCTCGACGTCCTTCATCACCGTCCACGGGAACGACTTGGCGTCCACGACCACGCCGCCAAGGGCGACCACGTCGGCGACGCTGCCCGCGCGCACGTCGAGGTGCACCCTTTGCTTGACGGTGACCGGCTCGGGGACCGCGTTGATCCACACCGTGTGCCGGGGCGTGGGCCCAACGAGCCTCGCGTCGCCGTCGTCGTCCAGCTGCAGGTCGAGCTGCAGGGCACCTGCCCAGCAACGTCCCAGCGCCGCCGCGTCGACAGCGTCGATGCAGAGATCTTTGTACGTCGCGATCGCCATAAACTCTTTCCTACACCGGCCCCGCCGACAGATCCGTGGCCGGTCAGTGGTCGGTCATAGCGCGGTCGAGCACCAGCAGCGCGTCCCTCGTCCGCAGCAGGAGGTGGTCGTCGGCGAGGACCGCGAGCACGGGTGGCAGCAGCAAGGCCCACGCCCCACCGGTCATAGCCGCACGACCGAGCGTTCGGGCGCGCAGCCCGTCTGCACGCCGCCTATGTAAGGTAGACATTCAGGGGTCGTTTGACGTTCGCGTCGACACCTTGAGGGAAAGTGGCGGGAGATTCTGCGACACGCGCGCCGATAGTCCCTTGTTTGCAGGGGTTCTTGCGAGAATGATGTTGTGCCACCTACCGACGATCTCAGCCGCGAAGAGCTCATAGAGGTGATCGCCGGGCAGCAACAGACGATCACCACATTGACCGGGCGGGTGGCCGAGCTCGAGCGGCGGTTGGTCGCAACAACGCCAACTCCTCGATGCCTCCCTCAACCGATGACCGGCCCAGGGCCAACCGTGCCGACCGTCGGGCGGCCAAGGCCACCGACTTAGTGCTACCTGCCATGGCTCTTGCGGTTCCTCAACGTTCCAAACCAGCCCGAGCCAGCCACCAGGGCGATGCACGCGGCGTACCTCGGCAACTGCCCGTTGGTGGGGGAACCAGTGCCATGCCTGAGCAGCAAACACCGCATCAACACTTCGCGATGCCAGGGGCAGCGCGTCCGCCCCACCGAGGGGCGATTCTGTCTGGGGATGAAGTCTGGCCAAGACAGCAAGCATGCCGGCATCCGGTTCGACGGCTGCGACCTCCACGCCACGTGCGAGCAAAGCGCCGGTCAACTTGCCGGTGCCAGCGCCGACGTCGGCAACCCGCGTCGCACTCCGGGGCGGTCGCGGAGGTCTTCGGGTTCTGGGCTCCGGGCTAGGGTCCCGGGCATGTCGCTGGGTGGTGCTGTTGGGGTCGATGTCCGGCGTCGGGCGGGTTGGTTCCCGGACGGTCAGGACGACCTGGAGGCCTGGCTCGCCGGGCACGCCGAGCGGGCGGCCGCGAGGGGTGGGCAGGCGTTACGGCACCAGTCGGTCGTGGCGTTCGCGGAGTTGATCGGGACCGACCCGGTCGTCGGGATGTACCTCCAGCGGATGATCGACCAGGTACCGACCGGCCGGGCGTACAGCAAGCGGCACCTGACCAGTCCCGAGCAGCTCCTTCGGCTGATCGACGAGGTCCTCACCGTGGCGCCGGAGTTCGGCAGCCAGACCGTCACCCTGCCGCTGGGCGCGATACTGGACTGGGCGATGGGCACCCCCGCCGGGCACGCGGCGTTCCGCGACCCCCGGGTCAACACCGCGCTCAAGGCGATCCTGCAGCAGTGGTGCGCCTTCCTGAACAGCCCGGAGTCGCTGTATGTCCTGAACGACAGCCCGACCGGCTGGACGAGCGAGGCGGCCCGGCAGGCCGTCGGGATCGGGCAGTACGAGCACGACCCCGCCGACCCGCACTGGGGGTTCACGTCCTGGAACGACTTCTTCACCCGACGGTTCCGCGACGGCCAGCGGCCCGTCGCCGCCCCCGACGACGACAAGGTCATCGTCAGCGCCTGCGAGTCCACCCCGTACAACCTGCGCACCGACGTCCAACACCGGGACCGGTTCTGGATCAAGGACGAGCCGTACTCACTGCAGGACCTGCTCTGCGACGACCCGTCCGTCCCGGAGTTCGTCGGCGGCACCGTTTACCAGGCGTTCCTGAGCGCGACGAACTACCACCGCTGGCACAGCCCCGTCGCCGGGACGGTCCTACGGGCCTACCTCGTCGACGGGACCTACTACTCCGAGGGCGACGCCGACGGCACCGACGCGCAGCAGGAGACATCCGCGCAGACCTACCTCGCGCACGTCGCCGCCCGCGCGGTCGTCGTCATCGACGCCGACGACCCCGTCATCGGGCTGCTGGCGTTCGTCGCCGTCGGGATGTCGGAGGTCTCGTCGTGTCTGTTCGCACCCGACATCAAGCCCGGCCACCACCTGGGCAAGGGCGAGGAACTGGGCCACTTCCGGTTCGGCGGCAGCACCCACTGCCTGGTCTTCCGGCCAGGAACCATCGGCGAGTTCAGCCTCCAGGCCCTACCGCAACGGCACGACCCGAACGCCCCGCTCGTCAACGTCCGATCAAAGATCGCGACCGCGAACCCCACGCCGAGCAACTAGGACCCCGCGTCGGTAACGGTTGAGGGTGTCCTGCGCGATGCAGGTGCGGGCTTTGGGAGGTCGGTAGGTCCTCGCTGGGGCCTTGGGATGGTCCGGATCGGGGATTCGACGGACTGGTTCGACACCTTGTGGGCTGCTGGGCCGTCGGGGCCTGCCCGGCTTCCTCAGATCACCATCTGCGGGGTCCATCCGGAGCCTTGAAGCTTGCGCAGGTTGTGGCAGAAGGTGTGCAGAGCCCATTCGCCGTCGGTCTTGTCGGTGCCTTCCAGGCGGAACCGTACGGCGTCTTGCGCGACTTTCATCTGCTCGAAGACTGGTTCCACGATGGCCTTGCGTCTGGCGTAGTCGGCCTTGCCCTTCAAGGTCTGGAGCTTGCGGGTCATCCGCTGCTTGGGGGTCAGGCCGGTCGGGATCCGGCCGCGCTGCGCGGGTGGTGGTGGTTTCTCGCCGTGCTTGAGCCGACGGTCGCGAGCAGCGGATCCATCCCAGCCTCGGTGACGGCGGTGACGTTGTCAGTGGAGAAGTAGCCGGCATCGGCCAGCAGCGTCTTGGGCAGGCCAGCGATCCCGGCCGCAGCCAGCGATGTGTTCAGGCGGGTCAGCATGTCGGGCAGCGCCGGGCAGTCCGCGCCGGAGAGACGCAGCTCCCAGCCGAGGATCACTTGGCTGTGCTCGTCGACGATGTGCTGGGCGTTGTAGCAGTAGTGGAACGACCCGTCGGAGGTCTTCATGATCCGCGCATCCGGGTCGGTGAACGACCGTTGCGCTTTCGCGGGAACTACCGCAGCTGCCTCCGCCAGATCCCCTGCCGCGGTGGCCTGCTCGGGGTGCTGTCCGCCTTCGGTCGCGGCCTGCTCGGCTGCGGCCCGGCCTTCGCCCGGTGCTCGGCCTCCGGGGCGGCCTTCACCACCCGGATCGCCGCGAGGCGACCTTCACGGCGGCCCAGCTCCGCGGGGAGCTCATCACCACGACGGTCGGCTCCGTAGGCGGCGTCCTCGGCCGCGTCGAGGTTCTCCGCGTCGGCGAGCAGCGCCTCGACCTGCGCGGCGAGCTCACCTTCGGCCCGCACCATCCGGTCGTAACTCATCGCCCGGTGCCGACTAGCCGACGCCCGGATCTTCGAGCCATCCAGCGCGACCCGACCCAGTGACACCAGCCCGGCCTGCGCGCACAACGCCAGCGACTGCGTGAACAGCTCCTTGCACGCCTCCGCATGCCGCGTCCGGAACCGGCTGATCGCCACGAAGTCCGGGGCCTGCTGCGCAGTCAAGAACCCAAACGCGACGTCGTGGCAACGCCGCTCGAGCGCCCGCGACGACGTGATCCCATGCGAGTAGCCGTAGATCAACACCTTCACCATCAGCCGGGGGTCATACGGAGGACCACCACCGACCTCGGTGTAGTCGTCGTAGATCAGGCCCAGGTCCAGACCGTCCTCAACCAGGTCGTTGACCCAGCGGGCCGGATGACTCGGACCCACCCAGTCCCGGATGTCAGGCGCCAACAACATCGGCTGGTCCTGGTCGTACTTGCGGAACGTCTTATCCACCGGCCGTTTCGGCCGGGCCGGGCCCGCCGCAGCCCAGGCTGGTGGTGTTGAGTGCCGCTGTGACCGACATCTTCTCCGACCAGCTCGCTGCCTGGCGTGCCTACACCGAGACCCCCTGGGGCCGGATCCGCTATCAGGTGGTCGAGGAGACGCTCCGTAGGGAGACGGCCAGGCTCGGACCAGGTCTTCGGATCCTTGACGTAGGCGGCGGCGATGGCATGGACGCTGTGCCGCTCGCAGTACGCGGGCACGACGTGACGATCCTGGACCAGTCCGCCCGATGGCTCGAGGAGGCGCGACAGCGAGCAGCGACAGCTAACACGAGGGTCCGAACCGTGCTGGGCGATCTCAGCGAGCCGCCACCTTTGGGCGAGTTCGACATCGTGTTGTGCCACTTCGTACTGCAGTACCGACCCGCGGCAGCACTCGACGTTGCCCGACTGGCCGACTACACGCGTAGCGGTGGGGTGGCATCGGTGATGCTGCCCAACCCGGCGGCAGGCGTGCTCCGTCAGCTGATCCTTGCCGGCCCAAGGGCCGCACTGGACGACCTGGACTCCGAAATCACGAATGCGGTCACCTTCGGTCATCCAGTTCGGAAGATCCCGGCAGTCGAGTTGGACGCGACCCTCGGCCAAGCCGGGATGCCGGTGGTTCGCCGATACGCGACGCGGATCGCCAACGACCTACTCGCCACCAACGACCTCAAGTACGACAGCGTCTACTTCAACGACCTGCTTGCGCTCGAACTGGCCCTCTGCGACCAAGAGCCGTTCGTACGAATCGGTGGGATGTACCAACTCATCTGCTCCAAGACCTGAGCGCGTGACGACCGCTCACTGCCTCGACTCGGGCGGTCAGGCGCCGAAGCCGAGGAAGACGAGTAGTCGCCTCTCGAACTCGACGAAGCCTGTTGCCTGCAGCCTTCCGACGACCGTGCGCGCGTTGCTCCTTCGGACAGTCGTCATCTTGTCGACCATCAGGAAACTGTCTTGGTCGAGGCCGTTCTCCTCGTCCGCAAGGACCAACATCCGCAGTAGAGGCGCGTCGACGTCGGTGCTCGTGAATGGGCAGACCGTCAACGAGTCAGTCGCGTCGAAACGGTTGTCTTGGACGATCAGGGCGGGCCGCGGCTTGCTCGCGTACACACCGCCAGCAACGGTGACGATGTCTCCGCGCCTCATTCGTCCCGTTCGTCAGAGATGGCCTCGACGAAGTCCATGTCGTCACCCGCGCGGTCAGCCGCCGCGACGAGCGCGGACTGGCGGTGAGCTTCCGCGGCAAAATCTGGCGAACGCACGTCGGGTACCCAAATCTGGACAGGCCGCAGCCCGTGGGCCCGCATTCGGGCCCGGTAGGCGCTCACCCGCTCTCGTACGGCCATAGCGACACTGTTACATGTAACGGCTGGGCAGGCAACGGGACGCCACTGAACGACCGCCGCGGAGGTCACCACTCGGTCATCCCAGCCGTTCCGCCCGCCAGACTGTCTCACAACTGGTGGTCTTGGGCCATGCGCAAGATGCTGGGTGCGCGCGGATCAAGTCGGGGATAGATCTGGGGAGGGCGGATGCGAGGATGGTGATGTCGAGGTCGATGTCGGCTCAGATGTGTTCGGCGGTGACGGCAGGGGCAGTGAGGCGCTGGGCGAGAGCGAGGCAGGCGCGGTCCCCGGGGGAAACAGGCCGTTGGCGCCGAGCCGGTCGGCGCTGGGTACGTCGACCAGCACTGGCCGTTGCGGTGCTCGGCGAGCGGCTCGTGGCTGAGGCGGGGTTGTTCTGCTGCCTGACCAGCCACGCCGTCGCGGCCGGACACGACCACCACTGCGTGCAGCGAGTTCTGCAAGCAGCCGCTGCCCGACGGTCCACAACACGTCGTGGATTGCCGTGGCGGCGAAGAGCAGGTCGCGCGGGCGGTCAGGGTCGGCGCAACGGCGGTCTGTCAGCGCATCCGTCCCAGTGGTCTACTCCACCCGCTGCTAATGCGGGGCGCTTGTTGGTCTGCTGTTCGTTGTCCAGCTGGCCGAGACCGGCACCACCTCCTACCGACTTGCTCATACCCGAGCACAGCGAGCAGGCCAAGCCGCAGGGCAGTAATCGCATATCAGCTACCCCGGAGCCACCGCTGCACTTCGGGTTCTGCCTCCGCCAACGTCCCGAGGATCCTGTCCGCTTCCACAAGGTCGGCAGGCGGGTGGGTGCTGCAGATCGCCAGGACAGTCATGCCAGCGGCTTTACCGGCGCGGACGCCAGCAGGTGCGTCCTCAAGGATGACACAGTCGACAGGTGCGGCCGCGAGCAAGGAGGCCGCGAGCAAGTAGCCCTCGGGCGAGGGCTTCCCGAGTGCCACATCGTCGCCGTCCACGAAAACTGCGGGCAGGGGGATCCCCGAGGAGGCGAAGCGCGCCCCGATGGTCCCTCGCTGTCCGCTCGTCACGACGCCCCAGGCGTTGCTTGGCAGGGCTTTCAGCAGCGGGACTGCGGCCGGGAAGGCCGGGAAGCGGTCGCCGACCTCGGCCAACAGTTGCTTCAGGAGGACGTACTCGTCCTCGGGCATCAGGTGCGGCGCAACCTCGGCGACCGTCTCCACCCGTCGCCGCCCGTGTGTCGCCGCCCAAGCCAACTCGATGTCGACGTCACGGAGGCTGCACCAACGCGACCACACCTCCCGGTATCCCGCGTATGAGTCAAGCAGCACACCGTCAACGTCGAGGAGGGCAGCTCGCATGAACGGAGGCTAAGGCCGAGCTGCAGCCTCAGCTTGTGGGGCCAGATGGGGTTGACACGATCACAACGCATGGTGACGTCGGTCGAAGGCATGTCGAACCATTCATGGGTGCATGTTCTGGCCGTGCACCCACGCTGCTCTGGCCAACAGGCGTGCTCGATCTGGACGGCGCGGCGATCCGCCTGGCCGAGCCCCGCCGGTTGACCCAGCACCTCGCCGGCTGGCTGGATGCGCAGACCGGTCCGGACGGCGCCGCTGACCGGTGTGCAGTTCGCGTCCAGGCACGGCGACGAACTCGGGCTGTGGGCGGTGTCCGAACGCGCCGGTGACCCCCCAGCTCCGCCCAGCTGCACGACAGCACCAGCGGTCCGCTCGACCCGGGCGAGGTCGAGCTCACCCAAGGCCTGCAGCTCCACCGACTCACCTGGACCGGCTGACCCGGCCCGCTCCCCCACTCCCCCGCTCCCAGCCGCTGCCGGCCCGGTTGCCGGCCCGGTTGCCGGCAGGACACTGGACCTGCTCGAGCCGCGGCGGCGCGGGCCGCGCCACCCCCGGAGCATGAAGCTGACGTTGCGGGTCGCTACAGCTCTGGGTCGTCGTCCGGGCCGTAGTCGTTGGGTACTGGACCGGGCAGATGCTCTGGCTGGTCGGTGCGGGTCATCTGCTGGCGGCACCAGGCTTGGAAAGACTCCAAAGTGCTGTGCCCGACCAGGGTCAGGGCGTGGGTGGTGAGCCGGTAGGCGTTGGGTCGTCCGGTAGCGGCGTGGTCGGTGCGTTGAGTCAGCAGGCCGCGGGCAGCCAGCCGATCCAGCACGCTGGTGCTGTCGGCGCCGCGTCGCTCGTCGACGTCGCGGCGGGTCGCCTCCCCCAAGTGCCCGACGATGACCAAGGTCATCACCGCCTCGGAGCTCAGGGTCGGGACGGGTTCCAACGTCCTGCTGCGTTCCACGGCCTGGGCGGCGTGGGCGAGCACCGTCAGCTCGATGGTGACGCCGTCATCGACCGCGGCGACCCCGACCGCAGCCAGCCGGTCGGCCAGCTGGGCCACCGCGGTGCGTACGGCGGTGGCGTCGACCTGCAGCGCGGCGGCCGCGTCGGTGAGCTCAACACGGCCGGTGGTGATCAGCAGCGCCGCGACCGTGGTCAGGAACCGTTCCGAGGGTGCGGCCGGTGCTGTGGTGGGCAGCAGCGCCAGCGAGCTGGCCAGGTCCAGGCCCAGGGCCCGGCGGAGCTTGTCGTAGGTCGGAAGCGATGGGCGGCGCCGGCCGTTCTCCACCTCGTTCACCACCGTGCGGGACACCCCACTGGTCCGGGCCAACCGGGACTGCGACCAGCCCAGCTGCTCCCGGCGGGCCCGGACCGACCCCGCCAACTCCCCCGCGGACCCCAGACCCGGCTCCCCAGCCGAGTTCGGTGGCCGCGCGGGCGGCAGATCGCTCACCTGCACAAACTCGGCAGCAGCCCGCTCACCCGCACAGGCTATCGACGTGCCCTCGTCCAACTGTCGCGCGAACTGGACAGAGCAGCTTCGTCAGCCCGAAGGTGCGCTGACGGAGCCCAGGGATTGCCCCGGGCCTTCCTGACCCCTGCTGCCGCCGAGCACCGCAGTGCGCCTTGGGTCCGCCCGGAGAAGAGCCAGGACCAGGGCTGTGTAGGAAGGCGCCTGTAGCCGGGTGACCTGATCGTCGAGCAAACGCAACTGGCGGCCGTCCAACCAGAGCTGTACCTGGACACCGGCTCGGGGAGACGACGAGCCGCCCGAGTCGGCATCCCCCACACTGGCCGGCGGAGCAGTTTCGAACGGTGGTGGCAGATCAGCAAGGTGAGCTGAGGCAGCCTCCACAAGTACCTCGGCATAGGTTATGTCGCGCGAGAGAGCAGTGCGTTGAACCAGAAGCCCGGGACTCCCGGAAGCTATGCAGGAGCAGCGGCCGGCCCTAGCCTGTGGCCTGTGCTGACCTGCCACCTGCGCGCGGACGTTGCAGAAGCTCTGAGCGCCGACAGCGCCAGCATGTCGCCGGCCCGCAACGGCGGGCGTACCTAGCTCTGGTGCCTGCTCGGCTTCTTGGTGGACGGGTCGGCCATCGTGATCTTGCTGTCAACCCGCGACGAGACCGAGAGGGCTAGCCAGTGCTTCCCAGGCTCGCGTTCGGCCGATCGCTCCGTCCAACCCACACGCTGTAGCAGCTCGCTACGCAGCCCAAGCGCGCGACAGGGCTGTTAGTCATTGAGGTACTGCTGCAAGGTGACGCGACGGCCGTCGACGTCGACGGGGCCGGTGAGGGCGGCAGTGAGCTCGCTAGCGGTGGGCAGCGCGGCTTGCTCGGCGTCGGGCAACGAGTCGTAGGTGTAGCCGGCTACGGCTAGGGGTGCGGGTGCTCCGGCAAGGGCGTATCGCACGATGCTTTCGTTGCGGCTCGTGCACAGCAGGATCCCGACGGTGGGTGCGTGCTTGTCCGGTCGCCGGAGCCGATCGTCGATCAGGGCGACATAGGTGCCGAGCTGCCCGATGTACCCGGGCTGGAAGCGGCTGATCTTAAGCTCGACGACTACGTAGCGCAGCTGCTCGACGTGGAAGAGCAACAGGTCGATCACGAGCTCGTCGCCGGCGACATCGAACCGCAGCTGTCTCCCGACGAACGCCATCCCGTGCCCGAGCGCGAGCAGAGTCTCCTGGACGCGGTCCGTCAAGGCCTGCTCGAGGTCCCGCTCGCTCACTCGGCCGGTCAGGGTGAGGTGGTCGAAGACATATGGGTCGCGAAGCAACTGCTGCGCCAGTTCGGAGTCTTGGTCTGCCAGCGTGTCCGCGAAGTTCGACGGGGCGGCCCCGATTCGGCGCCGGAGCTGGTTGGTGACCTGGTGCGCGAGAACGTCGCGGCTCCAGCCGTGCCGGGTGGCTTGCTCGGCGTACCAGTCACGGTCCTGGCGACCGTCCAGGCGGTCCAACAGCACGGTCACGTGCCCCCACGGCAGTTGTGCAACGGGTTGTTGCACAATCAGCTCGGCTCCGTCGGGCCAAGCCTGCGCGAAGGACCGCATGTAGTGCAGGTTCCGCCGCGACCACCCCCGCTGTTCCGGGAACTCCGCACGCAGGTCCACAGCGAGCCGGTCGATGATCCGACCGCCCCAACCCTGCTGTTGTTGGCGGTCCAGGATGTCCTTGCCCACCGACCAGTAGAGCCGCAGCACCTCGACATTGGCCCCGCGGGCCGCTCGTAGCTGAGTTGCCCGAACCCGGTTCTTGAGGTCCTCGAGCAGCTCTGCGTAGCCCTGCGGGCTCTCACCAACGATCTCCGGGCCGCTCACACCGGACATCCTGACAGGCCCAACGAGCACGGGGTTGAGGAGCAACGGAGCAGAAGCCTTCGCGAAGGACCTCGAGTCGACCCTGCTTACATCGCGGGGCGCCGACCGGTGTCGCTGGGCAACCCGACGCGGCGGAGGATTTCGAGGCGGCCATGTCCGGCGAGCTCGGCGCCCACTCTCGGTGCCTCTCGCCGTAAGCTCCTAGCCAGGGCGTATCCAGCTACCGACGCCTGCCGCCGGTGATACTGGCGTGGACAGAAGCGCGCCGAACGCGTCAGCGACGTTGCTGTCCTGGACCCACAGGGTCCGGGGCCACGGCCGCGCGTCGAGAAGTGCCCTGTCTGGCGCCGTCGCAACGGCGGACCTGGGGAGTACACGGGCGGATGTTGTCGTCCAAATCAGACGGCTGGCGAAGGCAGCAGTGCGACCGTGGCCGCAGCGGCTCGCCACGACGTTCACCGGTATTCGCCGACACGCCGGCCCACTTCACCGGTATTCGCCGCTCAGTCCCCCACCATCGCTACTCACAAGGGCAACCTCCCCTTGAGTCCCTAGGGCCAGACGCAGCACGAGACCCCACCCCCAAGCTTGCCGGCGCGTGGGTGGGGCCTCGTCGGATGAACGGAGGACATCATAGCCGCCCCACGCGGGGCGGGTCACGCGATCCTGGCTACCGCTGAGGAACGCGGGTCTGGCCTGCCCTCCCCCTCGTCCACCGCAGCACTCGAGCGACTGGTTCTCCCACTTGAAGTGTCGGGCAGGTCCAGTTCCGTGGTGCCCGTGCACACGGAGGCGCGGGCCGACGCTCAGAAGGCTTGGACTGCCACCTCCTTCGCCCTCGCTGGTGGAGCGCGGGTGCGGGTATCCGCTGACGGCGGACGGAGCTACCCCCGCTCTCGGGAGCGCCAGCTTCCTGCCGCGGTGCCCGACCAGCCCGCGGCCGTGCGCATCTACGACCAGCAAGGCGAAGCTCGGTGCCTCCCTGCCGACCTCGACATTGGCCGTGGCGGCCCAGGTCAGGTCTTGAAAGACTTAGCGCGGCTCCGCGGCCTCATAGAGCGGTGCGGCGGCCGTGTGATCACCGACCGCTCCCCCAACGGCGGACAGCACCTGTACGTGCCTTGGCGCGACTCGGTGCCGTTCCACGAACTCCGACCGGTCATGATCGCCCTGGCAGCTCTCCTGCCTAGTCTGGACGTCCAACCGGCCATCAACCTCTTGTCGGGCTGTTTGCGGCCGCCCGGCAGCCGCCATAAGAGCGGCGGCTGGCAAGAGCTGACCACTCCCCTCGTAGAATCCCAGAGCATTGCCCGCGACGGCAACCCACCCTCGGTGTGGGTAGCGCTACAGACACTCCTCTCAGCACTCGAGCAGCCCGGCCAACTTGCCGCGTCCACGCTCTCGGGAGCGACCCCCAGTTCGACGCCAGTCCCCCGCCGCCCGATCGGGCTTGCTCTGCCCGCAGGAGCAGCCGGAAGCGCCGGACCGCACGAGCGACGGGCCCATCAGGAACACCTCGCCCTCCCGAAGAAGGCTCGAGCGCTTACACCCGACACCCTGCGCATCGCGCAACACGGCGAGTACGACAAGACCCGCTACGGCACCCCGTCCCAGGCCCGTCAGCGCGTCCTCGCCGCTGCCGCCGGCGGCGGATGGCACTACATCGACCTGCTTGAGCACCTCCAGACAGGCCGATGGCCAGGCCTCGCCGGCTTCTACGCCCGCTACCGCCCCGCGGCCCGTCCCGAACGCCTCGCCGCGGATTGGATCTCCGCCGTCACTTGGCTACGCGTCACCGACGCCCAGCGCAGCGGACCGGCGCTGCCAGCGTGCGCGCCTAAATCCCACACAAGGGAGCCAGCAACACACCGGGGGGGCAGTAGTGCTGGTGGGGGACGGACGCTGACGTCCGTTGGTCGCACGGGTCGACAGACGTCCGAGGAGTATCAGTTCGTCAGGACTTGGTGGAACGTCGCTCGGCGCGCCGAACGGGCCCGGTACACCGGCCGAGCTGGGTTTACACGACGGCTACTTCTCCGGGCGGTCGCTAATGCCGCGCAGAAGAAGGGCAGCCGCTATCTGGAGTTTGGTTGCCGAAGTCTCAGTCTTGCGATGGGTGTCGACCACAGCACTACTGCTGCAGCCTTACGAGCGTTGCGGCAGGAAGAGGATCCACTGGTGGTGCTTCTCGAAGATCGACGCGGCGTTCGGGGGGATCTGTACGAACTGACGTTGCCCGAGGAGTACGCCGACACGATTGACCGACGTGATTGGAGAGCCGGCAAGATCGAGGCGATCCACCCCGTGTTCCGGGCGCTCGGCCTGACTGTCGCGTTCATCTACGAGGAGCTTGATGCCGCTGCAAGCACTAGCTTCGACCTAGCAGACTTGGCCATGACTAGCCTGCGAGCTAGTCAGAAGGCCCTGCTGGTGCTCAGCCAGCATGGGCTTGCCACCAAGACCAATGCAGGCTGGGTCCGAGGAGCTGCCTGTCTCGACCAGGTGGCCGTGCAACTTGGTGTCCCGAAAGTGCTCGAGGAGATTCAGGCGGGACATCAGAAGCAGCGTCGGGAGTGGCGAGCTCTGCTAGGGGCCTTCGGCGCGTGGGTCGGCAGTTCGTCGCTGGTGCCTGTCACGCGAAGTAGCAGCAGTGTCGGCGGCGGCGCTGCCGTTGGCCCGGAATCGTTGTTTGGCTCCGCGCCTCCGGCCGAGCTAGAGACCCTGCTGGAGCTGCTCCAACGGGTGTTAGGCGCCGTGCCGGTGCCCCCTTAGTGGTCTGGGCCGGAAGTTTGTGGGGGTCAGGCGGCCCTCGCGGCGTCTGCGCGCTCGTGGCGGTCGATGCGGGCCAGGAGGTCGTTGAGGTCGTCGGCGGTGAACTTCCAGTCGAAGGGGCTGGCGGTGGCAGCGTCGGGTGGCAGCGGCAGCGGGCCTGGTCGAGGTCTTCTCATCGGAGGAGATCACGTACTCGTCCTCGCCGAGCACGTGGCCTTCCCACGTTCGCTGGTAGAGGTCGAGCACACGTTTGGCCTTGGCCGCGAAGTGAGGGTCCCGGATGGAGATCCAGGACCGGTACTGCCACGGTTTGATCGCGTCCCGCGCCAAGATCCGGCGCACCGTGGACGCTGACATCGACGGTGCGATCCCGGCCGCCGCGACCTCGACAGCCAGTTCCGGGCAGCTCCACCTCGACAGCGCGATCCATAGGTGGCCGGCAGTTGACAGGCCATTGCCTTGACCTCGGCGCGTTGCACCGGGGTGAATGGGGTGGCCGTCCCGACCGTGGACGGTCGGTGAGGCCGTCGAGCCGGTCGGTGGCGAACCGGCCGCGCCACTTGCCGACGGTGCCGATCGTCAACCCCAGCCGGGCCGCGATCACCGCGTTCGTCAGACCGGCTGCGGCCAGCCGCACGATCTTGGCTCTGATCACCAGCCTGTGCGGCAGGGACAGGCTGTTGGAGCAGG
>JAABUI010001380.1_pt1 | contig 14195 bp, 17 predicted proteins | sample 5559111 | NCBI WGS metagenome assembly JAABUI01 (sample SAMN10711870, study PRJNA513365) | rock metagenome | isolation source: Antarctica rocks | place: Antarctica: Victoria Land, Buttleship Promontory
TGTGCCTGAGAGAATCGCGTGTTACGGTCCGAGCGTCTCTGCGACTTCGTTGTATCTTCCTTCCAAACGTCTATAATCTCCTGTGGGGTCTTGAAGACTCTCTTGTCTCTCTTTACTACTTCATCCCTTCTTGAGTCAGCCGCTTTCGTCTCGACGCTGATCTCGTCGAGTCGAATCGGTCTTGGCGACAACCTTCCTCGACGCGCTTGCCTGACACCGTTGCCTGACACCCTCACCACTTTTCAGGACAAGCTTATTCAAACCGACCTCGGCAGGAAGGAAGCAAGATGGGCGGACAGCTAAGCAAGGCGCTTGGTGAGTTCTTGTGAGCTGAGCTGGACTAGCTGACCTGCTTTAAGCGAAGATGTTCGGGAACAAGGAGATGAGGATCCTGATGCTGGGCTTGGACGCTGCGGGGAAGACCAGTGAGCTACCCTTTGCCGCAGATCATCGCCTTCGTTCAGCGTGCGGAGGCAGAAGGGTCGGACACTCGAGCTGACATGATCCATATCAGCGATCCTCTACAAGCTAAAACTCAACCAATCGGTCACAACTATTCCCACGGTCGGCTTCAACGTCGAAACGGTCACTTATAAAAATGTCAAATTCAATGTCTGGGTGCGTACACGTCTAAGCGCGGGAATTTATGCTGAAGCTGCACTACCAGGATGTAGGAGGACAAGATAAAATCCGACCTCTATGGCGGCATTACTACACCGGAACACAGGTAAGCTCAAATCGATCATGGGCTTTCTGGCCGTTCTCGCGCGGTGGCTAATCCTTCGCAGGGCCTCATCTTCGTCATCGATTCTGGAGACCGAGACCGAATCGACGAAGCCCGACTAGAGCTTGAACGGATCCTCGCGGATAGGGAGATGAGGGATTGCTTGTTGATGGTATTTGCGAATAAGCAGGATTTGCCAGGAGGTGAGCTATCCGGATCTTCATGATGTCGTCGCGCGTTTCAATCTTCGCGAGGCCGTCGAGGAAGCGAGCTTATGCTTGACGTTTAGCGATGTCGCCTGCGGAGGTCACAGAGAAGCTCGGATTGCATAAGATGCGGGAGCGGTCCTGGTATGTGCACCCAAGGTGAGTCACCATCTCTCTCTACTGGACGCTTGCTCGCATTCCAATGATGATGGAATTTACGCAGTTGCGCTACAACGGGTGAGGGATTATTCGAAGGTCTCCAATGGCTATCACAGAATGCCAAGGGCACAAAATCGTAGACCATGAACACAACAACTCCCTTCTCCACCTCAATTTGGTTTCTCGGCCTATACCCCCGTGTTCCGCGCTATACCCTTTCTATGAGTATAGGACTCTTGATTCCCGCATGGCTTTTTGCTCTATATACCCCTTAGCGAGAGGTTCGCCGCACGCATCATGTCCCGCAGTGCTGCATATGAAGAAAACATCCACGGTACCCTCAATTTCAGATTTTAGCCGTTACTGTACAGTACCCCTCAATGTGGACATTTGAGCTCTTCAGTCCTGCTGATCTCCAGCCGACATCAGGTAGCTCTGGAGGAACAAGATGAAGTCACAATCAATGCTCACACTCGTAGAGTCTGGATCCTGGTGAAATCTACCGTTTCCGGAGGCGCCGGACAAATGACGTATGGACGGGAGAAATCAGGGCGGCTGGCGAGAAACTTGTTCAGGACGCCTTTCCCGCCGCCCCCCTCAATCTCTCTCCCCGGCATTTCGATATCTTCTCATCTCACCTTGTCCATCTCATTCTACGACTCTTCAATTCTCCTCGAGCTCGCCACATAGTTCTCACGGAAACGGAAAAGCGCTCCGCACTTGGCGCTTTGGTCTTCGTCCGACAGGCCGATCCGAGCGAATTTCCTCTCCAGCCATCTCTTCCTTCACCTAGCATCCAGTCACAGCTTCACCATGGTCTCTCCAGCAGCTCCAGGCCTATTCTTCGCGTTTGCCGGGATGGCATTGTTCCTCTTTGGTACGTTCCCTCAGGTCTTGAGCTAGCAATACTAATCTGCCTGATAGCTTCCGTGTCCCCTCCCGCTTGGGATCAGGTCAACTTCCTCTCCGCGACCGCGGGCGGCACAAAGACGGTGTTCGGGGTACTCGGAGAGTGCGTAAAGGGAGGGAGTTGTACGGACAGAAATGTGGGGTATAATCTCATGGTCAACGGGGCAACGTGAGTCTTCTATAACTGTATCCTGACCGGAACTGATCAGATCTCCTACAGCGGCATCAACCTCAACACGTCTGTCCTGCACAACCTCACATACACGATGATCCTCCACCCCATCGCCGGCTTCTTCGCCCTACTCGCCCTCGTCATGGGCATCCTCGGCGCGGCCGCAGCTTCCCGCGGAGCGACAATCTTCATGTCGATCTTTGCTTTCATCGGGTTCGCCATCGGTCTGGTGGTATTCGTCATCGACATGGTGCTTTGGAACGTCGTCAAGCAGAGGATCACCAGTGCTGGATACGCTGCCAAGCTCGTAAATCTAGCTTGGCTGATCACTTGGGATATGCTGACTGGACTGTAGGGCGACGCCAACTGGATCACTCTCGGCGCAGTCGTCTCGCTCTTCCTCTGCGTGTGCACTTCGCTCTGCGGTGCTTGCGGACGATTCGCGACCGGCCGAATGGCGGGCGAGAAGGCGAGTGGTCATGGCGAAACTCGTTGGATCCAGCTGACGTCTCACTCTTGTAGTATTGAACCCTCGCAAGCCGGAAAGCATTCACCGTGCAGTCAGAATCGATCCCATCAAGCAAAAATCCCTCCTTGCGCAATACCACTCCTCTGATATCCCGCTTTTCACAGTACCTTAGGCTATAATTGATCTTGCGGAGGAAGAGGCGGCTAAGATCACATAGTAGATGCGAATAGCCTCTTCAATGTATAACACTCTGTTGGAACATGCAAACTTGATTGCACACAGGCGGGATAGGTTTTCTTGTGCGGATGAAGGTCTTACGTTTTGCCGGAGACGAGTGGAGGAGAGCCATCACGAACTTCCGTCAACTTTCATCTTTCCATTCCGACGTCCGAAGTTTCTTACACTTTGCCTTTGTCTCTTTACGATCTCAAGTCGATTTCTGTGCTATAAGATAGTACGGTATCGAGAATTCCCCGGTCAGGCCTTGTGATCCTTCGACTGACGTAGGTACTCATAGTTCGACTTTCGTGCTTCTGCTTCCTTCCCGTCTGTCAATCCCGCAACCTCGAGGCGTCCTTCTCGACCAGCGCGTCACCGCACTCGGTCCAAAACTGCTTCTATCTCATCATGGACACCCAAAATCGGCTTCTCGCGATGCTGAACTCCGCAACCTCCCCTCCCCCCTCACAAAAAGCACAGAGCAACTCTCGATCACCACCACCTCCTACCTCCTCACGAGTCCCGTCGACTTCGTCACCTCCTCCCACACTGCAAGCGGTCTCGCTGCAAGACCTCTTCAAAGCGATGTCACCCCCGCCGGCGCAGCAGCAGAAGCAGGAAGGATCGTTACCGCCGCAGCAGGAGCAGCAGGCGAAGTTGCTAGGGATGTTACAGGGGCTCGGTGGACCGCCGAGTGCTGCACCAGCGAGGATGCCCTCTGGCTCGGGAAGAGTGGCGAGTGGTGTCAGCACTCCTGACGTGGCAGGAGTTCAAGGGCGGAAGGTGACTTTGATGCCCAAATCCTCGTATGCTGTTTCTCCCTGTTTTCTCTCGCAAGCTAAATTGAGCCCAGACCAGCGAATGCGCCGCTTCAAGAACCCGTCATCACGCATCCTTCTGGTTCTCCCGCCCCATCGAGCACTCCAGCTCCTCCACCTGGGCCGCCAAGCACCGCGATATCACCACCTCTCCCATCAAAAGCGCCGGATGTGGCTGCACAAGCGAGCAGGACTCCGCCTGAACCCCCGAAGAAGTCGATCTTCGACTTTGTGTCCCCTTTCGACGTCTTTGACAAGCCGAAGTCGACACCGAAGCCTTCGCCACCGGCTCCAGCGCAGAAGAAGAAGGAGGAGGAGAAGCCTATTCCCGACCTTCCCGCAAGCAAACGCAATGGAGTCGCATCGACCGCGGCGTCTTCTAGCCCAAAGAAGCAGACCTCTCCTTCGAAACCTGCCTCACGCGCTGTGATGGAAGCTAGTGCGCTCGGACGACAACCGTCAAGCTCGAGCATCTCCAGTGCCGCTTCAGGATCGTCCAAGCAGGACCTTGGGCTAGTCTGGCAGGTGTCGAAAGTCGTTGGGAAGGGAGTCAAGGGACAGGGACCGAAGCGTCTTTCCGCTCATACAGTCATCGACCTGTCGAAGCCGAATGTCAACTCGCTCGTCAACTCTCCTGGCTCTGTGCAGGTTGCGCCGTTCACAATCATGAAAGCGGAGAGTGTCGGGTTCACACAGGGCAGGACGGTTGGAATCACGGCCAGCTGGGTGGCTTATGCTCTTCCGAAGGGTATGTCCTCATGACCTCCGTCGGGCTCAGCTGAGGTTGTGTAGGCCGTGTCCGCTTGATCGACAGCGCATCAGGGGCGAAGCTCGTACTTCAGGTCCCGCCTTCCGCCCGCGCTGGACCCGTCCTCGACACCGTAGTGACCCCTACGAGCGTGGCGATCGCCGCTGCTGATGGGTCGGTCACCGTCTTCCAAGTGCCCTCGAAGTGGGACAAAGATGACCCTCCTTGCGAGATGATCCTGCATATCGCGCCTGACCCCGAGGACCTGAGCGATGACGACGAGAACGAGGAGCAGAGCGGGATTGGACCAGTCAAGCAGGTCGAATGGGTAAGAAAAGATGGAAGCGATTGGCTTGCGATCGGAGGTGCAGGGGGCGTGGTGGTCATCAAACCCAGCGCCTACCGCGGAATCGTGAATATTCCCATGGCGGATGTGGTCAAGTCGAACAAGGTGCTAAAGACAGACGGCGTGAGCAACCACTCTCGACCTCCTTGCGAAAGCTGATAGTGGCCTTCAGACCTTCATCTCTTTCAGCCTAAATCACTCGCACCAAGCTATCGGCCTGCTCTCCGCGAGCTCGCACTTCAGCCTCTACAGTGTCGCCACGTTGAATCGAGTCTGGCACCGACAGATCCCTTCTCCCGCGCCGAAGAAACCTCCCTCTTCCGTTCAATTTTGCGAGTCTAATATTCTGGTTGGCCGAGCGAACAACACGCGTTTCGACCTCGTACAGATCACTTCTGAGATCGTGGTGCTGTCAAGGATCGATTTTGCTGCTCTGTCACCTTCTCCGCCGAATCTACATTTCGCACAGGCGAAGTACGACTCGACGCGCAACATCCTCTGGGTCGCTCCGTTCTCCCGTGGCAGCTTGTACGGATTCAGATATGCGCTGAAAGGCCAATCACCTGTCAAAGGCGATGCGAGCGGAAATGTCCCGACCATCGTTGCGTTCGACAAAGTCGCAGAGTTCCCTCTCGAACCGGTGCTCAGCTTCGTCGTCGCGGATCGACCGCTACAACAGGATGCGGAGATCTTCTTCGCGACGCCTAATGGCTTCAAGCAGGCTGGCATCGCCAAAGCGGTTTGCGACGAGCTAAGAAAGCCTGGCGAGTTTGATGCGAGAGCGGAGTCTGTGAAAAGTGATGCTCCATTGGCATCACCGAAGAAAGAGCCAAACGGCACGCCATCGATCAAACAGTCAAGCAAGCAGCCTTCGCCTATCAAAGTCAAGTCTGAGCTGCCGACTTTGGATAATGAGCCAGAGATGCCTGCTTTTGCTGCATCAAATTCCGCGAGGGACGTTAATCAGCAAGCGACTGTCCCGAGACCGATGGACGCTGCTCTTCCCGATGCCGCAGTCGTTCTGGTTGGAATCTCCGCAGAAGAGCTAAACCGAGCATTGAAAGGGGTGAGTGTAGCGGTCCTCCATGAAATTACGTGCTGAGCTTCGCAGGTCGAGGACAGGCTTTCAAATCACTTCAAACAGCTTTTGTCGAATCAGATCGGCCAGATCGGTACGCGTATCGACGCGATTACTTCCGGCGATATCGCAGCAGATGTGTCATCGAATATCGAAAAGCAGATCGAGGCTACCATGGCTACCAGCATCCAGCAGGAGATCAAGCGGTCGTGCGTCGCTTGCCGCTGAAGCACTCTCCGAGCTTACGCCCCATTGTAGTGTGCCTCTCGCTATTTCGGCGACACTTTCGAACGAGGTACGAGTGGCAGTCAGCAATGCTGTGCCCGTAGCCATCGAAGCCTCGCTTCGGTCGGTCTCAGCGGATCTTGAGAAGGGTTTGGCATCACTTGTGCAGCGCATGGTAGCGGAAGCGGTTCAATCTTCGGTGAGTTATCCTCCACTTCGACTAGCTATCAGCTGAGATGATACAGACGGATCGTGTCATTCAGGAGTGTTTGCAGCAGACATTGCCTGCGATATCCAACGCGACCTCGCGACTGGGCGCTCAACTGTCAGCTGACCTTCAGTCGGAACTGATTCAGTGAATTGTCATCTCCATCAGAAAAGATTGAAGCTCATGTACGTTAGGATGCGCAAAGACCTCGAACCGCCGACCACCAATCAGCCAATGTTCCAGAGCATGCTCGCTTCGGTCTCCGACTTGCAGAAACAGGTCGCCAATCTTTCCGAGCAGCTCGCTCGGAGCGGCCCACCTAGCGGTCCATCCCGCTCAGCCCCGCCGCCAGTTCCGATGAATCACCCTCCGCCAAAGCCTCAGCTTCCTTCTGCGTCGCAGCTGGAAGACGTCTTCCTGGCCGCTCTCGGCATTCAAAGTACCGGCGCGACGCTACAGCTCGTCAACGAGCACATGGCTCTGTATGATTACATCCTTCCTCCATCGCCGAGTAGCAAGAGTCCGCTGTCACAGGCTGTATTGCTCACACTCCTTCACAGGGTGAGTCCATGCAATTGACACCATTCCTTGCTTATAAGTGAAGCTCGCGCTCGCATTGAACGAGCTTGCCCCAGCAGATACGGCCTTCAGTCTCATAGCCTCATGGGAGAGGCGCATCGCGAGCCAACTTGATCCTCTCGACTCGGGCATCGCGTCTTTCCTACCGCGCGTCATCACCGTCGTGCAAGGCGTGCTGGGGACGGTGCTGCAGAATCTCCAGACGCGGTTTTCGAATGATCCGCACGCCGGTGATCACATGAGGGTAATCAGGGGGATCCTTTACGTCGTGGCGCAGAAGGCGCAGTAGGGGACCCATCGACAGAGATGACTTGGAGCGGTGTGAAACCTGTCATAAGATGCTTGCATTGTGATATATCTACCTCGATCAACCAATAGCTTCGTCTGTCCGGGTATCGAGGAATCAGCGCAGAGTCCGAGGCGTGAACCACAAGTTCTAAGATCCACAAGTCGCAAAGAATCAGCTACAGAATTTGTCTTGATAATTGTGATGATTAGCTGCCTTTCTGCCTCTCGTCAAATCTCAGCCAGCCGGTCCAAAATCATGCAGATCAACTTTAACGACTCCTACAACATCGCCACCGCCTTCTCCGACACCTCGCATCCCACCCGCCTAGAATTCCTCATCCCCCCCTCCCCCAAACCACCCCGAATACACCAATATCGTTCCATAAATCAGTCCCCCTCCCGCGATCGACATCCAGCATGCAGCGGGCGTGATCAGTGCGGAGTGTGCCATCAAGAGCGGCATCGACAGCCCGCTCGTCTGTTCAGGCATCAGTAGGGGAGCGAGGGGGAGGAGAGGGGGACGCAAGTGAGGATGGCACGCACCACGAGCATGCCGGTGAGGAACCGACCGAAATCGACGTAGGCCGAGTTGTATTCGGGCGAGAGGTCGTCAGCGCGGGCGCAGCGTGAACAAATTGAGTTCGGGACGGGGGCGAGCGCAAACGTCAAGGCTGCACGGGGGGTCGGAGTCAGCATAAGACTACAGACTCGCTAGGGGAAATCGCTCGGAGTTTATAGAGAAAGGGGTATGCGAAAGGGCACGAGGAAGGGGAAGGTATTGCGGAAGAAGAAGCAGTGGGGACAGTGGAGGCGGGAAGGAGAAGATGAGGAAGGGAGGGGAAGGAGCTCACCGACGAGGAGGGGCAGCCAATTTGCCCATAGCGCAGAGGAGAGGATGACGAGGAGGAACCCGAGGGCGAGGACGAAGGCTAGGAGGATGACGGCTGGGTGGTACAAGGGGAGACGCATCGTGAGTACCGGTAGAGGGATCGACGGAGCCAGTTTCGCGATGAGTTGTTGACGATGCGAGGCAAGGGGAGACGGGGATAGGGTGGGAGGTAGATCAAGGAAAGGAGGCGTCAGCGCTTTGCGGCCGGGGTTTGCTTGGATCAAAAGGGTTACAAAGGCGTGTGTGCGACTCACTCTTGAGACCTGCCGCCATCTTGTCTGATGGATTACTACAATTCGTCTATGAAAGCAAAGTTGTGTGTGAACATTACACCGGCCCATTGCAGCGATACCAACACCTAAGTGAAGTAGGCTTGCGTGATCCTTTCACCGGGATTACGCCTTTCGGCTAGTTGCAGCCGTTCTCATGGATCATAGGGACACGGAAGGAGCCCAATGTCTTTCTGGTGAGCAGTAGCCCAGCCTTCTAGCGAGATGTATCAAAAGCAATACCCTATGCATCAAGATGGCTGTCTAATGGTGGAACTGACGAGTCAGCTCCGCTCACATGTATCGCTCACCAATCTAAGATCCGTATGGCAAAACACAATCCCCGCCTCATCCGCCGCCTTGATACATTCCGCATCCATGATACTCCCCCCCGGCGCCGCGATGTACTGCACCCCACTCCGTCGCGCCCGGTGCACGTTATCTGGAAACGGGAAGAACGCGTCTGAGGAACAGCATACGCCTTTCTGCTCGGCCATGTGCTTGGCCTTCTCCTCAGCGGTGAGCGGTGAGGGGACTTTATCGAACATGCTCTGCCATTGGGAACGCTCGCCTCCATCCGTGTCGAATGCTTGGCCGGTGACGAAGAGATCGATCGCGTTCGCTTTATCGGCCCGCTTAGTACCCTTCTTGAACGGAAGGGAGAGGACGCGAAGGTGATGCCGCAGCCACCAATTGTCCGCTTTGTCCCCTGCGAGCCGGGTGCAGTGGATACGCGATTGTTGGCCAGCGCCGAGGCCGATGACGGTGCCGTTGAGGGCGTAGCAGACGGAATTTGACTGTGTGTATTTGAGCGCGAGTGTGGCGACGATCAGGTCGGTGATGGCGGATCTAGGGAGCTGGTACCGTCAGCGGAACGTATTGACAAGACGTACCTCTTTGTTCTTCGTCACAACGTTCTGGAACAGCTTCTCGCCTATTTCACAGTCATTCCGCCGTTGCTGTAGGGATATACCGTAGACCTGGCGAGTCTCGGTGTCGGGAGGAGAGTACGCGGGATCCATCTGCATGTCAGCGACGCTCGAGACATCTGGATTTACCTGCAGCACGCAATACTTCCCGCCCTTCTTCTTCTTCAGGATCTCCAGCGCGTCAGGCTGATAGCCAGGGGCAACGACGCCGTCTGACACTTCTCGCGATATGATCTTGGCAGTGGGGACGTCGACAGTGTGCGAGAGAGCGATGAAGTCGCCAAACGAAGACATCCGGTCGGCACCTGCGAAGTCAGCGCCGAACGAGACTTCTAGAGGGCACCTACCCCTTGCTCGGGCATAAGCACAAGCCAGCGGCGAGAGGTTGCTCATGTCGTCCACGCCGAACACCTTCGCTTCCCGCTCGTCCAGCGGTAGACCGACTGCAGCGCCTGCGGGGGAGACGTGCTTGAACGATGCTGCAGCGGGAAGATTCAGAGCCGCGGACAGCTCCTTTACGAGTGCCCACGAGTTCAGAGCGTCGAGGAGATTGATATAGCCCGGGGCGCCGGAGAGGACTGAGGTCAGTCGAGGCTAAGTGTTGACCCACTTTTGATCGGCATCTCGCCCCGCTCGACAAACGCCTGCGCCGGTTTCTGATGTGGGTTTGCTCCATACCGCAACGGCAGCATCTGATACCCCACGCCCGCACCTGCCCTCATCTCGCCCGCATCCGTGATCGCGTACATCTTCCTGAAATAATCCGATATCGCCGCGTCGTAGCTCTTTGTCGACTCGAACGCCTTGAGCGCTAATCCCCGCTTCGTCTCGTTTGACACCTGACCTTTCTTCCTCCACTCCGCGAGGATCAGGTCGTAGTCTGCTGGAGACGAGATGATCGAGACGCGAGCGTGGTTCTTCGCGGCGGCTCGCAAGAGGGTGACCCCGCCTATATCGATCTCCTCGACGGCGGTGTCGAGGGTGCAGTCGGGTTTGGAGATCTGTAATTCGAAGGGGTAGAGGTTGCACACCACGAGGCTAATAAGGGAGATTGAGTTGGAAGCGAGATCCTCGAGGTCGGAGGGGATGTCGCGGGAGAGGATACCTGAAATCAGCGACGCCAGGAAAGTCGCTCACCTCCGTGGACTGCGGGATGGAGGGTTTTCACTCGGCCACCGAGCATTTCTGGGACTTTGGTGATGGCGGAGACGTCCCTGGAGCGCGAGTTGAGTTCTCGGCTAGACTATCTGATCGGTCTGCGCACTCAATTTCGATACCCGCTTCTCGGATCATCCTCGCTGTTCCCCCACTTCCCAACAGCCTGAACCCGAGCTCTTTGAGTCCTTGCGCGAACGGAATGAGCCCATCTTTGTCGTAGACGGAGAGCAAGGCTGATATCGATAAGTCAGCACCACGAAACCTCCCCCGTGCGCGAGTTCACCTATGGGAGCCTGGTCAGGCGCTTGATCTGGCATTGTGCTGATGACTACGGTAGCTGAAGCGAAAAAAAGAAGGCAGCAAGTTTCAGGCGCCACCATTATTTTGATCACGTGTTCTCATTCTCGTAAGCAACGACTCAACTCTGGGAATTGGTAAGTTCAACGAAGATCCTCCCTTTCTGAAGCGGACAAGACACCAACCCAGCATGCCCAATCTCCCGCCTGCGACTGTTCGAGACGTGAGCTGTTTCTATCAGCGCTTGCCAATGCTTACTCAATTAGGCAATGAGTCTCCTCGACGACCGCCGGGTCAAATGTGCCCGGCCGCTCATACCGTAAGGACAGCCCGTCGTTTCGAGCCTGGCTGATTCACGACTTCCAAAGTCCCCAAATCCTTATTGAAGAGTGAGCGTCGTGCCTCGCCTGCTGAAGTAGCCATGTTTCCGGGCACTTGTCATTGCTCATGTAACCCGCCAGACATCCCCTCTCCCTCCGCGCCGCTCAGACGGTTCTTGATGGCCGAAGACAAGTCGAGGCGATCATCAAAGGCGATGACGACAGACTGCTCGTCATCGTTGGGTAGGCTGAAGCTCATCCCAAGGATTCAGCTGACCTTCCCCCGCTCAGCCCATGCTCCGTTCACGATCCGGAACAAGCGATTATTTACGCGAAGAAGTTGAGAGAGTATGCAGAGGAAGCGAAGGAGGATCTGATGATTGTGATGCGGGTGTACTTCGAGAAGTGAGCTCCTTCATGACCATGGAATAATGCTAAAGAATGGGACAAAAAGGCCTCGGACAACAGTTGGATGGAAGGGATTGATTAACGGTGAGTTCTAGTTCTCGCTTCCCGAACCGGCTGAAACCATCGCAGATCCCGATATGAACGGCTCCTTCCAGATCAACCGGGGATTGCGGATCGCTCGATCACTGCTTCTACAGATTACTGAATTTGGCATGCCTACCGCCGGAGAATTCCTCGGTTAGTGGATGCTGTTACTGGCTACGCATGCTGACATACCCAGACGTCATCTCGCCTCAGTATCTCGCCGACCTCAGTTCGTGGGGAGCTATCGGTGCTCGAACCACCGAATCGCAAGTCCACCGCGAGCTCGCCAGTGCGCTATCCATGTCCGTTGGCTTCAAGAACGGAACGGTGCGCCTGTTTGGCCTTTGAATAAATCAGTGCTGACTTTCGTAGGACGGATCGATCGATATCGCAGTGGACGCTATCAAAGCGGCCGGATCCGGACATACCTTCCTCTCCGTCACAAAGCAGGGCCTATCAGCTATCGTCGAGACTGAGGGAAACAACTCGACACATGTTATCCTGAGAGGTTCGAGCAAAGGCCCTAATTACACTGCGGATCATGTGCAGTCAGCTGGAGAGCTGCTAAGAAAGGCGGGACTATCACCGAGACTTATGGTGAGTCGCGCGAAAAGGTTCGGGTCAAAAGCCGATGTAACGGGACAGATCGACTGTTCACATGGTAATTCATCGAAGCAGCACCAGAAGCAGATCGAGGTTGGGCACGACATTGTAAGTCCAGCAGCTTTCTGCCTTAGCGACTAATCAATCTGTGCTTGCATGACGTCTTAATAGGCGGCACAACTCGCCGACGGCCCGACTGCCTCCCTATTGCTTGGCGTCATGATCGAGTCCAACATCCACGAGGGCAAACAGTCCATCCCGACAGAGGGTCCCGCAGGGCTGAGATACGGCGTCTCCATTACCGACGCCTGTCTCTCGCTCGAGCAGACTTTCCCTCTGCTGGATGAGCTGCGGGATGGTGTTCAAAAGAGGCGAACCGCAGTGCACAAGAAGTGGGTGATGGGTAATAAGTAGCCTTTACGTCTTCTTACTTCTGGACGCACGTATCTCCGCACGATCTCCATGATCTTGGAGCCTGTCTCTATCTGGAGGTCCCGAAACTGGCCGTAATTTCGACAGGGTCGACCCGTCTAATCGCCACCGTGCACTGCCGTTGCCGCAGCAAAGCAAAATACAGCCTCTGCACTCAAAACTTCGCTGGCAGTGCCGCTGGTACCTGCTTAGCTCCTGATTACTTTGCCTCTCCAAGCTCCTTCGCTTTCGCTCGACGTATCGCACTAGACCCAAGAGTACACTATAGCACCTCCATTTTGGCTATAAACACCCTAATCCCCTTTCGTCGAGCTGCGGGTTTTGCACTGCCGACAGCCCGATTTCATCAATCCCGCAGCATCCTTTCCATCATCTTCTGCCCATTGTTTGATCTTTTGATCTGCAACTCGGATAAGTCGAATGGACCGCTTGGACGAGCACCGCCATCCTTCTCGACATGCTTGTAGCCAATCATGTCATCACCATCCTCTCCCTCCTTCCCCTCTCGCTCAGCGTTATCCTCCAGCCGGCGCTCAATCACTTTATGCCCCAACGAGCCGCCTTTCATAATTTGCTTGATCGTGATGAGAAAGTCACAGCGAGGAACATGAGGTGCATGCCGAGGAAGAGGTCAATGGGCAGCAATGGAACTAAAAGACCTGTGATTCGGGCTGGCGGGTTAGAGCTCGAACTGCATCGACGGGAACCAAGAAGACGTGAACTTGGGCGGCGGGCGATGGGGAACGGGTCAATCATCGATCTTGGCACCGCGCTCGAGTAAGTCCGCTCAAATCGAGAACACGCAGCCCCAACGATTGCCATACTGTAATGAGCTGGACTGACTTGACTCAGCACCTACATCGTCCCCATATCCATCGGTTCCCCGCCTACCACCTACCCACTCCAACTCGACCTTGGCTCATCCGACATCCTTCTCGCATCAACACTCTGCGGGAAGTCATGTCCTGCGTCTCTAGGAACCGATAACAACCCGTACTACGATGTGACCAAGGCGAGTGCGAGCTTCGAGGAGGTCAACGGTAACAGTACGAGTTGGAACGCGAGTTTTGCGGATGGCAGTGTCGCGAGCGGGTTCGTCGCGAGGGAGACAGTCATGCTTGGAGGCGCAACGGTCCAAGGGCACGTATTCGGTAGGTTTGGCTATGCGGTTGGATGGATCTTGCTCAAGGGCTCAGGCATGATCAACGCGACCAGCCTCACTCTCTCGGATCAGAAGATCTCTGGAATCCTTGGACTCGGTTTTCCGCGGCTTTCGGTTCTCGCGCATACGCTTCTTGTAGACTCGGACTCGACCACTTCGTCCTCGTCCGCCATCGCAGCATCAACATCAGTCTCAGCAACTCCGGCCGCCGCATCTAGTTCAGCAACCGCATCATCAGCATACTTGCCACCGTTACTCGAATCGCTCTTCGGGTCTTCACAAACATCATATCCCTTAATCGGGATTGTTCTCGTGCCGCCACCTACCAATGTTTCCGCCTCACCGACTACCTCGACACCCTCCAGCCCATCTTCGACACCTCGTTACTCGAGTACTATCGGATCCCTGACGCTCGGCGGGATCTCGAGTCTATACGTCTCCACCAACTCGAGCTCCGGCAGGACCGTTAGCGACATCGAGTGGTGGGACGTCATTC
>JAABUI010001385.1_pt1 | contig 14137 bp, 23 predicted proteins | sample 5559111 | NCBI WGS metagenome assembly JAABUI01 (sample SAMN10711870, study PRJNA513365) | rock metagenome | isolation source: Antarctica rocks | place: Antarctica: Victoria Land, Buttleship Promontory
CAGCCAGCTCGGCGTCGAACGTGGCGTCGTCCAGCGGCCCGGTGTCCCCGGCGTGCCCGACAGCGGCGAGGGGGACCAGGCCGGGGGCGAGGGTGGCGAGGACCTGGGCGGTCCCTTCGCTGTCCGCGGCCCACGCGCGCTGGAAGTGCTCGACGCGGGCCGGGGGGATGCGGCCGGTGTCGACGGCGGCGCGGATCGCGGTGTCCCGGTCAGCGAGGGCCTGCCGGACGTGGGCGTCCCGGCCGAGTGCGGCGTTGGCCCGCAGCTCGGACAGGATCGTCGCGTCGACCAGCACAGCGCCCTCAGGGATCGCGGCGGTGGTCGGGGTCGCGACGGGGACGTTGGGGGTTTCGGCGCGCTCAGCGAGGGCTTCGGTGAGCGCGGCCTGCACGGTGGCCTCGTCAGCATCGTCGGCGAGACCGAGCTGCTTCCGGAGGCCGTCGATCAGGGTGTCGGGCATGCCGACCTCCTTCTTCTGTGTGATGTTCGCCGGGGCCAGGGTGGCTGCGGCGGGCTTGGGTCCGCTTGCGGGAGCGTGATCAGGGCGGGAAGTGCTCCGGTCGGGGTAGGCGGCGCGGATCGTCCGTGGCCCGAGGTCAGCGGTTTGCGCGGCGACGGTGACCTGCCGGTCGCGGTACTCCGTCACAACAGGGACCGGCTCGCCGAAGGTGATCTCGTCGCCGCTGATCGTGTACGGGATGCGTAGGAGGTTGCCTTCGTTGCCGCCGTCGTCGTCCTCAACGATGAGCTGGGCCGGGTCCACGTCGATCTCACGCACCCACAGCGACCAGTTCGCGTCGGCGTAGAAGGCCCGGCGGATGTCGTCGGTGGAGGTGGTGGCGAGCACAGGTGCGGTCGGCATGGTGCCTGCTTTCGGGGTGGTCGTGAAGACGCGGGCGTCCGGTCCGGGGGTCGCGTTCGCGGCGACGCCGTAGAGCGCGGCGATGTCCTGGAGGCTGGTGAGCGTCCCGACTGCGGGTTGCTCGGCGCCGAGGAGGGCTACGGCGGTGATGACGAAGTCGTGGGTGTGGCCGAGGGTGCAACGGAAGCCGTAGGCACCTTCGATGCTGCGGTCGGGGTAGGCGCTGGGGGCTGCGGCGGCGAGCCATTCCGGCATGCCTTCGTAGTCCCCGACGAGACGGTGCCCGTCGTGCTCGACCCGTAGGTTGCCGAGCCACCCGACAGCGGGGAGGCCGTTGGTGGCGACGCCGGCCATGCTGGTGTGCCCGAGGATGAGGGCGGGGGCGCGGACAGCGGGGCAGTCCGCGACGGCTTTGACGGCGCTGGCGAGGTCGTCGGTCGTGAACGTGAAGACGCCGGTACTGGTCGGCCACGTGCCGGTCTCGCAGATCGGTACGTCGGGGATGCGACCGAACACGACGACAGGCTCGGTCACGGATGCCTCCTACTCGGTGCTGAGACCTTCGGATGCGGGGGCGAGCAGGGCGCGGATCGCGTCGTCCGAGGGCATAAGGCTGCATCGGCAGTTGACGTGCGCCGGCACGCTCGGCGCACTCGCGAGCGCGTACGGGCTGTTGGTCTCGTACGTCTCGCAAATCTGGTCGACGCGGCTGTCTCCAGCGGTAGACCAGTCCACGGAGGCGACGTTCTCGCTCTGGTAGAGGTCCGCTGCGCCCTGCCCGAGTGCGGTCGCCATCGCGTGGTCGTACAGCACTTCCGCGAATCCGGCGTCGTCTATGACGCCCTCAAGCGTGCCGAGCAGCTCGTCCCGGCCGGTTCCGTCCGTCAGCGCCTGCCCCACGGCGTCACCGAGAGCGCGAGACACGACACCGACATGATCGGCAAGCCAGGCGTCCGCCTCAGTCCACAGCGAGTCGAGGTTGTCGGCGGCGGCGACCGCAGTGGCGAAGTCCACGGTCATCGCGGCGAGGTCCACGCCGATCTGCCCGCGGGTGACGCTCACGAGCTGGCGTGCACCTGTCTGCCCTTCGGCGTAGGACTGCACCAGACCGGTGTGTGCGGTGTCCCGCAGCGCCTGCCCCGCGTTCGTGGCAAGCGAGGCTGTCAGTGCCTGCTCGGCGGCGACCTCAGCCGCGATGGCTCGCGGGTCCGGGCCGACGGGTTGGGTGCTGTCAGCCCGCACGATGCCGGTAGCGGTCAGGACAGCGGTCAAGTCGACCGACGCCCGCCACACCGGTAGCGCAGCAGCCAACGAGGCGTTCCGCGTGGTCTCCAAGGCGTGCCGGCGGCGATAGATGGTGCCCAACGGCTCCGGGAGGCTCTCCCCTGCCGGGAGGCCGTCACTAGGTGTGCTCGCCGCGAAAGGGAGGCGGCCCCGGGGGTCGGTAGCGGCGCTGAACCCGGGCTGGGATAGCGGGACACCGGGCAGGACGCCGGTCCGGGGGCCACCGGGGTCGGAACGTTCCGGGAGGCGGTAACGCTGGCGCTGTTCAGTCTCGAGCGCCTCATCGCTCGTGATGATCCCAGCGCGGACGAGCTGGACGAGGGCGTCGGGGGTGAGATCGACCTGCACATCGGTCTGCGACACAACGATCTTCGGTGCGGGTTCGTCCGGGCCGTAGTTGAGGTCCACGATGTCTTCGATGACGTGGGCGTTCATCGCGTCCTGCAACTGCCCGGCGATCGCGTCCAAAGCGAGGCGGAAGAAGTCCACGAAGACTTCACCGAGCGCCCGGTTCGCGCCCTTCGCCGCCCCAAGCTTCAAGAAGCCAGCGAGCAGCGCCCCAGCGATCTGCTCGTCGTGGTAGCGGATGCTCTCCACAATGTTCGGCAGCGAACCGGACACCCCGACGAGGCGGACCTTCGTGCCGAAGGGGACAGCGGCGCCACTCTGCTCACCGGCCCGCCAGTTCTGCATCACCTGCTCAAGCAGCGCCAGATCGGGGCCGATCGCACCCGGGGCGGCCTCGGCAACGGGGACGCCCATGCCGTTGCGTTCCATCGTCATCGCGTTGACCCGGGTCAGGCGGTCTTTCAGCAGGTAATCCCGAAAACACGGCCGGAGCAGGCTAACGCCCTGCCACGAAGCGCCTTCCATGTCATTGGCGTACCAAACCAGTCGATCGGCGGGGATGGGGCGGCTTTTGCCTTCACCGATGCCGGTGTACTGGTCGATGCTCACCAGATCACCGGTCGCCTCATCGACGTTGATCTTCGCGAGGGTGACGGGCATCCGGGGGCTGAGCTTGTGGAGCCGGGCCTTGCCATCCACGATCCGATAGACCTGCTCGAAGCCCATGTGCCCGTACGACAGGCTCAGCAGCGCCTGTCGTAGGTGCTCATCGAAGCTGAACCGATCCGAGGACCGGCGGCGACGGGTAGGGGCCTGGCCCATCACGTTCAACCCAAGATCCTCGGCGATGTGCTGCACGACGGCGGGGGCGCAGTCGGTGCCGTCGAGTTGCCACAGCGCCCGGCGGATCGGGAAGGTGCAGGCCCGCATCGTCGAGGCGACTTGAGCGTCCTGCCGGCGCATCCGGTCGTAGGTGTAGACGCTCAGCGGCCAAGTCAGCTCGGCGGTCTGCTCGCTCGGGTCGTACGGGAACCCGCCGTAGGCCAGACCCGGGTAGCCGACCGTGCCGATCTCGGTCTCAAGGCTGGGGGACAGGCGCGCCATCGGTCCCCCATGTGGTTAGAAGCTGGCGCCGAGCAGGTCGGCGGTGAGCGGACGGGCGGAGCGGGGCCGGTCCGGCGGGAGGAGCGCTGTCGGGGCGCGACCAGGGTTCGGGATCAGGCTGAGGAGGTACCGGGTCGCGTCGTAGTCGTGGTCGACGGCGTTGGTGTCGACGTCCTCGACCCGCACCGGGTCGTATGGCAACGCGGGGATGTGTGAGATCCACAACGGGCAGGTGTCCAGGACATGTAACAGTGGGCAGGTCAGCCAGCCGCGGGCCCTGTGCTCAGCGCAGGCAGGGGCGTCGGCGAGGTAGGTGTGGAGCCGGGCCTTGCCGAGCAGCCGGTCGTTCTCGGCCTTGAGTAGCCGGACGTCAGCGGCGGCGTAGGCCTGCGCGGGGCTGGGGGCTTCACCTGTGCGGCTCCACATCGCCGGGTCACCGGCGTGCACAACATCTTCACCCGCTGCCGTTTCGAGCTCGGCGATGAGACGGGCCTGGTCGCGTTCGATGACGCCGGTGCGGGTGACTTCTCGGTAGATCCACAACCTGCCGTCCGGGTCGATGGCGCCCCACACGACCGCCCATGGGGCGCGGTAGCCGTAGTCCACCCCGGCATAGCGGCGCCACACAGCGGGCAGTTCGCGGCGGGAGACAACATGCCGGTCGTAGCGGAACTCGGTGAAGCACTGCCCGGTGAAGCTGTCCCAGTCGCCGTCTAGGAACGCCCGGCGCATCGCTTCGGGGAGGGCTTGGAGGTCGGTGATGTACTCGGGGTTGATGTGGCTGTTGTCGCGGGCGAACGCCTGAATGAACCGGACGGTCCGGCCGCGGTCGTCCAAGACGACGTTGCGCCCGTGGTCGGTGGCGTCGATGTAGGCGGCCTTCACAGCGCCATGCCCGATGCCACCGGGGTTCGTCCCGGACCGGATGCCTAAGACGGGGATGTCGGCGCGGCCGGACCTCAGTCGGGAGTACAGGAAGGCCACCGGATCGGGTGGGGTGAGGGTCCGCTCATCGAACAGCAGGAGCTGGTACTCGCCGCCCTGACGCTTCGTGGCGTCGGCCATGTTCCCGACGTGCCGGAACCGAATGAGACTGCCGTTACCGAACCGCAGGTCGTGGCTCGATTCGTTGTACCGGGCCCCGCACAGAGCGGTGAGGTCCCCGAGCATGACCCGTAGCTCAGCGAGCAGCGATTCCTCAAGTTCGGGGTAGCTGCGCCGGATCGCACCGACGGTGATCCCGGGGTACTGCACGCACGCCCGGATGCCTTCCATGACCAAAGCCCGGGTCTTGCCGGCGCCGGCGCTCCCGCCGTACAACACATCGAACTCGGTGGCGTCGTGGAACTGCTGCTGCTTCGGGGTCGGGGTGTAGCCGAGGGCCTCGAAGACTCTGCCTTGCAGGTTGTCGTTCTGGGCCCGCCGCAACCGCTCTTGCAGAACCGCGAGCCGGCGGATCTTGTCCGGGGGGGCTTCGATGACAGTCCGGGGGGCCGCTGCCATGACTCACCCTCCCCCCGCCCAACCTAACGAGTAATGCTGCACGGTTCTTCGCTACTAGATCCATGCTCCCTGGGTGCGCCAGACTGGGGAGCATGACCGATATGACCTTGCTGGTGGAGCGACTCAAGTCCCGCCGCGACCTACCGCCCCCGGCAGTCCGTCGAGCCCTACGCGAAGCGGCCGGCCTCTCCCAGGGAGACATTGGCCGGGCCATAGGTGCGTCGAGGCAGGCCGTCGCGCACTGGGAGGCGGGACGGCGCAACCCACGGCCCGCGCCACTTGCCGCATACGTCGAGGTCCTGCGACTGCTGTCGACTGGTAACGATGCTTCGCCGGGTCATTCATGAGCACCGCCATGAGCCGCGCGGAGCTGCTGGCGCTTCCCGCCGCTGTAGACCTCACGACAGCAGCCCGGGCGCTCGGGCTCGGGCGCACGAAGGCACAGGAGCTGGCGCGCTCGGGTCAGTGGCCGACGCCGCTGCTGCGCCTCGGCGCGCAATACCGGGTGCCCACGGCCGCCCTGCTCCGGCTGCTCGAGGTCACGCCCGACATGACGGAGCCTGGCACCTAGGGGGTGCGCTCTGTCGTAGCTTGGGCGTCGCGGAGGCCTTCGATGAGGCTTTCGCGGTAGCCAGAAACCAACTCCGGCGGCGGCCATGTCACCCCGGCGCAGCCGCGGAGGCACCACGGGCCGTGCCACGCATCGGGCTGCGACCGCGGCCAGAACTTCACAGCGAGCCGGTGCAGCCGACGGGCGGCCCGGGTCTGCTTACCGGCCGTCGCGGCGGCATCCCCGGCGGCGGCGGCGCGTTCCCACGCCTCAACGAAGGGGCTGGTGATCCCGGACAGCCGGATCGCGAGGTCAGCGACGACGTCCTCACTCACGGTTAGACTCCGTCAGCGGGGTGTGCTCGTTGCAGTTGTCGCGCCCGCAAGGCGGACCGCCAGGGCGAACACCGGGTGCTCCACTGGCCCACGCGCCGTAGCTGTGCCAAGTTCTCAGAACCGTGCCGTCAGCCAGCAGCAAAGTGACCTTCATGGCGTCCTCTAGTTGTGGGTATGATTTGTCAATGGCTACACCCGCAGAACCAAGGGCTCAAGCCGCGCGGGTCTACAAAGCTCGGGCCGCTCAGGTCTACTTAGCCGCCGTTCAACGCCACGACCCCGCGCCGACAATGGCAGTTGCAGACGCGCTGCAGGTAAGCCACACCGCTGCAGCGAAGGTGGTCCACCGAGCCAGGCAAGACGGCTTACTGCCCAAGACGAGAAAGGGGGCGGTGGTCCTTCCTGCTCATCGTCCGGTAACTGCGGAGATCCGAGGCGTCACGCCGCCAGCTCGGTGGACGGTCTGTCTCACATGCTGGACGCCATGGCCCTGCGCGAAGAACGGCGCTCCCTAAGGTGATGTCTGTAGGGCCGGGACCTCCGCGTCGAGCGCGGCCACTTCCGTCTCGAGGCGCCGAAGTTCGGCGTCGACGGCGTCCTCGGTGATGACCGTGATGGTCTGCCGGGCGGGGGCGTCCAGCCCGTACAGCTTCCGCAGGCTCTCGGACGTGGTCCGGATCAAGTTCAGGGCGGCGAGGACCGGACCGGCGTCCTGCACCGACCTGAACTCCCCACCATCAGCGGTGGGCGCAATCGTGATCAGCTTCCCGGCGCTGACGTACGGGTGGTCGGCGTGCACGATCTCCCACGCCTTCGCGATCACCGCCGTGAGCCGTTCGGACTCGATCGCGCGGAGTTCGTTGACGGCCTCAACCGGTGCGGACGCGATCGCGCGGCCGACCATCTTGTACGCCGCGGCGACGTCGACACCCAACTCAGTCGCGATCTGCCGGTACGTCCGGCCCTGAGCCCGAAGGTGCGCCGCTTTGCTATCCCGCTCAGCGGTGATGACGGTGCGGGTCCGACGAGCGGCAGCCACGTTGACTCCTCCCTGGCGTTGACCTAACGCCGGTCGGTGGGGGTGCGACTGGCGTGGAGGCACCGGGTGCACGCGAGGCGCTCACAGCGGCGGTCGCAGTGCGGGCAGCGCACGGTCAGACCGGCGAAGCCAGCGACCAGCGGGGTGTTGCACCAAGTGCAGACGAGCGGCGTACTCACGTGCGCGGCCACTGGTCCAGCAGCCGGTTGATCAGCCGCATGGCGGCTTGGGCGCTGGTGTAGTCCCCGCGGGTGATCGCGTCGCGGTACTGCTGGCGGGCGTCGAGGAGCTGGGTGCGGAGCTGGGTGGGGGTGAGGACGGCTGGCGTCATGAGGGCGCTTGCTTGTACAGCAGCCCGCAGTCCATGCACTGCTGCCGATAGCCGTAGTTCCGTTCGTCCCCGCCAATGATCCGGCGGCGATGCGGCGGGTGTAGGCAGCGTCGTTGTTCCCGCTTAGACCACATGCCAAGGGCGTAGCACCACTGGACGGGCAGTAAGGGAACTCCATGCAGGCGCTCGGCTGGCGTCACTGGCCGGTCCACCATGTCTGGCACTTCCGGCGCCGGCATCGGTAGGCCCAGCCTGTTTCCCATCCCTCGGCAGCGGGGTGAAGCCGCGTGCGTCACGTCGCCTCCCAGTTGGTGCCCTGGGCATAGTCGTGCTGTCCCGCTGAGTGTGCGGGAAGATCCTTCACGAGTCAAGTAGGCTCGACCGGCAAGAGTTGCAAGACTTGGCGAAAGGCTGCGGCGGCACCACGCATCGCCGCTGCCTCGTGCGAGTTCACGTCGTCTACCTGTGCAAGCCGCCACAGCAGCCTGCCCTCCCGTGCCGAGATAACCCGCTGGACTTCTTGGACCGACTTTAGGCGGCCCAGTGACATCGCTTCCGCTTGTTTCGGCACACTCAGGGCAGCATTGACCTTCTTGACCTTGTGAAACCGATCAAGGGCACGAGTGCACCGCTGGCAAACGCACTTGCGTACCCGGTCCCCATGACCACCGTTGCATGCCTCGCAGCTAGCGACGAGGTTCCACATGGAGTCGGGACCCTTGAAGGCAACCGGAACGATGTGGTCAACGGTGAAGCCGTTGAGCAGTAGTGACGTCGCGCAGTAGTGGCACCGCCCACCAGCCGACCGCCACAAGGTTTCGCGCATAGATCGCGTGACCCGGCTCATTCCGTAACCCAACTGGCCCCAGCAGTGAGAGTGCCGGGGGGAACTTCGGTCCAGCCCGCGTCTCGCACAAGCGTTGTCATGTCTTCGACTTCTACACGCTTCCCGCCAAGGACGATCACGGGGGTGCCGGGATGGACGCCGAGGTGCAGCAAAGCTGCGTGAACAGCCTGCGGGGCGTACTTACCCCGGCTCATCTTCACGTCAGACCGGACCCGGATGATGAGACGCTCACCGAGGATCGGAGGGACGAAACTCATGCCGCTCCTGTCTGCATGCGTCGGCGTTCGTTGGTCATCGTGTTGACGTCCGGGTACCAGACCTGCAGGACGCCGCTGTCCGGGTGCGGGGAGCTGAGCACCTTGTCTTGCTGCGCCCAGTCCCGGATGGTGCGGCTAGGTCGTTGGCTGGCGTAGGAGGCGGCGGCGACGGTGACCCAGCCGAGGGACTCCCGGGCGGTCGTGATCGTGTCGGCCTGCGCCAACAGGTACTCAGCGGGGGTGTAGCGGCGTCGGCAGGTCCGGCAGGTCGCGTCCGTGTCCAACAGCCCGTCGGGTTGGGTGCGGCGGGTCAGGACGCCACCGCAGTGGAAGCAGTCCGTGTTGGTGCGCTCGTCCCGCTTGTGCCGGGCAGTGGCGCGCTCAAGAGCACCGTGAAGGGTGCGCAAGTCCCGCAGGTAGGCGTCGAAGCCGGGGTGGCTGGTCGCGGCCCAGCGGGCGTGGACCTCTAGGTAGCCAGCGGCCTTGTCCACCGTTCGCAGGGCCTCGTGCTCCCCGCGCAACTCCTGCCACTCCATCGCCCACCAGCCGAGCTCAAAGCTGACGGACAGCGGGTCGCCGTCCTTCGTGCTGTGGGTGCTCTCAGCCCATCCAGGACTCCCGGGGCCGAGAAGCGCGAGGATGTCCCCACCGGGCAGCGGCCGGCCGTCGCTGGCTCCGGGGCGGTCGCTGTCGTAGCTCGGCGAGCGTAGGTGCCCGAGGTGCTGGGGGAGCTCGGTCCACATCGTCACGATGCCGGCGAGCAGCACGCGGGCGTCGTTGAGGCACCCGTCGCACGTGAAGCCGCCCTCGAACTTCTGCAGGGAGCGGCTACAGCAGATGCACAACGTATGAAGCGATTCGGCGGCGTGAAACGCGAGCTGCTCGCGGTGGCCGACGTCCGGGTCGTCGGTGGGACGGAAGTCGCACCGAGCGCATTGCGCGTTCACAATCTTCGCCGATAACGAACGCATAGGATCTTGATGGTCCCGTCGCTGCGATCAACCAGCTTGCCAACTACTTCCGCAGCTACAGATACGACAACGAAGACAGACTGCAAACGGTATTCCGCAATTCTCATCGCCGATGTTGGGAAGGTGCTTTCTTCCATCCAAGCACGTATGCCTTGTGGGATTGGAACCCGAAGCACTGGCAATGCTTTGGAGAGACGCAGGTGATCTTCTACAACTTGGTCGTCAAAGCCGAGTAATCGAGCAATCACGAAGTCAGCGTCGGCGCTGATGTGCGAGGCGTCAGCTTCTAGCAGCACCCTCGGATCCTGGTCTATCGTCCGATAGGCAAGATCACACGCCAGGACCTCCGCCTTGCTCATGCCGTGCGGCTGACCGTCATGCCGCTCCTGTCTGTGCGTCGGCATCCTCGGCATTCTATGTCTCCCAAGCGGCTAGCGACGCCTCCCAATCATTCGCAATAGCTGTCAGACGGTTTCGGTAGCCGATCTGCACACTCCACGCCGCCGCTTGGCGCAAGTTGTGGATGTGTTCACGGAACTCGTCGGCTGTATTCGTCATGCCGCTCCTGTTTGTGCGTCGTTCTGCGGGACGTTCGGCGGTGGCATGGGATTGTGACAGGGGTCGCGTCGTCCCGCCACAACATCCGGGCAAGGACAGGTCGGGTCGCCATAGGGGCACGGGCGGTTCCGCGGGGCGTCCAGGCTGTCACCCTCACCCGACTGCCCACCTACCGCGCCGGGGGGCTGAGCGGGGCGGGTGGGCCACAGATCGGGCCATGCGGCGTGGAGAGCACCGGAGCGGGTGCGGCCCATGCCTAGCCGACCGTTGGGGACGCCGTAAGCCTCCCAGCGCTGCCACCAAGCAACGACACGGCCGAGGCGCTCTCCGGTAGCTCGGTTGTAGACGCTGTACGCCTTGTCGTCGTACTGGTACAGGACCAGCCCGGAGGCGGGTGGCTGGCGGGTCATGCGGCGGCGATCCGGTCGGCTCGGCAGGGGCCGCAGGCCCCTTGCCGATGACCGCGGTGATCGGGGCATCGTGGTCCCGAAGTTGGCGAAGTGACGCCGACCGGGCTGGGGGCGGCGGGGAGCACGATGGTCTGTGCGCAGTCGAGGCAGCGGAGCCGTCCGGCGTCGAGTAGGACGCAGCGGTGGCGGGTGCCGGTTGGGTTGTCGATGTGCCGGCCGAGCAGGTTATCCACAGGCTGCTGGTGAGTGGTCACGTCTACTTCTACTTCCCTTCTCTTCACTTCACTTCTACTTCTCTAAGGGGCCGTACGGAATCCGTTTGGAATCCGGTCCCCGTTCCGTCTTGTTTCCGTCCCCGTTCCGTTCGGATTCCGTCTGGAATCCACGTGGAATCCGGTCACTCTCCGGGCCCCTTCCGTGCTCTGTCGCGGTCCCTGTGCTCCTCCACCTGTAGGGCTGAGAGGTTCCGTTCCAACCATCCGATGATCAGGTAGCCGCCGTCGTCTGTGACCACCACGAGGCCGGCGGTCACCAACGCCGTGAGCCGCTGTTTCCACCCAGGAACGTGGAGCCGTTCGACCTGCGACGACGACAGCCGCCCATCGGACAGGAGCTTCTTCGCCCGGCAGCACATCGCCAGGTACAGGTAGGCGGCTTTCTCGCCAGCGTTGAGGATCTTGTCGTTGTCGAAGAACTCGACGTCGAGGGGTACATAGGTCATCCGCGGGCGCCTAGCCATGTGAAGCCGAGTGCTTGTCGAGGAACTGTTCGGTGAAGTGGACGACGGCGAGGTCGGGTTCGAGGCCGCCGCGGTGGTATTCGTGCCAATATCGCAACAACACCAGCGCTTCCTGCTGCTCCCCGCACGTCAGGGGCTCGGTGTCCGTCACGCTGTCCCCCATAGCTTCGCTTCCGCCTTCCGCACACGCATCTTTCGGTTCCTCGCAGCGGCGCTCGTCTTGGCGGCCGCCAGACACGGCAGGCATGGTGGTTCCCCATGGGCCCGGTGCCGCTTGTAGGCGGCGGTCGTGCCGCACGGCTGCAGCGGTAGGCGCTTGAGTGGTGCGGCCACCCGAGAGGCACCGACCGGCGCTGGCCTGTCCCTGTCCCGGAACAGCCAACCTCCCCAGATCCCTTGCGGCCGGGTGTGGCCGCCTTCTCGGCGTTGCCACCAGGCTTGGGCGTAGCTCAGGCACTCCCGCTGGACCGGGCAGTCGGCGCACACACTCGCGGCCCGTTCCCGATCCCACGGGTCGTCGCTGTGCCACCAGTCCGCTGGGTACCGGATGCACGCGGCCCGCTCAGCCCACCGGCCAAGAGCGACAGTCATGAATCGAACAAACTGGCCTGCTGGTCGGCCAGTGAAACCGGCCACGTCAATCGAACGGGCTGCGCCCACGTCATTGACCAGCGGACCTTTGGGCCCGCGTCGTGATCGTCAGTGGCACCGTCATTGCGACTCTGCCTCATCCAAGACCCACCACCAGCGGCTCCATCTCTGGTCCAACCCGAAGCTCTAAGTGAGGACCCTGCCTCAGACTCCAAGGTGTAGGTAACGGCACGCCAGTAGCCGAGCGACTTCGCACCGCGAATGCAAGCGCCGTAGAGCATTGAGCACACATTCCGCGAACCGTCTGAGCACACGCGGTTGACTTCTAACGTTCCGCCGTCGCACAACATACGCGCCTTTGGTATACCTGCAATAGCAACACCGACTACGTCTCCATTCTCCAAGCAACAAGCCACAGAGAACTTCGCGCTTGGCAGTCTCCCGTTGTGTCTATGAAGTACGGCGACATAGGCGTTGGCCTCGGCAAGGGAGATCGCGGCTAACCTCATGACACGCCCCTACGGATGAGCCAGCCCTCGGCGTAGGACTGCGCAGGGCTGGCATGGATAGCGGAATGACAAGATCGACATATGGCGACCGTGTTGGCGGGGTCGAGGATGTTGCCGCCCTGCGCCCGTGTCAGCGGCTCGTGGACGTCGGTGGAACGCTCCGCGCCGCACCGCTGGCACCACGGCCACTCGGCGAGCAGGGAGGCGACGAGGGCGCGGCGGGCGGGCATGACAGCGGCACGCTTCGTGCTGCGGACCCGGAGCGGGGTACGGCGGACGAGCGAGGTTCTGCGCATCACGAGGCGCTCCCGAACAGCGAGCCCTGCGCGAGACGCGTGGCGATGACCTCGCAGTACGCCTCAGATGCCTCGACTCCGATAGAGTGGCGTCCGGTTGATCGGGCGGCTTCCAGCGTTGACCCGGAGCCCGCAAACGGGTCCAAGACGGTGCCGCCCATCGGGCAGGCGTAGCGGATCAGTGGCTCGAGGATCGCGGTCGGCTTCTCAGTCGGGTGAATGCCACGCATCCGCATGTTTGGCGCTGTCAGCAGGGCCGACATCCCACGCGTGCCATCGTCGGTCCAGCTATTCGCTCGGCGGCTCCCATTCCACGCTGGGCCCGTCTCACCACGATGCACTGAGCCCTTGTCCACGCCTAGGCGCTCGGTGCGTTGCTGCTGGTGGTGAACGTCGCCCCACGCCCCTCGGTACCAGTGCAGGGCGTACTCATGCTCCCGGACGAACCGGTCGCGGTGAGCCATGCCACCGCGTGGCTTTTTCCAGATCACCTCGTGGCTCAGGCGCCAGTCCTTGAACTCGTCGCGCTGCTCAAGGAACATCCGCATAGATCCAAAGCACCACATACTTGTCGCGGCCGGAAGTGCGGCGGCAACGAGTGCAGGCCACCCCCTCGGCCAGCGGTCCCACAGCAGGCTTGTCTCGCCGTACGGCGGGTCGGTCACGCAGACGTCGGCGCAGACACCCAAGGTGGGCAGGATTTCCTCGCACCGCCCGTGGTGCAGCGTCACAAGATCGTCGCTGTAGTAGACGCTCATCGCTGCGCCTTCCGGTCGAGCCAGTGGCAGACGGCGAGGGTCACGAAACTGACGGCGAGCAAGGTCTCGACGCACACGAGGTAAAGCCGCTCCGGGTTCACGGCGCGGCCCGGCGGCGGTCGCGCAGATACACAGCCCAAGCGGCAGTGCAGAGTGCGCAGCGGCAACTCCAGTTGCTGTAGGTGCAGGCGTTCCCATGCGGGGCGAGTGTCGGGTCGGCTGCTAACCGAGCGGCCCGAGACGCCCGCGCCGGCCTATGGGCAGCGCTCTCGGCGTCTGTGCACTCCCGGCATCGGCACGCAAGATTGACGTACCCGTTGCGGCTCCCATGCCGGGGGTCGCCGTAGGGCAGCGCGTACGGCCAGGCAGCCGGATTCACAGCGCTCCTTCGATCATGTCCGCAATCCGGTGAAGGGCGGCGGCGGGGTTGTCCGGCAGGTCACCTGCGACGGCCTCGGCCCATGTTGCGAGGCTGAGCACGACGTAGGACTGCGCGACCGGCTGCCCGCGGCGCTTCACGATGACGGCCCACCACGGGGTGCGGGCGTTGACGGCCTCGCGGGAGGCTTCGATGGCCCACCCGGCGAGATCGAGGGCGCGGACGGCTTTGCACTCAACCGCCCACCCTGCGACCCCGGCGATGTCCCCGCGGTCGGCGCTGCCGTTCATGGCGCGCCGTTCGGCATGGGGGAAGCCGTGCGCGGCGAGGTAGGCGACAACGGCGCTCTCGAAGGCAGTCCCGGTCCGCCGTGACGCGCTCACAGCGAATCACCGGGGGTGGTCCGTGCCGGCCCCGTCCTCCCCGACAGGACCGGCACGGAGTCAGGGGCGGTCCTGTCGGCACT
>JAABUI010001386.1_pt1 | contig 14134 bp, 19 predicted proteins | sample 5559111 | NCBI WGS metagenome assembly JAABUI01 (sample SAMN10711870, study PRJNA513365) | rock metagenome | isolation source: Antarctica rocks | place: Antarctica: Victoria Land, Buttleship Promontory
GGCAGTGCATTCCAATGGATTGTCGGGTACGAGATTAGGAAACGTAAAGTTTGTTGAGAGGTCGTATTCTGTCACGTTGCTCGCTATGGGGTTGGGAAACAAGAAATTTGTCGAGAGGTCGTATTCTGTCACGTTGCTCGCTATGGGGTTGGGAAACAAGAAATTTGTCGAGAGGTCGTATTCTGTCACGTTGCTCGCTATGGGGTTGGGAAACATGAAATTCGTTGAGAGATCGTACTCTGCCACGTTGTGTGATACAAAATTGGGGAAGATGGCGAGTGTGGATGATTTGTGGGATGTATTCATCGTGGTTTGGTTCGATTCTTTGTTGTTTTAGTTATGAGGAGCATTTAGCTGATCTGAGACCTGACTTACCTGTTGCAAACTCACGCAGCTGTTCTGATCCCACAGCATTACCCGGAAAAGGTGCTGAAGGTGTGTTCTGAAAAGGTGGAACTGTGGATATCGAGTTGCATTCTTCGTTTTGTTGCCCAATTTCTGTACTGATAAGCACAATGTTGGGACGTGAGAAGCGATCACCTACCATGAGAAGCAACGTTCACTGCTTGAGATAGAATATCCATCGGCGAAACATCACTCATTGCTAAGTTGTTAGCTCAGCGTTAAGCTTATCAGACATCAGAACATACAGTTTGACTGTTCATTGTTGAATGCTGGTGTCAAGTGATGAGGGCGGCGTGGTTCGGCCGTCGTCATCACATTTTCGGCTTGATATAGATGCTTTTGGCCTCGATAAAACCCTTGTGGAAGAGTAGAAAGACTTGTGCATGACGAGGTAGCATTGCTGGTGGTCGATGACCCAAAATCCTCGTCTACCTCCTCGTCTTCTCCACCGTCGGCGTCCGCATCTGACATTGGTTCCTCGTAGTCCGCATGAGGGTCTTTTACGCCGCTAGAAGTGAGCTTTTGTAAAAGAAGGGTATGTATCGGATTTGCGACCACACCTTCATGTGTTTGAGTCTGAGAGTACTCTGCATCTTGATGGCTGTTGGTCGTTTCCAATATCGTTGCGTTCGCCTGTGCTGTACCATGGGCGTGCTCCTCGTTTGATACCGGAGACGTCAGGCTCGCAGTAGATGTTAGTGCATCTCCGTTTGAATTATTAGTGGAATGCGAAGATACGTTGTATTGACCGACTCGAGGGCGTTTTCCGCTTGGCTCTAGAGCAGAAGAATATCGCTTGGACGGCACATTGTTTTGTGCTACAGGAATACCAGATGTCCTCGAGGTAACTTTGCTATCATAGTAGACCTGACAACTGTCAAGCCAACCCGATTTCTTCTTCGCAAGGTTCCAGATCCAATCTGTCTCGTGTACTCGTTGCCCTAAGCAGACCAGGTCTGTGAACTTGAGGCAGCGAAAGCGGTAAAAGCTGAAACATAAGATCGCTGACAACCCAGGTTCCCCGAGTAAACGTTCGAAAACAAGCAATCTAATTCCCCATTGAATACCCCGTTGTGCCAAGGCCTTATTTTTGAATCGATCGATGTTGCCATTTACGTATTTTTTGATACGCCCGCCCGCCCCGTCTTTCGAATCTGACAGATTTTCTACCAGATAGTTGATTCTTGACGTATGGTGGGTCTCGAGCTCCCATTGATCGTACTCCTTGGCTAAGGATCGTTGGCTCAGCACCTTTCGAAACTTGATATTTGACGACGATTGTTTCTCGCCGATTTGCAGATCGACCAAACGAGAATCCTCCTGCGGCCAAGATGATTTGCCTTCGGTAGCGTCAATCTCTAATTTCGACAGATATTTCTTTATTTTGTCTTCTTCGTTGTTCAAGGCTTGGATCAAGGCTAACGTATGTTTGTGGTGCGAGGGGGAGTTGTGTTCATTCGAATGTGGTTCGTAGTTATCCGGCAAAAGTGGTGAGGAATTAGATAAAAGGTCTAAGTTGTCAATAGACGCAAGACGATCGTCGTTGTTTTGAAAAGGTCGTGAATGGTTGGAAGATGTGACTGTATCATGGTTACTAAAGGAGAACAGCGAAGAGTCGGAGCGGTCAGAGGATGAAGGAGGATCATAGTTACTTGAAGAACGGGATAGAGAGTTAGAGTTGTTAGGTGACGATGGAGGATCGTGGTTGTGTGAGGAAGGCGAAGGAGAGTTAGAGTTGTTAGGTGACGATGGAGGATCGTGGTTGTGTGAGGAAGGCGAAGGAGAGTTAGAGTTGTTAGGTGACGGTGGAGGATCGTGGTTGTGCGAGGAAGGCGAAGGAGAGTTAGAGTTGTTAGGAGACGGTGGAGGATCGTGGCTCCGCAGGGACGGCGGTGGAGTGTGCGAGTGGTTAGGAGGCGAAGGGGACGGTGTGGATTCACCAGAATTACGATTCCCAATAAACACTTGAAGCTTTTGGAAGGCCAGGAATGCCTTATCACGGTGAGGTTGGAGTGCTTCCCAACGAACATGACAAAGGATCTCGAGTGCTGTCAGAATACTGTCAGACTCATCAAGAGACATTCTATGTAAGCCAAAGTCCTTTGTGGTGAATTGGATACGAAAGTGATTTGAAGGTGCACTTAGGATAAACACAAAGAAATACCCCTGCATTGATAACCCGCGTATCTAAAATGCAGGGATTGATTGACACTTCCCACTTCCCTGCTCATTCCTTCACCTCGTACCCCGCTTTTATCGTCTTTCTACGAGTGCCTGGCTTGCCTGTGCGGCCTTTAGTGTGATAGCAATTCTTTGCTTTTTCCTGAAGGCTAGCCTCAAGAATGTCATTGGAAGCCATCCCTATTCGTTGTTTATTGGCGATTCTGGAAAACGCCATTCTTCCTGGGTTGTGCTCCTGTCTTATTGAATCCGGCTGATACTGAATGGCTATTAAGGAGATGGCTTTATACCAGCTTGATATGAGATCTGCACCTTCTACATGCATTTTCAAGATCCAGCGTACACTCTACTCACTTCCCCGGCCGATCTATCCATCTAGTGCGCTATATATTCCTATTCCGCCAGTTACTATTGCTTTATCGAGACAGAACCCGTCATGAATGAGGATCGCAAACCCTGGAAGTCAAGAAACTCGAGCCCGTACTGCGGAAAGGATGCGCCAACGAGAAGATCGGTGCCGTTCGTCCCTCTGATTGTATTGAGCTCTGAACTCTTCTAAGATGAAATTACGAATAAGGAGAGGAGCGACAGCTATATCATGTTCGTGCATCTTATTTTGTTTGCCTCGTTTTGCCTTTAGGACCAATCCACTGGGCTTTCCCCCAGCGTGTCCGACTTCCTCGCCCTGTTCATTCAGCTCAGCCTTGCCCCCTGCATTCTCACCTGCATGCTTGCACTGCCTCCTGTTTTAATTATGGAAAAAGTCTCACCGACAGTTCATCTTGGTGTTCTGGCCTGTCTTCTTGTTGCTTCTCTTGCCGCGCTTCTTCCTCTGCGTTGGCGACACGTTCGCTTGAATTCGTTTCAAGATCTGTGCTGTCAAGAGCAGACATGGATCACGATGTTGAAATGCATCTCTGACATCGCCCTAGTCGTTTTAAGTGCCCTGGACGTCTCAACAGTCGTCCACGATGGTAAGCAAAGGTATTTTCGACGGCTGTACATGTTGTAAGTACTGACTTTGTCGTGTAGGAACACACCTTTGCGTCCCTATTGACCTCCTTCTTCGCTTCTCCATCACATGTGTAATAATCTCAGAGGTACGTCTTGGGCGAATATCTCAGATCAAATGCTGATTGTTGGCTACAGCATTTAGTGGTGCGGCAGACCTTTCAATCTCTATGTATCACTTCCTTTGGAGGGTTCTGCCGTCGTGTTAGTTTGGTTGCCATCTTTGCGTTTCTTTTTTTGAGGTTTCTACCGTTTATTAGGTACGGTCGTGGTACCATTGCAGAACTTATACATGCTCATTTGAACTGCAGGTTGTACAACGAGGCATTGCATTTCTGGACTGTTTTTGCCGCCAACTTTTCGAAGACTTTGTACTTCAGTTCCATTTACTGGTGGACTTTATACAGACTTCAGAGTGACCGCAAATGGAAGTCTTCTCTTGCCGTCAGCACCATTTGTTGTTCTTTGGCCACCCTTTCGGCGCTAGTAGCTTTGGTGGTGGGACAGGCGTATCCATTGATTCGAAGTCCCTTATTTTCTGAGGTAGGTCAGCTGATAGTAGAAGTCCAAGGTGAAAGCGAGTACTGATAAAAGCCTTAGATTTTCGCAGTACTCATGACCGTGCAGTTTTCACTACGTAGCAATATCATGGAGAGAAGCCTCGGTGCCCAGGCTGGCAAGAAAATTCTCGAAAAAATGCCGGACGAGGCCCCAAGTGAATCACGGCAGATCCTCAATTGCAATACGGGCGCTAGCAACGAAAGACCCTCCACCACATCGACAGCAAGGAAACCATCGACCGGCGATTCGGACGACCCCAGAGAGCTTTACGCGTTCAGCTTATCAGACATTCATGTAGCAAAAAAGCAAGGAAAGGGAGAAGAAGGGATGATTCCCATGGATTCTGATATGATTCTCGGCACGGAAGGAGAGATCGACGGTGCTTCTGGTGAGACTAGAATTCTCCTTAAATGCTCAACCTTTTGTCGTTCCGTTCTGACGTTGCGTTGCAGCTTGTATCCCTAAAAAGTCCTCACGTTCCAGCAATTCACGTCCATCCTCGTGCAGCTCCTGCATGTTGTCACCACTGGTCTGGCTTCCTCAGATGACAGACTTCACCAAGGATCTCCTTGCCAAGGACGAAGGCCCCGAATCAGTTGTGCTAATGCTGGAGACGGAGTTTTGGGGATGGCAAGGCCAATCAGAGGAGTTGAGAGCAGAAACCGGAGAGATGGAAAGTAATCCGGGAAATACAGCAGAGCTGGATTACCATCTCTATAAGAAATACAAACAGCAAGAAGCGGACGAGATCATCGAGAATTGGAGCTGGTGGCATCCAGAATTGGAGGGGGGTTCAAGGATTGTACGTCATCGATGAGGTTTATGTAGAGCACGTCTCCCATCCATGGTACTGCCACCTTCAGTATCGTCACCTTCAACGCTCTCTTTGACAGCATTCCCTTCCACTTACTTCGCCAACGCATCTTCAAAGTCCGGTATTAGAGCTTACTTTCTCCATGATTACGTATTTTCCTCATTGAGCTTATTTTGCGGCTCGGTAGCATCTCCACCCCCAATTTTGAGGATTCTACACCCGATTAGGACTTTTGCATCTCCATTCCTATTTCTGGGGCGGTTTCATTTCCGATTCTAAGACTTTCATAGGCTGTCTTTGGAAACACCTTCATGGTAGACCTAATATCCATGGTGGAAGTCTTACGCCTGCAAACCTTGCCCGTCACATGTGTGTATTCATCAATTCACCGTAATCCCCAATCGAGAGACGATCATCTTTAGAGAATCTTTGCTCTCTCGGAACTTAGCCCTTCTAGATGCACTTGAAGCACAATCATGTTGGTCACATCACATACACGGGACGTCTTGCAGGACAACCTCTCGGTGACTTCCAACCACGCAGCTTTCAATGGAACCATAAGAACCTGTTGGGTCAACGAGAAAATTGGTTTCTTCAGCGTTTTGCGTTCATGGCAAATCCGCGCCGCAAGACGCTTCATACCCCATTACCTTCTTCAATGGGACCTGCTTCAGCCGCTCAATCTAGGGCTGCGAGAAAAACTCAAAGTCAAAACCCGTCCAGGCTCCCAATGAAAACGACTCTGACGCCGCTCTCGACACATCACCTAACACTAAATCTTCAGAGACCGACAACGGAAGGAGTGACGGTGGACACAAGCAAGATGAAAAAGAAGTGCAGAATGGAGAGAGCTGTCTAGGATTGTGTCGTCTATCCAAGCGCAGGTCAGATGTCGAAAAGTTGCTGGAAACCTCGGAAGCCGTGGTTGACATCCGCGAAGATTCCGGTGATACTCTGATCGTCGTGGATACTGCAGTCCTTGATATCGCCAGTCTGGAAAAGTTGCTAGGTTGTGAAGCGAAACGAGGACGCGATGTGCTACATTGTACTCAAGAGAACGCAAACCATGGTACTGGAGAAATACTGCTTAGTGAAATAAGGGATGAAATACGTTTCTGCGAGACCGCATTTGGTGTCAGACAGGCTGGGGCTGAATCAGCTTTCAAATGCTATCAGATGACCGCAGAAGCCCACGGGGCTTACGACGTTTTCGACGTTTGGAACCAAAGAGCAGGCGAAGAGAATGAAAACGCAGAGTTCGTCGCCTGATCCAATACTAAGATGAATGCTGACAATATCAATAAAGTGACCAAACATCGACATCCGCATCCTTGGCAGCGCCGTCTTTACAAGGTCGTAAGCGATGCAGTAGCGAAGCTCTAAAGGATACCGCATCTCGGAAAACCTCACGGACGCACTACAGTGACGAGGAAAGCAGCCAACAATTGTTGGGCTTCTCGACTCTCATGGATAAGGCTGGATGCTTTTGAAGGCGGCGAGATGGAGGGGCTTGGTGTCGAGGTGGACAAATATGGAGGGTGCTTCTGATGGAGGATCTTGCTGCTTTGGGTTCCCTGGTTCTGTGTCGGCTGAAGATCATGCGGATTGCGAATTCTTTGAAACAGAACAGTCCTCTGCTTTCGAGTCCTTCTTTTCGTAGTTGATGTAGCCGGAAATTTATTCATTGGTGCAAATATTCAACCACTGCAGGTTGTACTAAAGCAGATTGAAAGGTGGCACAAATAAGTTTGGCAAGTGGTCGAAGGAAACGGTCAATAAGGCGTACCTAATTAGATATCTTTAGTGTAGTGCAAGATGCACAGGGCCACCAGGGACGCGTCTCCTGCCCCAAGTTCAAATCTGATTTCCCGTCCCAACGCAAACTAAGGAAAGACTAGCGTTGACAGGAACCGAAGGAGTTGATTGCCTTCACCCCCAAATCTGGAAGCGCTATCTTTTTTGAGGGGAAAGGGGACTCGTCTCAGTATCTGCACGTCAAATATCCACCTTACCGGGCCTATGTAAAAAGGCATTCCATTCAATTCTCCTTGTAACTTCATGCAGAAACCTCAACGTCTTGTCTAATTGTCTGCAAATATTCACAAAGCAATGGAATCGAACGATAGTAAGTCAGTAATGGCCCCTTTTAGGCAGTAATAGTAACAAAGGCGCAGGTCTCACCTCAGCCACATTGAATGAAGAGTATCGATGCGGAATGATCAACAATACTTGGTATCTCGCATCTTGGTCGATGTCACCTTGGGATGCGCAATTTCGGCCGGAGGAGTACACTTTGCCAAATCGTCGTGTTCCGTCAACACCGTCTGAGAGAATTGTGATGCTTCAATATCCAGCAATCTCGGCATTGAATTTCTTCAATTTTGTTCGTCAATTTGGGCCGGTGTCTTATGCGCTATGGACGCACAAGTCTGCGAGTGTCAAGTTTTTCGTAAAGGAGCACGCCTATGATTGCGTCGAAAGTTTTTTCGAAAAAGGATACTACGCGGCGGTGACGTTGGTAATTGATATGCTTTAGTCGATAGGGAACTTCGGTGACTAAATCAAATACAGGAGATCCCTTTTCTATTTCCCGAATCCCCGCTCAATGTGCCTCTGCACACTGATCAGTGAAGGCAAAAGAGAGGTGGTGCTGGAACATAGACAGATATCATGCAAAAGGGCAACGGTTTACTTAGCGGTTGCTTGCCCCATCTATATTCCTTGCATCTCTATCTGGAGGAAGCGATACGATAATGGCTATGTTAGAGGCAATGTAAGTGTCTGCTAGATATTCATATTAGGTTGGGATTCTGTTAAGCCTATTATAATTGGTGTGACGGTATTTTCTTTAAGGTGAGAAGCTTGCGGTATGTCTTACAAGCGCTTAGCTTTCTCACAGAGCATCGTTTAATTAAAAGCTTGAAAGGGCTTGAAATGTTTAAGAACTTATATCTTTGCTCAAAGCGATTCGATTTTCGCCGTTTTTATTTCATCTGAATGCGCTTCTTCTCATTTATTATTTTTGAAGTTATCATAGTGCTTAAGGGAAAAACAAGATTTCTGTTCAGCTTGCTTTTATTCGGAAATATTTGATTTTCTCGATTATTCAAACTTCCGCTGCTTACGCGCTCACGGCGCTACTATTTTGCAACTGGCCCGAAGCGCATTGCGCTGAGCATAATTAAGGTTGAACGAAGGATCTTGTAGATGTATGAAGAAGAGTGCACAATAATCATGAAACCCTCTTCGATTACGGCTATGGAAATTCTTTGCCCCTTGGACAAAGAACTTCCGCTTGGTCGCGTAATAGAGAGCACCAATTCAATTGCATATAGGTGGACTTGAAGCGAGTGGATAGGATCGAAGCCTACCAAAAAAGCCAACAGCGAGCGAAGCGGCCCACGGCATCAGACCGGCACAGTGAAGCGTTGATGGGTTATTAGTCTCTTGAAAAGGATTTTACAACAGCCGTGATACATTTCATAAAGCCAGTCCGCAGATTTGAATCTCCCTTTCGAAAAAGTCTTAGATGGAGGGAAATAAGCCCAGAATCACCCTCAATGTAAGAAACGAGAAAAGGAGGGAAGTGGAAACAACGAAAAAAACGACTCTGGCCTTGAGCGTTAGGGTCGTCGACTTGGAATCTTATAGATAGCGCTCCAAGTGCTAATGTGGGTACCGCCAGCTGAGCAGGTCGAAAAGGCCGTCGAAGGCGGGCAGTTCGCATTTACAACACCAACGCCACTGGTCCTGGCCACCGTGTCCATCTAGAGTGACCACTGACCTTGCAATTCCATCAGATGAGAAATTGTCTTCCCTGTCCAAGTATTTGTATTTGTCTGGGTGCATGGATCTATGTGATTATGTCTTCCTGCCTCAGTATCTATCTTGTGTAGCCACCCGAAGGCTAGCTATGATCATCTAGTGCTTCCAGTCATTTTTTCAGGGCTTCTTCCTTCTTAACATTGTCACGGAATTTCTTAGCATTATCACAGATCTTCCTGAACTCTTCCGGGAAGTCATTCCGTATTGAAGCTAAGGTATCGACCCTTTCTACCAGCTGCGCCGCATTATAAGCACTTCTTCTGGATTGGAAAGCCGAACGGACCGTCAACCCCTCCGAGTAGCCAAACATAAAGAGCGTGTTTGATATGATGTCTCGAAGCTTGCTATCCTCTAGCAAGTTAAACCCCAATTCAATTACAAGATACTTCAAATTCGGATGATTGTCCAGAAAACTTACTAGCAGAGGCCGTCACGTTTGACCGTAGGTGTGAATGGAAGTGAGCATCTCCTTTGATAGTTAAGGCGGAACATCTCCGCTGACGCTGAGATTAGTAAACATATGGACAAACATGAACGACCTTATAGGTGCAAAGAGTTGGGATGTATAAAGCGTCAAGGTTTTACGTATTCGGGCGGATTACTTAGGTACGAGCGTGAGGTGCATCGGAAACAAAATTCTCTCGAGGAACTGTTCTTCTGTCCGCACGAGACCTGCAAGCGTAGCTCGGGGAAAGGTTTCCGCGGCGAGAGAACCTCAAGGAGCACATGCGACGCATTCACTTGGAAGAGCCTGCTACTGCCTTGCTCACCCAGGACGCATCGATGGATCATACGCAGCATACCGGGAGCAAACGGAAGAAAAAGGACACGGGAGTACACAGGGGAGCCGAAGAGGGACCAGATCCTACTCTACGAGCTGAGCTGAAGAGGCTACGGAAGGAGAATAAGCAGATGGCGCAGGACAAAAGGAGGTTGATGGTGAGGAACATGATATCCTCGCAGTATTCCAAAAATGAGGAAGAAGCGTATCTGTACAGAATTAGCAGACCGAGAACCCTCCATTATCAAGAGCCTATAGCTTCACCAAAACCGATTGTAGATTCAAAATGATCGTATACGAGTATAAGCCGCCTAAAACCTAAGACTGCCCGGCGAAAGGTGAAGGAGAGCGCTCCTCTCACCCCTTAGTCTCCTAGCCGGCTTGCGATCTTGGTCTCTGCTCAAGAAGTTCGATGCTGTAAGATATTACGTCGATAAAGGAGGTTGTAGATGATCTCGAGGAGGGCAATTCACGCACGGCTAAGGCGAATGTTAGCTATAGATTCTTATGTGAAAGTCAAGTGCCACGGCAGCCGAAAGGAATTACCTGCTTAAGGACACTTTTGCGCCAGATAAAGGGATTGGAGGGGAAGGGGAGGAGATGTGCGCAAAGCCAGAAGATTGTTGTCGTTGTTGTAGAAGTTGTTGTACGTCTTTTAAATTACCGCGGTGGGGCTTCTGTTACTGGTCTTGGACTAGTGAAAATTTCACGTGACCGATGCCACCGCTAATACTTTAGGGCCCCTTCCCTTTCGTTTCGCAATGCCCTCTCGCGCCAGCTAATTATGAGAACCTTCTCACGGATTGAAGTACGTGCAACGTACATTTCTTTTGGACCTAGCTAATGCAAGACAGTCGGAAGAGATCTGGCTCTTCGGTCCATAGGCAATTTACAGTTACTCTCAGCTGCATCGGCTCTTTCCTCCAGAGAAGGGTTTGGACCTCTTCACGGTGACATAGCCTTACTATACTCCAGTCTTTCCTCAAGCCAAACCGACATCAAGCTCATCGGTGGCCTGTTGCTACACACTGTCGTTGCTCAAGAGGATGATCAAAAGACATGGACCAAACTATACGAAGTCCTTGAGCGAATGAGGCCATTACCGCAACCAATCACTCCTCCCCAATCCCGCCCCGCATTCATATCGTCATACAAGCAGACGCCATGGTCCTTCAACACGGGCAATGGTGATGCAAAATGCCAGACTTATCGACCCAAAAGTCCTGGATGCAGCTTGGATCACAGCTTGCTTTTCGACATTTACTGGGCTTATGACTCCCATCAATCTGGTAACGAATGCTCTACCAGATCCGAGGCCTATCAATCCGAGATAGCAGAAAGGAACCCAAGAGTTCACGGATATGTATGCGACGTCATCCTGGACATCGATAAATTGAGGTTCGGAGAGGTCGTATGACTTTGCTTGGACGTTGCGCACGTTTGAGGAATTTGACGAGGGCGTTTCCGACGTACTCTGATTCTTGCTTGATCCTTCGGCTTTGGTAGTACCGACGGATAAGGTGCTGTAACCAGTGGAGGTACTATGGGCAGTGGAGGTGGTATGACCGGTGGGGGTGGTGTGATCAGTGGAGATGTTGTTATCGACGGAGGTGCTGTTGTAACTGCAAACGAGAACGATACAGCTAGACCAAATCTATTTCCAAATTAATTAGAGATGAGCAAGTCAAGCACTGTCTTGGAGAATCAGGGAATTTTCATCACGTGATGGAAGTTCTTTGCCCCCAGGGAAAGAACTTCCTTAGTGTAATCAGACGATGAGAAATCCTGTTCTTCGGCACACAGGACCTGCAACATGGCTCACTCCCCCTTTTCACAGACGGCGTGTAGATATGAGATACATAGAAGGTAAACAGAATAAAAAGTAGACGCAAATTAAGGGATGGATTCGATGGGCATTGTTGTTGCGGAAGGTGTGGCGACTGAGCAAGGAATCGGGAATACTCAAGGGAGTACTCGCCAAGGGTAATCCTTCGAAAATTGAGGAGAATACTGGCCGACTTGTCAGGCAAATCCTTCAAAAACTGAGGGTAGTACTCGCCAGGGGAGCACTCGCCAGGGGAGTACTCGCCACAGGTAAATCCTTCAAAAACTGAGGGTAGTACTCCCCTCAGTAGTACTCCCCTAGTGAGTACTCCCTCTAGTTTTTGTGGGATCTGCTCGGAGAGTACTCGCCAGTCAAATCCTTCAGAATTTTAGGGAAGTACTCCCCTGATGAGTACTCCCTCTAGTTTTTGTGGGATTTGCCCTTGGTAGTACTCCCCCTACGAGTACTCCCCTCAGGTTTTGAAGGATTTATCTGTGGCGAGTACTCCCCTGGCGAGCACTCTCCCGGTGAGTACTACCGTCAGTTTTTGAGGGGTTTACCTGTGGCGAGTACTCCCTTGGCGAGAGGGAGTACTCCTCACGGGAGTACACCTGGGGGGAGTACGCGCAAAGGGAGTGCTTGCTGGAGGATTACTCTATATTCTGGAGCTACCATGGAGTACGCGCAGGTGGAGTACTCTACATCCAAAATTCCAGCAATTACTAAGAAGTGAAAATGATACACTGTACAAACAACAGCTAAGTGGCGTGCACATTTATTTATGTAGACCATCTATGGATAACGGTTCCACAAAGAAGGATCAAAGGAGACTTATTGTTGGAAGAGCACGTCCGAGTAGCTTTTTGAAGGACTTCACTCGTCTAGAGACATCTATCAAGAGATTAGATCGGTTGTTAGATAGTGTATATCTCGAGATACTACGTTGAGAAACCATCTTCTTCCTTCAAGAGGAGGAAAGATATGTTGAAAGCTTATTCATAGCTTTTGCTCTCTTTACTAATCTACTACGGACCATCTAATGATACTGCTCCAGGATTGACCACCTACGGAGACGCATTCGATAATATCATTGCGTTCGTAAAAGAGGTTAGATATCGACCCATATCCGTAAATGAATGCGACGGCACGACGGTGCTTGCTGGACCATCCTCACCTGGAGGACTTCTGATTTTGTCGTTGGAACCCCTGGATAATCATCCATGGGCCAAGGGCATCGACACAGTCATTTCGAAATGCCTAAGTCTAGCTCTGCTGCGCGAAGGAGTTTTGGCTGACTCGGACGGAGCGCAAAGTCTGACGAAAGACGTTTCCATTATGGACAGGTGGCCGCTCCTTCCCAAGAGGCATCATACGAAGCTTCAAACGAGCGATGTGGAGGTATTGGACCTGCTGGTACTACATGCCATATGTGCCAAGAGATCAGATGTTATCTTATGCATGGGCGAAGTAAAGAATTCGATGTCTCATGCGAATACATAGACTAGCTGCGTCAGGTGGGTACCGGTCCCCCCTCGACTACTTGCTTATATAATATAACGGTTAACGTAAAGTTATGTTTGTTACCCAATTTCTAATTGTAGTCGATGTACGAAGCCACTTACGCCTCTGCCTGTGCCACATCATGGCGACAAAGCGCAGTCACATGGCACAGCCACAAACCCCTCAGCACCCCACTTGGTAGCTACTGTCCTCCGCACGATATCAAAAAGTGCAAATTCCCCTGGGTAAATCGAGACTCATTCGGGTTCAAAACGTAATGCCTGCCATTCGAAAGATTATTCCGAAACGGGGAAGAGAATTCTGGGATTCGCTTGACCCCAATAACAGGAAGCAGGTTTTGGAGGCGGTAATGATTGAGGTAAAAGTCAAAAAGAGCTTACGTTCGCCGTGCAAAGACCTAATAAGTGTCTCAAACAGTATGACAGGCCAGTGCCGGATCAGGTTCACTACAATTCGGGTGGATCGAGCGGTTCTCCTCTCACGGCCTGTGGGGTCAGGGTCAACTTGCCATGTTTCCGCGATTGCCAGATATTCCTGCTCCGCGGCGCGTTCCTCATCGAAGGTCAAGGACGAGTAATAGAAACTGGCTGCTCATATCTCGTCAAAGACGAGGACTGGATCGGGCTATGTGGGAGCGAGACCGTTATCGTCATCGTGGAGGAAGGGCAACAGCGGGGCGCATGTCGCAAACACACGCAAGAAGCGCAGGAAAGAATACTTGCCGAGAAGTCAAAGTCCGGCACCGAGTGTACTCTTATGTAAGATACTCGAAAGTACTAGATTCCGACGTGCACGTCGAGGCAAGAAGGTGTTTACAAGACGAGAAACTACCAAATACCTCTTAACCGAATCGTTGGCACACCCGGGCCGAAAATGCTTATGTCGGCCAGCTGGCTTGCCCGCCATAGGACTGATTTGGGGCACTCTAGTGGTTTTCGTAGGCAGAAAGAACTTAGCTAGATATACTACCCATCAATTGAATACCCATACCCATGTGATTGGCTTCTTTCGTGCTTGATCCATCGCTAGCCCTCAACGTAGAGATCTCCATGACGATTCCACTAATGAAATTGACAGTTGATATGGCTACATTCGGTGTCCTCGCAGCAATCAGATGGGCTGGTGTAGTCGCAGGGTGATGGGACTGTGTATGCCGTGGCGATATAGAACAGCTTCGGCATTATGGCGGAGCGGGAGTCTTTGCACCGGC
>JAABUI010001388.1_pt1 | contig 14133 bp, 4 predicted proteins | sample 5559111 | NCBI WGS metagenome assembly JAABUI01 (sample SAMN10711870, study PRJNA513365) | rock metagenome | isolation source: Antarctica rocks | place: Antarctica: Victoria Land, Buttleship Promontory
AACTGACCAGCCAGAAAAAGCCCGACAACATGGAGAATCCCACGGCGAGCCAGGTGTAGATGTAAATCGTTTTGCCTAGACTGGTGTGAATCTGATTCTGTTTCATCCCGAAACTGAAAGTCCCGACGAGAGTGCTGTAAAGGATCGTGGAAGTGAGAGCGAAGGCGAAGAGAAAGAGTGAGCTGATGATGCTGACGATAGTTGTGGCGACACTTCCCAAGCGATACATAAGAGCGGTGAGGCCGATCAAGATCTCGATAATAGTAGAGAGAACAGCAGCAATGTAGCAGACGAACATCCAATTCGTAACAATCTTGTATTTGTCCAGGCCCGCTTTAAGCTCTTTGCTAAAGAGCTTGTCCGTGACAGTGTTATTCAATTTCCAGATATCGACGGGGTTGAACCAGAAGTTGTTTTGGCGTGGGGAGCAAAATGTGACATGATCTTTGATACCGCCGGTGCCGTCTCTAAAGTCACCGGAACAGTAGTTCCAGAGGCTGACGTGGTAAAAATCTTTAATTCCTAGAGCTCGCGCGACAAGGGTGGAACTGTCATGAGTGAGGTCGATTCCGGGAATGGTGGCTCCTATAGGATTAGCAGGCAGACCCGGTACGTTGGGGATGGTGGATTTGATGTGGATCTGGGAGGTGTTCGCTCGAAAAAAGTAAAGGTTGTTCAGGGAGGCGTGGTTCGTGCCACCAAGACCAACGACGATCAGACAGATGAGGGAGGTGATAGTACCTATCATGGGCAGAGCGATGACCCATCTTGATGGCATGTAGCAATCTTGTAACGATTGCTTAGGTCGAGGCTTGTGTTCCCAGAGAGGATTCTTATAGTATTTCCTCTTTTCCCTAGACAAGTCTAAGATGACCAACTATCGTAATGCTGACTTTTAAGCATCATACATCCCACATGAGGACTTGCGCCAAGCCTTGGCCTCCACCTCTCCACAAGGACTATAGTTTCAACGCGCGAGAGCGCCGCTTCGACAATGCTTATGGGGGGCACGGTGGGTTCTGCATGGCAAAATTGGCGACCTTGTCACCGTTATACCGTGCCTTTAAGAGTGTAAGCTCTCGGCTCAAGGAATATCGGACCTACCGTGAAGGACGAGCCATCTTCCACAAGTTCAATGCGTCGTTGGCACAGGCAATCAAATACGAAGGATCTAGAAAGGGAAATAGTCAATGAGGAACGGGGGTGAAGAGTGGGGAGGATAATGGGGAAAGGGAGTAACACGAACGTTTAAGGAGCGGAAGTGATTAAGGAGGAGAAAAGAAACAATTCATAGAATTTATCATCAGGGATCCGTATGGTGAAGGACGCTTGGTTCACATCTAACTCAACGAGTGAGACTTCTTGAAAGCTTTCATTAAAACCGTATATATCTGCGCACTAAGAAAAGCATTATTTCGAGTGTAAGAACTTGAAACTCAGCGAAGGCACAGGTCTGATAATCAATCATTCATAATCGTTCTTCGAGTCGCTCGTTGGTGATGCTTCTATCGCATGAACTGTGGTTTCCTTCTCTCGTCATCATGACTGCTATCACATTTGCGGGAAAATACTTCGTTGATGCCCTCTTATTGAAACGATGGCGATCAGAGGTATGAGCATCGAGCGGTCACGTCGGACTGCAACCTCAGACATCTCGAGCGACTGCAGCCAGGGCATGAAGATGCCGATAGCTACGCTGCCGCCGGGACAATCGCGCTATGGCATCAAGAGCTCAACCGTCCGACGGTAGTTCTGACCGTCAGCTGTCTGAATACAGCCTCTGGCATGCGTCAATTCTGGTGAAGCTGAAACGGCAAGTATATATCTACAGCAGCATCTTCGTCCCGTAGCATTGGACTGTTGCCCGCCCTCGCCTGCGGGAGCTCGAGGGCGTGTCGATTCCTTCATTCAACACCTGCGTTGCCCTCAAGTCCACAAATATGCAGACGTCCGAAGTCGTGACGGTGGGGGGCACCACCGGGCGAGGGCAGTTATCAACGAGGTGTGGGTGACGGGCACGGACAGCACCGAGCTCTCATGTCTGCCCGAATTTGTAATCGCTGATTCCGCGGGGATTGATACCGAGGGCCCGATGCTAATCTAGTGAAGGGTGGATGATACAAGTGGGTCAGAGTGAGGTATTAATAGCCTGTGAGCAAAGAGTGCCGCAGTTCGACCTGTCTTACATGTGATCATTCCAGGATCCTCCGCCTTGCCTTCGAAGATCGAATCCGTGGAACATCTCTACCGGGCGCGATGCAGTCAAACAATCGTCATCAAGCCCAGTCGCGACTTTTCCAGCGATACCTCCCAATGTCTTCACAGCCGCATTATCAAGAAGCTTAGGCCCGAGAAAAGGTTTGCAAGTATCAATCAGACTGCCTCTGAGTAGGTCCGCTATCGCCGTCAACATTGAGACGAAGAGGGCGCTGTGGATGAGGACGAAGCTCATGTGCAACACGGATTACGGCTCAGTTTGCTCGCCTACATCAGCTTACAACCTCCGACACCGAATTTCCTCGTCTCCCCAGTGCTGTCTGTGCAGGGAAGAGATGGTTGTTGATGGATGATCGCGTCCATGATGTTGGGGGAGACTGAGGTGTCTACCAAGTCATGGTCAGTCCTGAGACATGACATGTCCAAGCCGATTAGCGCTAGTCCTAATCAGGTTAGTGGCACTGTAACTTTCGCCAGACGACTCCTGCTCCTACTATTGCTCCTACTGTAGGTGTAAGTGTGTAATTAAACCAACAAATACCCTTGACAGGATAGGCCCTGAGCATCACGTGCATCAACAGCTCCTAAGGTATTGCTTCAAAACGGTGTGTCAAAGCTTAAGCGGTGCAGGAGCTAATGGTATCTTTCGTCACTGCCCTCTGCTTCCTCCTCCGCTTCCTCCTCCTTTTCGCCCGGCTGGCGACGCCTTGACGGTGTGCCATGGTATTTGCACCGCAGAAGCGGAGGGCCGTCTGGCGAAGGACGCATCGGATGGGGTTCTGTATTCGGGGATCCATGGCCAGAGACCTTTGGTCGTGGGCATAGGAGCTAGGCAAGTCGTCACCCAACTGCATGGTTTTTGCAAGACCCCCGCCTCGTTGCTCCCGCAGTAACGCCTCGTCCGGGCATTTCCTCAGTCACCGACCGAGGAGGAAGCCGCGGGGCAACCCACGTCCCTCATCGGTATCCGCAGGAGCTGCGGCTTCCTTGCATAGGTAACATCCTTCTCACCGAAGGACTAAAATTAAGACCAGTTGATAAGCTCTATCCAACCTAAGTCCATTTCTCCGGTTTGCTATCAGGCATCGTACATCACACTTCGTCCATCACCTCGAAAACTTTCGCGTCGCCTCCTTAACCTGGGCCAGCGAACACGGGGAGCGAGAGTTGACGAACGACTCAAAGCAATACCAGGAAAATCCCGGGCATCAAGGATTCACCTGTGCAGCCACTTGTGTTGAAGCCATCGCCAGTTTTCCCGTTCATCTGAAGAAGACAGAACCGGCCCATCACCAATTTCGTACGGCCAAAATCGAGTGGTCTTCAAGCCTCCCCTCATGACTCTCTACTAAGCATCCGTTTAGATAGACGGTTAACTAACTAGTTAGATAATCAATTAATTGTTTATCTAATGATCTATTCAATATCTAATTCATTGATTTGAGAAATCATCGAACAAATGATGCTTGAAGTTAAAAATGTTGCTAATTTAGCTTTTTGAGCTTTTTGAGCTCGCACGGCTAAAGAATCTATAAGGTAGAGGATGGTTTTGGTCTCTATGCTCATCCATCGACCGGGTAACATTTAGCTTGTTACAGGTTGTCTCATGTACTTCGTTGTTATTGAAAGAAACAACCAAGATATGCGATGTGCTTATTAATTTATTACTCTTTGGGGTCAGCTGCAATGTTGATATCTTCTTCAGGTTATCAATAAATTACTTTTCATGTAAGCGTAATCGATGCATATATTTTATATATAAAGAATGATATATCTGAATGCAACTTTAAGAAACAAACCTTGAACTAATGATGCATAACCATCATGATAGCGACAGTAATAGTAGTATTGATTCGACGGAATCTGGTGAACGAATGATGTTTAGAGCTTTGCAAGATGATTTACTAGCTTTCGACAACATAGAGGATCATACTGAGATGATAAAAGATTATATAAATGATCTTAGTGAAAAATATGACGTTGTGGGACTTCACATGGATGTTTTAACTTTTATATTGAAAAAGATAAGGGAAGAATTAGAATTAAGGAAAAAGGATCGAGAGGTGGCGAAGGCGAAGCAGACGGCGAAGCAGGCGAGGAGAGAGAAGAAGAAGAAGAAGAAGAAGGAAGCAATGACTAAGGATTCCAAGACGAGAAGATGATTTCGAACAGACGACATGTCAGTTTGATCAACTTTGCTTTATAGATAGCTCTTCAATGGTTCAAAATGGGATTCATAAAAATTCGTAAATGCAATTGATGGGAAGCATTGTAAATGGGTTTGAATTTTGTTCTTTTCGGCTTCGAGCAAAGGAAATAATAAAGCTGATATCATAAATTTGAACTAAGTGCTTTTCATTCGGTTTTGAAGATGTAACCTTAAACAGTGTAACAGAAACAGAGTCAGCGTTTCAACTATACCCTCAGCCTTGAAAATAAATTTCTCAGCCAATCGAGCGTTGTAGGTATAAAGAAATAGCTTAACATGCTACATATTTCTGCAACCTCTGAAGCTCAAGTCGCTGCGGCAATGTGTAAGGCGGACCTGTCACGCACTCCCTGGCGAGCTTTCCCTCACCCGACGTCGACCACGGTAAAGGATGCCGGGGGTTTGGAGGAGAGGCTGGGAATAAGCAGGACTAAGAAGAGATGCGGGGTTCAAGGGGGGTGGTGAAGAGGGAGGTTAGGAACTCACTTAGGGCAAGTCTTACTTGGCATGCATTTCGTTTCTGTCCCTGTTTTCTGTATTTTCGAATCTATCCTTCTTGATTTCTGCTCTGAAACCGCCTCTTCGCCTTCTACCTCTACGACTTGAAACTGTTGAAGGACGAGGTCATATGGGGCATGTTGGTATGTAGGTTGAGCTGGATAGGAGTTTATCTAGGAGCGACCAGGTAGACTCTACTAGCGGGCCCCAGCCCTATCAGCGCGAAGATTACCATCTCCCCTATTTCCAACAGAGCCTAGAGCACAGACCGAGCGTCGCGTCGCGATGCTCACAAACAACAGTCCCTTTTTATCTGTAAAGCCTCCTTAGTCTCCTCTTCTGTAAGTTTCATATTGTCATACGCATAAAAGAAAAATTTCGGTCGTGCATTCCAGGCGATGGCTGGCGTTGGCGTTGCATAGTGGTGGCCATGATTAGCCCCAAAACGGCATGGAGAGTTGGAACTAACAATCTGCTTTGAAGATAGGACTGCATCGAGCTCATACATCATATAATCCCTCGCGCAAATCATCATTCGCTGGTCCAAAACCACATCCATTCCAACTTTAACCAGACACTGTATCGGAACCCCTACCAGAACATCTGCAGAGAACCCTTGGTGAAGAGGCTCAACAGCCTCTCTTTATCGTTGATTGCGTGGAATTGCCGAGAGCCGCACCAAAATGAGTGGCGAATCTCCAAAAACTGCAAAATAAGACCCACTACCCCCCAGTGCTTCATACCGTATGCAGTATATGATTCTGCGCTCGACGTGCTGCACTGAGCTAACCCGAAGGGGCTTAGCCACGCACGTCTGAGGTCCTGAGGCAACTTCTGCTCCAATCCATACTCTTCTGCTCCAAACATCCCAAACAACGTGCCCCGGATTGCCCGGTCTCTTCATTGCGGTGGTAGCAATATAATCGACGTCTCTGCTGAGGCACTCTCCATTAAATATTCCCTAAAGACCTGATCTGCTTGTATTGCTACTGTGCTCAACGTTTGAACATCTTTGATACGACCTCCAGAACCGCGGTGGGTCGGCTGAAGCCTCGAAATATACTCATGCTCAACGGCTTTGCTGGATTCTAAGATAGAGACCGTCGTGGGTTTGGAGAAGATCTCTTGGTGTATGACGAGACGACCCGCCCCGCTCGATTATCTCCCCTGTCGTAGCCCGATTATTGTTGAATGCCTCAAGTCGTCAGCGGGCCGAGCAGATCTCGTGGATCTGCGTTGTCAGTTTTACAGCACAAGTCTTCAATAAGCAGCCGGTTCAATATACTTTGAACTTGGTAGAATATAATCATTGTCAGTTAGCATAGAGACACTGCCTTCAAACTGACAGAATTAACCTCATGCACCTTCACATTCGTCGTAGTAAGAGAATTGAGCAACCATACAGAGAAGAAAGCAACGCCAACAGAATCTCCAAGCACGAGATCTAACCCATTTCAGACAAATTCCTTGGCGGTAACAGGGTAGAGGAAGTCAGGACTCGCCGGCGGCGACGTGTACGGAGGCAATGGGCAAGCGGGCGACGGCTCGGCCAACGGCATTGGTGTTGATTCCACTTGTTTGGTAGGACGAACGAGTAATCGTCTTCCGAGTCTCATGAATTGTATGCAAACGTAGAGTGTCGGTGTCGCAAGGACGAGCCAGAAGCAAATCACAACGAGGAAAGCGGCCGTTCTTGTATCACGAGAGCTTGAAGGAAGTCGTTCAAGGTTCACAGTGAAGGGGATAACTAGGCAAGCGACGACTATCAGAGGAATTGAAAGATAGACCCAGGCCCAGAGTGAAAGGCTCGAGATTAAGATCGCTGTCAAAGCCAAGATGCCCGGTATCAGGAACACTAATTTGAACCAGATGAACACTGACACGAGGGTAGCGCAACCTAGAATTGCCAGGGTGATGATAACAACAGCCAGCCAACGATACTTTGCGATGCGGCGATGAGAGACTGTCAATTTCTTGCTGATCTTCAGGAATAGAGAGTATATAAGGTCGGTCATGGCTGAAGTTGGGATTTAAATCGGCCGACAGGGTTGATTTTGTAATTAAGTCAATGTTGTACGATGACAGACTGGTTCGTACATGGAAAAAGCCGAGGGCCCCTATCACTTTTTCTTTCACCCGCAAGTAGTGGCACCAGGCACACTTCTGCTGACGGAGGTAAGCATATTCGTAACGCGTACTGTCATGAAACAAGCTGGCGGCGTCCACACTCAAATTGGCTGTCAGCATGCATTAGTAAGTCATTGACTTTCACAATGACACCGACAAACTCGTCAAGATCACTCTCGCCTTGTCTCTGTGTACGAAGCAGAAGATAGATCAATGGCTGACCACCAGACGTGGCACGAGGGGTATCTTTCCCGAGCAAAGGATCTCGAACGGGCGACTGGCTATGGCGGCACAGGAGACCGCATTGGACAAATACATCCTGACCAAATCATTCATCGGTAAGAAATGGAAGCAACCCCTGACAAGTCTGGCACACGCTAATTCCTTCGGTCAAGGTCAAGCTGGAAAAGGAACGGAAAAAGGGTGAAATTTTATTATAGAGGCGCTGTCACCTTGCGTTTGCGAATTATGCCTTGTTTCAACTGCATTCTCTACGGTCCGGGAAGCCTTGTACGAAAGAATTTCCATTAGCAGGTCGGCTTCGCGCTTCTTGACGGGGTTTTTGCAGTGCAAAGTTCAGGTCACAGATAACAGCGTTGACAAAGTTCTTCGCTGCCCATTCTGCGCGATGCTATTAGTCAAGATATGGTCGTCTTACTTCAGTACATTTCAATTTCTCCAGCAATCCCCAGGGGTTCACGGCCGCCGAGGACTTTCTCTATGTAAAATTTACTTCCGGCGATGTGAGCAGATGAAACCAGCGAAATAGTCGGTGAGAAAATGACTGTCCCAAGAAGAGCGCAAGTTTTCTGATGAGATAATGTATCTGCTGAAGTAACTCAGTAAGCTCAGGGATATACGGCCCTACTCGGGTTTGACCTCGGAATCCATCATCTGTGCTGCCGCAAAAAATTTGCCGCTGCAGCGCTTGCTCGCTCTTTAGACAATGTTTGCTACGCAGTCGCGATGCTATCGGTCGTTGAGATCCTCCTCGGATCCTTTGTATGAGAAGCTCGACTGAATCGAATCAGCGCCCGGTAGATTGCTAATATGACGAGAAGACGACCTTACCTCTCTCCTTCAACCCCTTCAACAAATGTATCGAAGGGCATTCTGAAATGGCTTGAGGGTCTCGTGTACTATTGAGTAGTAGCTGGTTGCAAGGTTAAATGTCAGCTTCGCTAGCAGAGCCTTCAAGAATAAGGTAAGGTAGGTAAGGTACAGTCGGAACTGAGATACTACATCCCTAAGTGCTTAGCTCCGTACTGCCTCAACTCAGAAATTCTGCCACAACGCCAAGCATCTTGCATCCGATGAACGATCTTCGAAACGAGCGAAAAGAGCGACACAAGCGGGAGACAGGCGTCAGACTTTCCGATACCAGAAAAGCCTTTTGATCCTACAGACGGACCTGACAATAAACGAGGAGTCAGCTTCCTGCATCAGAGAGCACAGGTTATGATGGCCTCAAACACCTCATCTGCCCGCAATGAAAGCTGTAGGATAACCAGTCATCGACTACGCCAACACATGGCGGGCGCATTGGAGCCGAGTGGTACGAGTGTATGATTGGCGGATTGTGCTTTGAACACTACTGTGGGGCATTGACAGTCTACTTTGATCATAGGAAGGCGAGGGTTTTTGGCCCTGTTGAATAGGCGCCTCTTTTTCCCTTCTTCCTACTGAATCATCGCTACTGAATCCTTCGAGGCCTCGACTACGACACCTGGCTTCCCTGTTTCTACTCTCACAGAAGGCTGGTCAACTCGCTGAGCCACTGAAATGGAAGTTTCCTTTCACCGGAGTTGAGTATTGCGTTGCAGAAAATCGAGCTCCGTGTTGATCGACCGTGTGGTAGTAGAATAATAGTGGGAGAAGGAGGGGGAGGAGGGAGAAGAGATGAAGTGAAGGATACTAGGTGAGAAAAGGCAGCAGTAGCCCCGAGGATAGCTCCCGGCTTAAGAACCAAGACCCCAACAAAGCTGTTCCACCTCCCCAAATTTGGTCTTCAATGCGTTAGCCAGATTCGGTTCGGGTGTACTCATAGGTCAGGCTAGGGTAGAAGATGCCTTATCTACCATGGAAGTAAAGGTCAGACATGATCCCAGTAAAGCACCTTGGTTTGACTTTCGTTACCGGGAGCAATGCCATTTGCCAACGTGGTTGGCTAAATGATCTCACATGATCGTTAGAATACGTCATGGAAGGGTGTTTTCACGCCACCCTCGAATAAATCTTAGACATCCCTCTCCAGCTCTTCTAATTTGTCACTGTGATTATGCGATTGTGGGGGCAGGATGTTTCGGGGCTTCAACTGGACGCACGAGTTGTTTGGTTTGAGGGTAGCGTCACCCATACAGCCTCGAAAGATATCAGCAAGATTATTCGTACGTCGTATTCAGACAAAGACTACGCTGCTTTTGCCGAGCAAGCGATGAGAATGTGGAATGAAGTAGTTCCTTATTGCAGCTTCTTTCATGGGACATAGTGATCGGCAAAAACAGTGATAGGAGTATGAAGAGACCTAAGGACCGACTGATATCGGCTCAAGAGCTAACCCACATGGTAAGATCATCTGAAAGCTCAAAGCTCGATATTGATGAGGAACTATGGCTTAATGAGAATATTGATTATGTCGATTCGGCCCCAGCAGTTGAAGCAGTAGCCCAAGAAGCAATCAAACTTTGGTGTGACAAGGGAAACGAAAGATGTCACCAGGCTCGTCGTCAACGAAGGAGTCTGCCTAGGAGTCGAAGCAGATCGTGGCAGGACGACCATCATAGCCGCCGGCCCATGGACTCCTGGTCTACTCCAAAGCTCAAATGTTGAGGTACCTACCGATTTCTTCACCGTAGCTGGCGTGGGGGTGGCTACGATGCCTCTTTCTGAGGCAGAATTCCGTGAACTAGAATCCATGCCGATTCTCGTCACTAAAGGTGGTATGTTTTATTTCATCTACGAAATCCACTTGTACCTGACAGAGAAGTCATGTCATCTCAAAGCATAGAGTCCTGAAAATGACCACAACTGAGACGTTTCGAATTGATAACCCGGACCAGCCGAATATCGAAGTTCGACCAGCACAGATGGAACGCACATCTGGAAAAATGTCAACCCAGCAGTGAAGCACAAACGCCAGACTTTCAGCGCTACCCGACAAGAAGCTCGATTGAATCTTGATGAGGCCATCTTGGGCCAATTTCAACGTTGGTTGACGACTCTAGTTACAGAGTCTCACAGCTAATACGCTGTTCACTTTCTCAGTGTCGAGACCAGGAATCACAGTATTTACCCCAGCTGTGGGTGACTGAGCCAGTCGTAGATTGAAGCGGACAGCACTGTCTGATCGAGAGATATTCGCAAGGGATCCGGGTGCTGTTGATTGATCGCTGACTCGTTTTGACCGCTGTTGTCTATTGTTACGCCACTTCCTGCCATGAAACTCAGCTTTGAGTTTATATGAGAGTATTAATTAGCTCGGCTCACCGGGTGTCACATTGCTTATGCTACTGTTCATTAGGATAGAAACAGTTTCATTATCCGGGAGAGTCCTCGCCTGGGTGTTTGATGCACTTAGATTAGTGGCAGGTTTGGTACGAAATTCGTCGTCAAAATTATGTTTTCCATCTTCACAGATGGGTGAACATGATCCGGCAGCCTTCAAGATGCTTTCGTTTGATGGAGACAAGTTATTATGCGGTAGATCGTGGAAAGTCTCTAATGGCCGAAGGAGAGCTGCCACCTGGTTCTGAGGCTCTGTCTGCGTCTTCGAAAAGATCACTGGATCACTGCTAGAGCGCTCAAGAGCCAAGGATGAAAAGTCTATCAAAACTGCGCGCTCATCCGTCACAACACCTGCCAAACTCCCGCTTTCGCCATCTGTGCTTTCTCGTCTCTTCCGTTTCTTGGAGCCTCGCGTAAGTGAAAGGTCGACTTTGATATCTAAAATATTTTAGTACACATGATAATATCGAAATAAGACTCATACGTTCTTCTTGAGATCGAAACTGAATGGTCCTATCCTCAAGTCTGCGACAGAAGAGCGACTCCCGATGATTGACAATATATTTGAGAAGTTTTACGCGCTGGTCTTCATTAATGCGCTCAACTTTATGGTTGCCTATTCCCAGCCTTGCTTGTTTTGCTTTCCTTGCGTTCTCCTTGGGCGGATCCTGCTTGCGTCAAAAATAAACTTCAAATTGCCTAAATGGTCCTCATGCGCTTTAGTCAATCCTTGGTCATTGATTTGTTTGGCAGTTTCCTGAAGCTTCTGCTTATAATTTTCGAGTTTTCGTCGATCAGTTAGCTCCGCCAGTAAGGCGGCCAGGATTACCTTAGTCTGAAAGTAGAGTATCCGGCACGCTAGTTTTATGTAACTTTACTACGGCAGATCATAAAAAAGCCGGAGTAAGTACTCACCTACCTACTCACCTACCTACTCACCTACATGCTCACCTACATACATGGCTTCCTCCCAAGCTTCGAATTGCTTCATATCCAAGAATCAAATTTGGTCCCTACTCGTATATACGGGGTTCCCGCGCACCCTGGGTTTCCGCGCACCCTAACTGGAGCTAACTATAATACTACCTATACATAGCTAACTAAGAATAGTTAGCTATAGGTAGTATAATAGTTAGCGTGCAGTTAGCTCTAGTTAGGGTGCGCGGAAACCCAGTGTGCGCGGAAACCCCGTATATACGAGTACCGAGCACCAAATGTAGCCCCTACCAAACAGCCTCCATGGCTCCCTTCATGGATTTCTACCAAACACTCTTTTAGATGCATATTTAGAGTGGTAAGTAGGTAGGAAGCCATGTAGGAAGCATTGTTTGAAGCACTGTTTGACGTGTGTTATGCGCTCGACCGACGTGTAAGTTGAAGCATGTAGGGATTTTGATAGAGAGCCATGAAGAATGTTTTATAGGAAGTTTTGGTAGGGAGTTTGATATCGAGTCATGAAGGGTGCTTTCTATTGAGCTAATTAGCATGTGCTATGAAGCGAATGACGTGTATTTCGAGTAGGTAGGGTGGGTAGGGTGGTGAGCATGTAGAGTGGTGAGTAGGGTGGTGGGTAGGATGGTGAGCATGTAGAAACTGTGTAGATTGTGTGTAGATTGATCTAAACATTATACTACAATTGAAATTAAATAACTGCGATGAACATCGGATTAACATCTATGAGGTGGGTCCACAGGCTTGTAGATTAATCTTCGAATGTGTAAAGAGAATAAAAGTAGCCAGAACCAGCGCCATTAGGAACCGAAAAGGTGATCCTATCGCTTTCTATTCGACGGCTTCTTCTTGAAATACAAATCATCGACAAGTGCTTAACCAAGTTTAGATGTCTCGCAGTCTCTTCCAACTACTAGTGTGGACAAAAGAGTTGAAAGCATGAGCCTTTACTAGATGTGACTACCACTGTCGATATACACAGATTGCATGTTGCTCTTCGTATATTAGGTATTAGGGGCAAAAATGCGACTCTAACTGATATGAAGGCCACGCAGCTGATGGTAGGAGGTCTTGAGACGGGACCCTCGGGATTCGTCTGGTCCATCACCCTCAACTTCTTGATTTTGTACAAGCGATGCTCCATTCATTGCAGCATATCGTTGGCGCTTTGGGCTTGGTGGCCGAGGTGCAACGGGTAGACGACGGCGTATGGCCAGGTCTCGGAAGTAATCTCTTTCCGTACGATAGTGGTCTCTTTCCTTTTCCGTCTCTCGTCTTTGAGCCTCCAATTTAGCAATGTTCTCGGAAGTCTCCCACGCTGACGAGAATTGTGGGAGGCGGTAGCATTTCTCCGTCGTTTCTCGCCAGCAACTTTCGACGCAGCTTGAACGTCAACAGGTGCCTGAATGAGACCTCGCTCTGCTTTCGGCACCATCATTTGGTATTGACTTTGCACTGCCGTGATTGAAGGGGGCACCTCGAAGGCCTTTGTACTTGGTGCCATCTGCACCATTGTTGACGAGGGACCAGATGGCGGATTAGACGGAAAATTCTGAGGCTGACCAGTAGATACTATGGGTGATGCGATAGCTGACTCAGTCTGACTAAACTGGCTGTAAGAAGAGTAATGTGCGTCTACCACTCGGACACGATGAGGTACCTGAACATGGACTTCCCCAGGCACGACGTCGAGCCCGGGCAGTTCACCTCGACCTCGGGCTTGATCATCAACTACTACGCGTGGACGACCGAGCCCCGGGTCAACCTCGGGATCCAGATGACGATGCAGGGCATGAACAGGTTCCCCATCAAGGGCGACGCCACGATCGTGTCCTTGGGCGAGAGCGAGCCCATCGTCAAGACCGAGTTCCTCGACGCGATCATGAACGCGCAGACGCCCGAGTGCAAGATCGTGGTCCCGGGCAAGAACGTGGTCACGGCCTTCATCAACAGGTCGCTCAACACCGAGGACGCATGCTCGATCTCGAAGGAGTTCGCCGAGTCGGGCAACTTCGCGTGGATGGGCTACATACTGGGACCGTCCCTTTGAGAAGACGGCTGCGGAGGCTTAGGATTGACAGTGAGTTGGTGTTCCCGATTCTCCACCTGGGAGTAAGAAGCCTCTTGATTCACTTGGTGATATGAAGATGATCTCGCCGCGGGCGGTGACGGAACTAAAAGGCAAGTATTCAATTCCGAGAGACTGGGAGAACCGAAGATACTGCTCTCATTCAAATGATTCTCGCCTTCTACAGCGTTGAGGAGGTTTTGGATACCAAACGAGCGCGATTTATGTTGGTCTGACTGTTTCGAAGAGGGTATAAAAGTTCGCGCATGATTGTTCGAGGCGGCCGGCACTCGCTGGAGGTCATCCATCTCGCGATGCTGGGGTTGAGATTGGCATAGGGGGCATCCGAGCTTTGAGGATCGTACTACGTATCTATTGTGTATTCTGTGTGTGTATGTGTGAATCTTAATTACTTGTTGATAATGTTGTCGTGAAACTGATGATGAGATGAAGTCAGCGAGCGAAGTTTTCTTCTTCATCATCTTTTTATTTCATTTCTACACAAGCATTTATTCTTCTACATGCAGACATATCTATATATCTATCTATCTATCTATCT
>JAABUI010001389.1_pt1 | contig 14133 bp, 20 predicted proteins | sample 5559111 | NCBI WGS metagenome assembly JAABUI01 (sample SAMN10711870, study PRJNA513365) | rock metagenome | isolation source: Antarctica rocks | place: Antarctica: Victoria Land, Buttleship Promontory
GATGATCACACGATTCCCTAGTCTGCATCTGTATCTGCCATAGCAATAAACAAAACCTGAAAATCGGCCTTTGTAATGGCCACCCGTCATCATGACGGAAAGCATATGTATTCTAGTCATAAAAGAAGCCTGTAGCTTCAAACCGAAAGAAAAAAAATTGGCTGGGTCGAAATTTTCATCTACCTGAACCCAGGATCGAACCCGGTACCCCAGGGTAGGGTCTACAACGATGATGGGATTGTCTTCGATCAGATTACTATCCAGGTCAACGCAACTGAGTATGCTAGGATCAAGCCATCACCACCATTGTAGCCATTACCGATGCTTGATACGGAGTTATAACGGTACATAATCTTCAATCAATGGAACACTTTTGGGAGTTGCATTTGAGGCATGATGTTCTTCTTCCATATATTCTACATGTTATGGACATACCTTTGGATTTCAATGCCTTTGTATTATTTTTCCATGTATATTTCATACGTTATGGACATGCCTCTGGTCTTCTTATACTACATAGTCTATCAAAGGAACAGTGCGAGGATATGATCGTTGATCTGTTTGTCTTTCTCCACGTTCCTCTCATCGTTGTCACTGACAGGTTGTCAGAGGCATCACGTGACTTTCATCTGATAAGATATAAAGTGCTTGGCACGCTCCTACTTATCAACCTTTCTACTCCAAACATCAGACTTATCATCTTCTATACCCCTCTTTGTGACCCAGACTCTACAATCACATATATCCACCATCTCGTAACGTTCATTCCCTCTGAATTCGTAACTTTCCCTTCTTTACCCCACCCAAGCTCTCCACCATTACCTCCCCCATCCGAGTATTGAAGCAACTCTGCCCCCCCATCGAAACAGCAGAGCTTCAACGCCGTCATCCACAAGTACTTGTTCTCGTCTTTCACGTATTCGTACCTGCTCCATATCCGGCGACAAAATTGTGACCTGTTTCGTTCTCGCAAAATTGATCAAGATGCATGGCTCAACATTGTAGAAAACTCGAATGCCATCGCTTCGAGTCAGAGCCTGCACCTGAATACAATCTACAAGCCAACGACGTAGGCCCGTCATATCTTACAGGGCCTTATCAGGACTGGTAATGAGATTTACTCGCCAAATTTCCTTGCCTCGATTTCTTCATGCCCTGAAATCCAACACTATGGCATTGCACAGTCCTGATGCTCTAGGTGTTCAAATCTACAAGAAGGTCGGCGAGGGATTTAAGAATTTCCCGAGTAAAATCAGTCTTGCTTTGACCGGTAATATCAATCTTGCTGTAAAGCAAGTGAGCGTTGATAATGGAGACACTCCGAAATCGTCGCCGAAAAGGGACGAACGACCTTCCACAGCAGAGGAGGAAGAAGTGGGCCCGCTCTCGCATCTCCTCTGCCGCTTGAATTAATCACCTTCCCCAGAACTAATCCAGAAGTGCGCTGAAGTCGACCAGCAATGCGCAGAAGAATGGGGTCTGAGAGTGGGAAGAATCGCGGGGATGTCTCCCGAGTTGAGACAAACATTGGAGAGTGAGGAGATGCCTACTAGAATGAGAGAGAGGAATGATGTCTTCAGGCAATTTGGCTTGGAGGGTCGGATGGAGTACCAGAGTTTCGAGGACTTGGATATGAAGAATCTCCCGGATTATGATCCGGATCAAGAATACGATGTTTATGAATACTCCTCAGACCCGAGGCTGGAGCCACCGGATCCTTTTGGGCTGGGGCGATTATCATCAGCAGCTTCGGACTCCGCCAGTCAGAAGTCGCCTGGGGCAATAGATGAGCAGAATTTATCCGCACTGGGAATGGTAGATCAGTCTAGTGATGTGTCTCTGCCAAAACGCGGAGACGAGTTCAATAAGGAGGCTGAGAACCCACTAAAGGCACAGTCTGCGGGAGCTGATGCTGCTGGAGAATTCTCGGCATCAGAAACACGAACGTCTCAGCAATGGGAGTTCATGTGCTCGTCAAGAGCAACATCCCACAAAGATTTCACTAGCGATCTATCCTTCATCCCTAACCCGTCAACCTCACCGCTAGCGCCCTCGTTACTCATCTATTCCATCAACACTCCTCCCCGTGAAAAAGACGATCCAAAAGCCGCCTTCGTAGCCCTGCTTAAACGATACCAATACCTGACCTCAGACGAACACTATTTAGGCTTTACGGCGTATAGGCAGAGAGACAATGATGTGCTGTGGCTGATTGTGCAGGAATTTCGGAACTTGGGGTTTAAGGGTGGACCAGGTGGTGATTTGGAGCTGAAGAAGAAGGAGGCGAGGTTTTGGTGGTATAGGAACGGGTGGCGGGAGAACGGGGTGGGGGTTTATCAGCTGGAGAAAGTCTAGATGCGCGAAATGAATTAAGTGTATCTTCATGCGGCATACCATGTGTATGGTTTGGGGATTAGGACCGTCCTATTAACGTGTGTCAACCCCAGTATTTGGGTACCCCTTGACGGGGACCCGGAACACAAATCGCAAAAAGATCGATGCTCATGGTGTGTAGGCCGGCGGTAGCGCACATCCCAATCTAGAAATAATAGAGCTCATGACTCGCACCTCTGGCTTCACTTTCGTAGTAATAGTGCCATGACTGCAACACGCTGAGCGAACGTATATCCTGGGTGATTTTTTTGGTCAACAAGGGGAGTGTAATGTATATGCATTTGGTGCTTGGCCCCTTCTCCCCTCTAGTAGTGTTTCATGTTCTAACTACCCTTCAGGTTAGGTTCAGAGTAGATTTCAGGACCCTGAAGAGGTAGCTGACAATATAAAACGACTCGTATGTCTCGCCACTGACAGAGATGCCTGTGTGCGCCTGGAGAGCGGCTGCTATATTCTACAGGATCTTCCCAGCCAGGGCTAATCATACTCTCAGAAACATTACAGATCACTTCCGGCTGATTGATCACAATGCCCAAGGACAGGCAAAATTCTGGGTATATTCGTGGACTTTTTCTGTCCACCATTCCATATCCTGCTAACTTGCTGTTCGTTTCCATAGCGTCACCGAAGATCATAAACAACGGGCGGCCTAGCACCCGAAAATAACGATGTTATCTGGAGTAATCGCCCCTAATGCCTACTGTATCGCCACATCAACCCGTAGAAGCAACCCAACGTTACCTTCGTAAATCTGTCATGCACACTGAGAATTCTGCGGTGCTCGTGGGCGGAAGACAAGTTCTGTTCAAGCAGGATTTAGACTTTGCACGCCCTACTCGGAATTCGGAACCTTCAAGTTACCGCGGCTTCGAGCCTCCTTCCTCTGTTTTCGCTCTTGGCGCCGAATTGCAGGTTTGATGACCTCTTCGATATAGTGGACGCGCAAACTAGAGCTATCATTACGGAGCAAACGGGATATATTAGGAGAAGGTTACGGGTCGACTACGTTGTCATAGAACGCAGCGATGTCTTCACGGACGACATCATCAGGTGTGGTGCCTTGTTTTAAGCAATACCCAACCGCGTCCTTGAGATCCCCACCACCCTCACGCCGGACCCGGTGAAAGTTCTCTTTGCGGCAAGCTGCTTGAGTCTTTCCAGTTTTGTTCATACTCTCTTCGAAATCGATCTCAACGTCATTCGTCATTTCGTTGAATGCAACATCGAGGATTGGACTACCTATCGTCATTTCTGTCAACAGCACCCTCAGACGGCGGATGTGCATGTTTGGAAGCTCTTCTTCACACCACTGCGTCTGAGGTAATGATTCTCCAGTTTCGGGGTCAATGTGCTCGCCGGGAGGAGACTGTTCACTCTAACGCTGAAGGCCGTCTCTACGTCATCGCTCTCGAGACGATAGATACAGCAGCTGCATAAATTGGAGAACCACTCTATTCAGAACTAACGGCGCACATTCTGCCAGCTCGCACGCCAGTTTAGTTCGCTCCTTTCTCGAAAAGTCTCCGTGCAGGTATTCAGCGAAGTTTGGCTTCAATGATGTCATAAACGTTCGCAGGTTCTCCAGATTTTGCTGTAGCGACTTTTGTTGATGGAGCTTGTGTCTGCTTAGCAGGAAGCCAGGCGCACTGTCTGCGCTTCTGACGTATGCACCATCATCATCTGATGTTCCATTGTTGCGACAAAGCTTCAGTAAAGCGTGCTGGAGACTTGGATCCCAAGCTACGTTGGAACATGATGTCCGCTTGGTCGCTTGGCAACGTATCCCTGCAAAGACCATTCCGAAGATGAGTGTCGTACCGAAAGGCAAAGGTAATATGGGATACGACACTCGCTAGCAAACTTGAGAACCTCCGTCTGTCTTTGGTGCGGAGATGTTCCATGATCGAGACAGAAATCGACGCTGTGACCCTGAGAATCATTCATCAGCTCTCTTAATTCTTTTGAGGTAGCTGAGGATTGGTCGGCTAGGTTGCACAAGTGGGTTCTGTTTGCGATGTAACCAACTCGATCCTTCCATTGTACTTCGCATGTGGTTTGGACGAATCGCTTCTCTGAAATATCTAAGAGCAAGTTGACATTGTCTTCGAGGCTTTGCATGTGTTTGTGGAAGATTGAGCCCGTGAAAGGGGCAGTATCAAGTCTTTGAAAACGCACAAGGTTGTAAGCCTTGTGCCTCGTGGTAGGATGATCTTCTTGTCCAGTGACTTTGTTTGATAGGTGACCATACTTCCGCTCAAACTCGACTTCGACCTCATCAAATTGTTTGCGCACATGGGAGAGCAATCTCTTGATCTTTCTGCTTTCACTCCCCCCCCTGTTGGAATTCAGCCCTATGCTACTAGAAGGGCTCACCCCCAACCCTTCTAAGTACCTTATTCCTGGTTTTATTAGTCTACGGCCTAGAGCGATTTAGCGTCTTGGCACCCCCCCTGACGCTTCTTTTTCTTCTCTATGTAACTAATTTAATCAATCAATTCCACACCTATGAGACCTCAACTTCTCCTCGTATTTCGACACCCCCAATAAGACTGGTAGAGGTCAGAGGGAGTTCCAGAGCGGATGTTCCAGAATCTTTGCCAAATTCAAGTTGGATCAATAACGAGTCTAATTTACCGAAGAACGGTATAAGAAAGTCTGCCTGAGTTCTATACGCGTCGACGTCATATAGTATTCGTTCGATCGCATTTCTTACGCTGACGATCGAATTGAGAGACCCAAGCACCAAACCAACAATGGCAAGCTCGGCCATTCTTTATCACGAGTCGCACTCACAGGGTTAGATTTAGGGTGATGCAGAAGCCTTGCTCGAAAATCGGGTCTGAGTATACCATGCGCTTGAGGACTACTTGGGAGCTGGCTGTAGATTCCCGACTCATGCAGCTCAACCTGATCCCAAAACAGGCAAAGCGTAGTATGTAGCCCCGCACCTGCAGCGTTCTGAACGGACTTTGAGCGATTAGATGCCTACCTCTTTGTCATCGCCGACACCGCACAATGGCTAGTGAAAGGTAGCGCAGTGATCTGGAAGCCCTCTACGATGAAGTACTTCTGGCTTTTGAAGAAGCTTTGGACGAGGCTGAAGAATTGAATTCGCTCGAACCTGGCTCACACCTTGACCAACGGACAATATGGCTGGAGAACGCAACGTCCTCGCTCATTTTCTGGGGCACAGATGTGAGGATTGAGGCAGGGTCGCTGAGCGCGCTGCAAGCAACCCATTTAGAGAAGGAAGTACGCTACGCTATGTGTGAGCTGCAGAACGAAATCGAAAAGATATATGACGGACGCAGCTTTCGAGAAGAAGAGCCGAGCCCTCCAGGACATATCGCATTTTTCAGCCCCAACACGTCGTCAATCCCCCGTGAAGACGAAGTGGCTGCTTCCAACCTGTATCCTGTCACCAGTGGAGACGAATCCGCCGCCGCTGAGGATCCTATGGCTACCATGTCTAGTCTCATTATCGGATTGCAGGAGAATGTGAGACCGATCAGGATGATACACGCGTCGATAAATCAAGAAGGCCCTTACTGGCCTCTGAAACGACAGATAGACGAGATGTTCAGCCAGCATATTCAACGGACAGGACGGACGGTGTCCCCGCCCCACAAGGATTCTAAGTCCATAGTATCTGGCTCTTTTGAAGGTCGACACTAAAATCCTTCCAAGCGTGCTCACTAGTCAACCCCACAATTTCAATATGCGGAATGATTGAGGCCTTTGTCTTGATGCGACCCCATGATTAGAGCCCCTGATGAGTTTAATGGTGACGATTTTGAATTATATACCGGATTTCTCTCACAAGACCGTGCTCCCCATATTCACCGCGATAACGGCTGGGTTTTACCAATCTGTCTATATATGACGTCTCTTTTGATTCCAATTTCTCCAAACCCAGCCGCTGCCGTGATGGACCGCCTCATGCTCTGTACATTCAAGAATAAGTTGCATACCTGCAAAGGCCAAGATCGAAGAAGAGCACCCACCAAGCTCTTACTTCATTGTTCCCGCGACGAATGCTTGCTTGCTCCGATGATCCAAACAATAGGATTAGCGACTTTCAAAAGACATCGTGGCAATTCGTCTGAGAATTTGCCGCAGAACACTAAGTGTTTGTGAAAGAGCATGTACTCAGTCCCCATGGAGCATTGATAATAGTCTTTATAGGATCTTTTTTTTGGATGTCAGTCAACGAGCGTCTGATGGTAAAGATCCAGACCTTTCCTTGTCTTGGTGCTTCATTGTAATTCGGAAATTCGTCTTCTTTGGTGCGTCCGAACCCTCCTCCAATGACTTCTAGAGCCTTGGCCTCTTTGCTCAACTAGTTTTCCAATATCCGATCATATTCTCAAAGGGTGTATCATTCACCGAAACCAGAATGGCGGGTGGAAAGGCTAGAATTTCAGTACGAAGTTCTGGCAGTTGAGACATCGAATAGCATCGTGGGATCCTCTCCTTGTGGTCCAACGGTGGAGCCTCTGCTACATGATCGTTCGAAAACTATCGTGGTCTTTAGTGAGCTTGATCGTGGTCTAAGAATTCAAAGCAAATAATACCATTATGTTTCGCCTAAGTTGATCGGATTGTGAGCTTTGCCCGACCGATTAAATCTGTGGTGTCCTGTCTTTGAGTGGGCTTTGTGGATGTCTGAGACTTGTCCGCGCTCCAGAAGGATGATTTCGCATCATGGTATAGGTTTCGTTTGTCGAAATCTGCGATTGTCTCAGCCTTGTCTCCTTTCGGGTTATACAGTACCTAGCGACTGTCTGAGGGAATTTGTTAAAAAGCTCACCAAATCCAGGACTTTAGGCACATCAGACTTACAATCCCAAGCATCACCATGCCATATTCAGTACGCCAATCGGAGGAATTGAACCGTGCAAAGGAGCGACTCCGCGATCAACAACGTGTGCCTGAAATTTGCGCAAATGGAACGCTACTCTCCCTCACTACTATCGATGATGATCGAGGTAGAGGCTACCGTGCTGCGTGCGACATCCCAAGAGGTACTCGCCTCCTTGGCGAAAAGCCCTTGCTATGGCTCGCCGATTGTCATGAGCCACTATCACAAGCCAATATCGCAGAAATTCAGAGGCTAGTCGGACGGCTGTCAGGGACTCAGCAGCAAGAATTTCAATCGCTCTTCCACCCTAGAGGGCAACAACCGACTCCTGAGGGACGATTCGACTACAATAAATTCGAGATGTCCGACACTGAATGTGCCGTTTTCTCTCAGGCATCATTTCTCAATCATTCTTGCGTGCCAAACGCTCAATGTACCTGGAACAAAGGATTGGGCCTATTCACGACCTATTCGATTCATGACATCTATAGAGGCGAAGAGGTCTGCATTAATTATCTCCCGAACAGTTGTTATAAAACAAGAAATCAACGCCAAACCGAATTGCAACGGGAGTACGAATTTGAATGCGAATGCCCGGCGTGTGAGAGCACAGAGATGGGACAGGCAAGCCAAGCGAACCGAACGAGAATGAAAAAGCTCTATGAAGCCATCCAACGAAACAAGAACAAATTAGAATGGGCGCAGAGGGATAGGCAGCTTAACAATATCTTGGATCTCCAAACGAAGCTCTGGAAGGAAAAGATGATGGACAGGGAGGAGCTGGCATCCGCCTACCGAGAAGGGGCGATGTTCCTCAAGAGAGAAGGAGGTCTGCAGGAAAAGATACTTTCATTTTCAAGCATACGGGAACTGGCGCTGAAGGCCGCCAGAGAAGAGCTGAGTCTTCATGTGATGGCTACTGGAATCGACTCGGAAGAAGTGAGGAATTGCCTAAATTTCATTCTCAGCCTAGAGTAGGAGAGTTCGATGCTGCTCAGCTAACGCGTGGAGCTTCTCTGAGCTTGGGAAGATGATGTGGTCAACAGTACTAGTCAGCTGGCGTTGGACGTGCGGGTTCAAGGATATTTAGATCGCGTTGCTTTCCAATGGAGATTCTCGCGAATTGTTGAGTCGTTCATCTCCGATTGGTGCTCGCAAACAGTTGAATTCCCGGCCGGTGGTAGCTATTCTGCAGCTTTAAGGCTGTCAGTAATTTCGTCAAGGATGAAATATGCTCCAATGGAACTTCTGATGGGTCGGAAGTATTCCGAGTTCCATGAAGTGACGGTCTGAGATCATATTTCATTAAAATTCGTGGCTGTCGCCATCTCTGTATTCTTAAAGGCAATCTCTTTCGGGGCTTTCAAGCAGTCTATGCTGTCCCAAAGAGTTTTCAGTCAAATAGCCGACCTGAAACCATTGAACAGCACTCCGTTCACTGCGCACAAGCTACGCGTTCGACCTTCGCCGCCAGATGATGAATTCAGACGCAGCTCCTCACTGTACACTCGTGGTTTGAGGAGTACTATGAGTAGTAGGCGCGCAGTCTTGAGCCATTCCTGACTGCGGTATGAGAGCAGACTCCCATGTTGGAGTTCTTCCGTGAACAACAATCACGGCTCATGGACGTTTGATTGTATGGAATGGTCATTGAAAGTCTTAGATACCGACCTAGGATAGCTCACACAGGCGTACTTTGCTCCGATCCTCGGATCTTGACTAAGACACAAGTCTACCGGACGGGCTAAGTGAAGATCATGCTCCCAGGAGTGAGAGAGGTCCCGTATTCCGGGCGTAGAGTCTGAAGGGAGGCACGGGGATCTCGAAATACTGCCGAATCAGACCGAGAATAGTCTCATATATCTCTTTGTAAAGACGAGGGATATCGTCCGTCGCAACGATGAGAACGATTACGAGTGGATTATAATCTGACGGTTGGACCTCAAAATCTCTTCCCATCGTGTACATGCCTGGAAGACCCTTAGTCAAGTATGGAGGTTGGAGCGACCCAAGGTATTCTTTAAGCTTCGGTTTCATCGCGAAGAATTGCTTCCGAAGGGTTTCGTCTTCCATGACGAAGGCCATTTGCCGGTTGTAAGTGTAGTGATTGAGGACTCTGGGGGTTGTCGGTGTCATTGTTGGGAGGTTTCCACGGGTTTGGAGCAGATGACTCTTTGGATTCAGCGGTCGCCATCTCGAGTGGGTTTGATACCTGGAGTATAGTGGGTAGGCTTGTGACGACCTAAAATCCTGGATGGTAATGTAGTTGGCGGTAATTTGCGAATTCGATGTTGAACGTTGCGGGAAATTTTTCGATCAATGGTAAAAATTATAGATATTTTAGTCAAACCTAAATCTATAGCAAAAACTTGAAACTCTCACTGGATTGAGTTCTATTGCAATCATCGAAGTACGCTTAATGATCGAGTAGTCCAAGATGCTCTCAATTTGTCGGCCGAAAGGAAATGCCCTCAACATGAGTGCAAGTCAGAGATGACAATGTATAGCTATATGAGAACCATTATCAAGAGAGCCCACGGTTAATAACTTACCAAACAATTCTACGTTCTTAGCGTTGCCGTTGCCTTACTGCTTTGCCATACTCCCTCCCACCAGTCCTGCATCAATGGCCATAATGTGACCTGCCAAGCATCGTAGGTCCCTGCTGATAAGCCAACGAGCCGTGATTTCGTTTTCAAGTACTCGATACCCGAGACGGGAGTAACAGTCTCCAAACTGTTGTAGCAAGAGCCTCGCGGACTGTACGCATGAACAATGGAAATGCAACATCCTCGTTGCTAGATCTTGGAATTGTCTTAGCATTCCTCAACACTTCTCTCCTATGTTACCAACCTCGCTATCGCTGAAATAGATCGGAACGTGAGAGAAGCTCCACAAGGGATGAGTGATCAACGACGGGACTAGCAGAATTTTTTTTGGCGCACAAATTTGCTCTACCGGAGATTCTGAACAGTTTCCTAGTTGGAAGTTTTTAATCAAATCGGATCGTTGAAAAGTTGGAGCAATGCGTAGCTACACGTTCCGATCTATTTAGCGACAGAAGGGTTCACCCCCCAACCGAACAAATACTCCAAGGGAACATCCCTCCCGTATCATTACAACCACGCGAAATACTGAAAAGTGCTACATATAAACTCTTTTCAGAATCCAAGTTTACATAAGTTTTATGTATTAAAATTCCTTTGTAGGATGACTTTTCGAAAATGATGTTCCAAACCTCGATATAGACCTATGGGCTGTTTGCTTGGGGGGTTGGTTCGCTTGGGGGATGAACTCTGCTAGCGAGCCAACTCAATCAATCAGTTCCACACAGATGAGACCTCATGATGTCCACGTATTTCCAACACAGAAGCTGTTGGGGCTCTGTGACTCAAACATGCTAGCCTAAGGGTGTGAATCTAACAGTGAGGCCACGCTGCTCCAAGTCCTTAGGTCCCAAGATTCTGCCTCACTCGCCCATTCGACGTCGAATGCCCGAAGAACCTAAACGATAAACTTACCGGTCATCATCATTGCTAATGTACGGCCGCTGCGGCCACGCTCTCCTCGGCCGAACTAAAGATAAGTGGTGTCACTCTCATCTCACAACTCATCAGGGAGATATCACAATGATACTAAATGACATAGACAGTGGAGTACTCACCGCAAAGAAATGCTTCTGCATCAACCGTAAAGCCGATGGGTCTGAGTGGAGCCAGCGCTCCGGACGGAATTCTTCTGCGTCGGCGCCGTATATCCTTTGGTCTCTGTGGACGACATACGCTGAAGTACCTACATTGGTACCGGCTGGAAGCCTGTACCCATTGATTGTGAGACCCTCTAGAGGGACTATACGCTCCAAAGGCAGGTTGTTGGTAGGAGCGAGTCTCATCGCTTCTTTGATCACAGCTTGACTGAGGGTAGGTGAGAGCCTTTCTCTACTGTGGGAGTAAAACATCAACTCACAGGTAGGACATGCGCTGAAGATCGGCGTACGGTACGCTTTCCAGATGATGAGATGGTTTTTGCGCCTTTCTTAATTCGCTCACTAGCCTCTCATAAACCCCAGGGTGTTTGATGGCGTAATAGAGCACGGCGCCAATCGTGGTTGACACTGTCACGCTGCCGGCTACACTGCATAGAATTAGCTGGAAATGGCTAGGCTGAGCATAACGCACAAATAATTTGCAAGATGTATAACCAAAGAAGCATCGTCTAGGTCACTTTTCTTCGGATTCTTTTGTTCAGCGCGGAGCCAAGTCAGAAAGCAATATTCCGGCTCGCCGTCTTCTTCGACCTCCTCGACTTTCTCTTTAATCAACTGCGCTGATTAGCAAGCCAACGTGATAGAGGATCCGTCCTGCATTACCTCTACGAAGTCAGCAGTTGGATCGGTGGTCCCCGCAGGGTATGCCAAAAGTCTCATCAGAGCCTTGTTCTCGAGAATGAATCTATTCACCCACGGCACCTGCCCAATCAGGGCGCCAACGTGGAAACCAGTGTCATTACCTGTTATTATCCCTTTGATGTCTCCTCCTTTCTTCATGAAACCAAAGTCCCGACCGAAATTAATTGTGGAATTTGTATCAAAAGCCCAATATTTAGTCCATTCAGCGAGATCGATCTTCTGCCCTGCGAGGTCTGACATGCGCTGTAAATAGATTCGAGTGCTGGCTTCTATTGCAGAGCTGCATGCTTCAAGATTGCTCGGCGAACATCTTCCAGCGACGTGGGATTGCATGATCTTATGATACTCTGTATCACGCGTGGAGAAGACTGTGTCTCGTGTCTTCCCACTATAGGTGAGGGCAAAAACTCGATGAAAGTCGCTCTACAGGAGTCAGTAACAGCCCCTAATTCACGAAGCACGATGTTACCTTCGGAAAATGCCCATAGGAATCGTAGATCGTGAAGATGGCATCCGGATCCGATACAACGACATGTTTGGGGCCTGTTCTGACGACGGGTCCATATTTTCCGTGCATTCGCTCGAATTGATCAGTGCATCTGCCTGACCACAGCAGGTACACACGGTAGAGGCTGGTAAGGCGCCCCAACATTGGTCCTGGTATTTGCCATAGGGGCGAAGTCCACGCGCTTGCCCAAAGGCAAACAGTCGAGCCGAAAAGCAGTGGCAGCAAGCCATAAAGCCAGTAGGTCTCAAACATGATGTCACAGTGCCACGTTTCTTGTTACTAATGTCAGCTCTCCTGGCTGACAATTGACACCTGATCTGTGACCTTGATACCTACCGTCTGGATGTTGAATGGTGCTCGCTCTTCTAGTCAACGCCAGATCTTTCGGCAAGAACAATCAGGAGCTGGCGACTTTGTTGACAGAGATAGAGTATTTGCCAATATGAGTACCGAAGATATCTGTATGAAACGGCGCAGATTGACTTCAAGTGCTCGAGCAGAGTTGATTCAGTTTGGAGTCTCGAGCCGAGTAGAAGTCGACTACAATACAGATCAGCGAAGATTGGTTCTCCGTGACTCAACAAGGGATGATGGGGCCATAAGGTTCTTCGAGAGTCTGTATGTGATGACATAAGAGCCTCGGATCGGCGGGTGTAAGGCAAACAGAACGGGCAACTTGGGCTTACTGAAACAACTAGTCTACAGTGGGTGTTATTTCCACGTCCTTTCTTTGATGACCTAATATACGGATCTCAGAAGTGGCTACTGGCACTTCTACACGCTGAAAAATATCCTCTCTTAGAGTAGACCTGGCGAGCTGTCTGTATGTGAGCCAGGCTTTTACTCTTGAGAAAGGTACGATGTTCCCGCCCTCCAATACTGGTCTTAAGAAGTAACTCGTGCATAGACTATGCCTGGACGAATGCGACCATACAGCCATGGGCGTTTTTGGCAGTTAGCTTCTGATCTCCAGCCCAGTCCCGGTCATCCTTACTCTCAATTTTCTTGAAGGTTTGTGCAAGCCGAAGCAGTATGTATGAGGCTTGTAGGAGCGCCTTTTGCTGACCGAGGCAGCCTCGCTGGCCCCCACCAAAGGCCATAAACTGCCAAGGTCCTGGCTGGATATTGTCCCATCTGTCGGGGTCGAAATCCTCGACGTTCCTTCCATACACCTCTCCATCCCGGTGTAAAGCATAGAAGTCAGCTAAGACCTTCGTGCCAGCAGAAACAAGGACCGGCTCATTTCTGCCTATGCCACCCCCTGCTGGAAGTACTGAATCTGTAAGAGCAACCCGAGCAAGATTTGGGAAAATAGGATAGAGACGGAGTGCTAAAGCACGTTAGTATATATGAAGTTTACCTAAGTTTGAGATGGTTGGTACTTACACTCATAGAGCACATAATGGAGTAATTTGGATTTTCTTATACCTTCGGCCGTTAGAGGAGTTGACCCAATAGCAATCGCTTCAGCTCGCAATCGTTCCCAAGTACTCGTATCACGGGAGAGTAAGAAAACGGTATTGCTGATAAGAACAGAGGTTGTGTCTTGCGAAGCCATCATGCCCTGGATAATTTGATTACGTATCTCATTCCTATCTGTTGTTTGTTGTGCTAGGTTGTCCAGTAAACTACGATGGGAGTCTTTAGTCTTCCGACTCAAATCTTGAAGGGCTTTATCCACGTGAAATCCAATGAGTTGATGTACTTCTTACCAGTGGTCCACACTCTCCGATTTCGAAAGCATAAACCTGAAAATACCTAGGTAATTACGAATACTGCAGCTACGCAGAGACATTTGCCATGCTCTCAAGAACGATTTGCCATCTATAGGAGAGTCTGCAAGGACGTCACTGCCTAGCATACCAAGAGGATGGCCTAGGAGAAACTGAGTTGACGTGTCCGCGAACTGGAGGCGCAACGAATTCAGTTATGCATGCCAGTATAAGAAGTAGCACGTCCCAT
>JAABUI010001390.1_pt1 | contig 14116 bp, 16 predicted proteins | sample 5559111 | NCBI WGS metagenome assembly JAABUI01 (sample SAMN10711870, study PRJNA513365) | rock metagenome | isolation source: Antarctica rocks | place: Antarctica: Victoria Land, Buttleship Promontory
AGCTTATGTTCTCCTGAGTCATATAGATAGCCGGCTCTTCCCTTCTAGATACTTTCCTTCCTTAGCATTTATATACTCGTTACATTACACCCATATGACTCGCTCTATGCTGGCCCCTAACAGTTTACTACATTCACAGAGAAATCTTCAATCATTTCTCGTTTGAACGAACTACTCAAGAATGACTGTGAACAACTGATCATAGAAGATTTCAATCTACATCATTCTCGCTGAAAGAGACGAAGATGCTTCACTCGTCATACGATGACTGATACTTTACTAAACGTCATTACAAATGCAAGGCTGAAATTATTGCTAAAATCAGACACTATTACTCGCGAAGCTCACAATTAATTTACGACGATTGATCTAGTCTTTAGCAGCGAGAAAATACAGTTCATGACACGCAAGTGCAAGATACGAATCAATCTACATCAGAGATCGAATCATCTTTCGATCATCACAGAGCTATGTTTACAAACAATCTCAGTGCAATTCTCGACTTGATGACTTTGAAAAAAAATGAATACAGAAGCATTGAATGCTTATCTGCGAATACATCTATCTTTGAAACGCTCTCTAGACGACAAGACTATGATGAATGACAGAGTGTGCAAGATTATCAGAGTGTTACAGAAGATCATCGAGAAATCTATCTTCTTGACAAAGTCATCAAATTGAGCAAGAGACTTTTGAAATCAAAGCTGCTTCGAAGTAGTAATGAAATCAAGATGACTGCGAATCATATGAAAAACGCAAGACACATTAGAAGCGTGAAATGAATATCTGAAGCACAACGATCATAAAAACAAGATCATTTGACAAACGAAATGCGCACACTTCAGATCACAAATGCATGAGCTGAGCGAAACACTCAAATTGATATGACGATTTGCAAAATGAGCTAGAATCGAAAGTCAGCTATCTAAAAAGCTTTCTCAGTTTTCATTACTGAAGCGAAGCGACGTCGATCATATGACAATGACGTTCGAGGAAAAAATCGAGATACTGCGAGAAAAGTTCTTTCTCTCATCTTCTCAAACGAATGTCAGCGACATCACAGAGTCATTCATATTTCTGACAGTCTCATTCAATTCACGCATCACAGAAGATGAAGTGAAGCAGACAATCAGACGAGTAAAAGCAGACAAAGTGTCAGACGCTTCAGATATTTCAAACAGAGCGCTTCAAGCGAGTCTCGCAGAACTGATCTCAGTACTGACGAGTTTATTCAACGCATGCGTAATACACAAGTATCATTCAAAGCAGTTCAAAAAGACTCAGACAATAGTATTATGCAAATTGAAGAAAAGCGACTATATTGATTCAAAGACGTATCGATTCATTGCTTTGCTCAATATCATGAGCAAAGTGCTGAAGTCGATCATGATCAAAAAACTGAGTGACATAGTCGAGACTCATCACATGCTATCAAATGCTCAAATGAAAGCGAGATGCAAGCGATTCGTGATCTCGACGTTAGATCTATTAATAGATCAAGTTCACACAGTGTGAGACTGTGAAATCAAATATGTGATCTTCATGCTAAGCTTAAACGTTGTCGAAGCGTTTAATCAAGTCTCACACGTCAGACTTCTGCACATGCTGAAAATGAAAAGAACATCGAGCTACATAATCGAATGAACACGCAGCTTTCTAAAGAATCGAGAGACATCGCTAATATTCGACGAACAAATGAGTGATATACGCGAGATGAACGCAGACATATCGCAGAGTTTCTCATTTCATCGATTCTCTTTCTATTCTTCAACGCAAGTTTAATCAAAAAATGCGAAGCACTGAAAATTAAAATCGAAGTGCTTGACTTTGTAGATGATATTAACATTCTAGTCTACGACAGATTCACTGAAGAAATCTGCAGAACACTGAGCAAAGCACACGACGTCTGCGCGAAATGAGTTCGCACTCATGACGCAACGTTCGCATCAGAAAAGTATGAGCTTACACACTTCACTAGAAAATCGAGAAGATTCAACATGATGATTAGCATATAAATAGAAAACTCAGTTATCAAATTGAAATCAGACGTATGAATTCTAAAGATGCAACTGAACATGAAACTGCAATGAGACGCGCATCTTCGACAAATAAAGACGAATCACGTCACAAGAATGCTGACACTTAGTCATCTTGAAGTCTTCACATGAGAAGCTATCTTCACAAAAGCGAGACAAGTATATTCAGCAGTAGTGAGATCAGAAATTGCATTTGAAGCGTCAGTCTGACATCAGCGTGACAAGAAAGATGAACTGTCGAGCAAAGAATGCAAACTAGAAACACTTCAAAATCAGACTCTGCGTCACGTAGCAGAAGCATTCAAAAGAGTAAGCATTGAAACTCTAAAGACAGAAACATACACAAGCTCGCTACATGTTCATCTGAACATGTTACAGAACAAGATCACGTTACACAGTCAAGTCAATGATCGAACGCAAGAGATCAGACAAGCATGCGAGCTAATACGCGCTCGTTTGACGAAAGTTAATCACGTCATTTCTCGCTTACTCGTCATCAAGAAAATAGTACTTCTGAATGTCTTCATTCAACAGAGTGCGAAGATACAGTCGAGATGCAGATGACGCTTTTTCTTCTTCATGATTTCAACAAGTGATAGCATCGCAATAGCGCAGTATCACAAAGATCAACGATGAGAAAAGTACAGAGAATGCGTTGCAGACATCAATGCAATCTCAGCACAAAGATCGCATCTGAGCAATAAGACGATAAAGATGCGTGATGATCTTCAGAAAGCAGAAAGCATTCTCGCAATGCACATCAGAATCGAATGCATAGATCTGAACACTTATCTGCACTCTAGAAATGTTTCAGACATGAATAGCTTGCGATGCAACTGCGAATGAAGTCATCAGACGACGAAGCATATACTTATGCATTGCTCGAACTGATCGCATCTGCGATCAAGAATGCTACAAGATGCTGACTTCTTGAACTATTGAATAATCGTCGTCATCACGAAGAATCTCAGAGCAGTAGCGAAAATGATGATGAAAATGAAGCTCTTGAAGCAATTTAGAGTGACTAAAACACTCATTCTCTAACGTGCGATTAACGCGAACAAATTTGATACATAGTCTTAAAACTCACTGTTTTGACTGCGTGAAGCAGTCGTATAGACTGCGAGTGATTTTCTATCTCAGAGAGTTTTGTTCACTCGATACAAGTAGCATAGAGTTTCTCATGAGTCGATCTAATCGATGTCACAAGAATGTATGAATTTATTATTATTATTATACTGCTGAAATGAGATTCAATCATTGATAAGTTCAAAGAATAACATCTTTGATTTGTAAATTTCTAAAGCGATAATAAAGATAGTATAATTCTCACTATCAGAATGCATTTGTAGTTTATTGAATGTCAAAATGATATTCAATCAAGTCAAATGCTTGCAATCAACTATTTTGTTAATCATCTCATCTATCAAAGATAAAGAATAGTGATTTCTTTTGATAATAGCATTGAGCTTTTGACAGTTAACGCAGAATCATAAATTTTCATTTGCTTTTAAAGCGAACAGAACAGATGAGAAATACGATTTTTTTTTATTTCTTCATTAAGTGCATGCAGCCTATGGCTATGACACTGTCTAGGCGCTGTATGTATGCTAAGTTACATGTAACCTGGCCAAAGTCGCTGCTTTATATCTTTTCATTGGTCAATCACATTGATAGTTTGCGCATACAAGCGCTCTCGCTCAAACCCTCGTCATCGTACTCTCGTTTTTCTTTGTCTCTTCGCATTCTTCGCGTTCTACTCTTTCGTTTCTAATAGTCATTTTCTCGTCGCAATTCGAGTATTTTTCAAATACTCTAGTGTTGCGATTCTTTCAATCTTGATGATGAACAGTGTCAATATAGTGTCTGTGTTTTTGAGCTGAGCTTTTTCCTTAAGCTTTATCTGCTCTGCTCTATAATGTCTGCAGTTCAGCAGTAAATGCTTCGACGTTTGCCTCGCATTGCATATTTCATAGCATTTGTTCGAATTATTCTCTGATAATCGATGCAAATAGCTCTTGAAATAGCCATGTCCCATTTTCAGCTGAATAAAGGTTGAAAACGTTAGTCTATCGATTTTCCTCAGCTCTTTTAGTGGCTTATGACTTAGGTTCACATCCGATATGTGCTTTCGATACTGGTTTCCCTTCTTGATGCTGCTTTTCCAGGCATTTAACCATTGTAATTCCGCCTCTTTGCAAATTTGCTTTTTGACGAATCTTATGGTGGTTGCTATGAGAAATACGAAGCTTTGCTAAAAGTTATAAATTCTTTGAAAAGATTTTCATTCAGATACTTCTTTACTTTCTGAAGCTTGTAAAGAGACATTTGATATGCTTGACAGTGAGATGATGTTACGTTACTAGTAAGCTTTATCTTATGATCATATGAATGATGAGACGATAGCTTATCTGCTTGAGCTCAATCAAAGATATCTAGAAAATCTTGATACTTCGATGATAGCTTGACTTTAATATCTTCTAGATTCTGAGTCGTTTCATTGACTGAAAAGATGTTTATGACATTTAGTTTGCATTGAGTATTATAGATGATTTTTCTATTGATGTCTTCAATGAACATAGCAAAAATCTCGATCTGATTCTTTTTTTTTCATTTTACTAATGCTTGAAAAAAGATGATATCTATGTTTTGAATCAAAAATGACTTTTTCTGAATGATTGAAACTGAGTGCTTGAGAATCTTTGAAGCATTGCTATGAGTCGCTGAAGAAATGAGAGTTGATCGCGATCAACTTGAATGCTTCATATTTAACGAGATCAAAAAAATCGAAATAGAAATATTTAATTGATCAGAAAATACGATAGTATCATGTTTCATGTTCAATAATATTTCATTTTTGTTCATTCAGAATTTGCTCAATATAGCTTCATGATGTTCAATATCAGCTATCAGCATTGACATAATCAATTTCTTATGACTTTCAATCGTAAGATTGAATAGAATCTTATGAGTAATAGTCTTTCTTAGACCTGTCATTAAGTTAGAATTGAATTGAGTTGAGAGAAATCAACTCAATTCAATTCTGAATTCGAGTTGAGATTGAGTTGATCTCTCTTAACTCGAGCTTAACTCGAAATTGAGTTGAGTTGCTTGAACTCGATTTCTAAAAATAGTATACTTACTCATATGCACAGAGTTTTCATGCAAACTGAATTTGAACTCGATTTCTAAAAATAGAATAATTACTTTAACTTGTATGCACAAGATTTTCGCGCAAACTGAATTTTCACGCACTCTAATTTAGAAAGATTAGCAACAAATAGTATTGACTTTGACGTGCTAAAATAACATCAATATAAATAGTTTTAGTTAGCATGCATGAAAATCTCGTTTGCGCTGAAATCTCATGCATACAAGTAGTTAATCAATTGACTTTACATTCAAGGGAAAAAAAACTAAAGTTCTTGACAAAAGCGATAAGAATTAACTTGAATTATGCGTGAAAGCAATAGTATCACTAACAGTGTGACAGTGCAAAAATTGTATTTACTATTTATTTATCTTGCGACAGCGTTGCATTCTGATTGCATAGTAACATGACTATCTACTTCGTCATGTAATTTGAACAAGCTTCAAATGTAAACTTTTCGCTTGTGAGACGAAAAATCAACCTCATATTCTTCGCTTGAATGATTACACGCTTTGCGTGAATTGCACAAAGATTGATGTCTGTTAAGTAATCAGTATTTGAATCGCAAAATCAATTGCAAAATTGATTGCAAAATTGATTGCAAAATTGATCATGAAACTAATCTTCGTACATTGCAACAAGTCACGCTTCTGTCATCTTCTGCAATGTCTTTATAGCTTTTGATTGAAAGCAAAGATTGACTTCAATCAATTCATGATACACTTCGCGAATCACACGCTGAAATGACAGCTTTGAAATAAGTAAGTTGATTGTTCTTTGATATTGACGAATTTCACGAAGTGTCACAGTCTTTTTGTGATATTTTCGCATTTTCTTGAGCTTGATAAAATCACTTTTTATGATGACATTAATAACATGAGCTGACTCAATGAATCGAACATTCTAACATATGATCAGCGTCTTTGAAATCACTTTTGCAATTATTTTGGCAATCTAGTAAGACTCAAAACTTACTCTGATGAGCTTCATCTTTCTGTCATCAGTTCTTGACTTCACTATTGACTGTTTTCAAGACATCTTTTCGACAAATTGCTTGTTATGAGGTTTTTTACTGAATGATGATGAAAATGATGATGATGAAGATGATGATGATGAGCTTGACAATGATGATTCTGAGCTGCTTGACAATCGCGATCTATTGTTTGACTCGTGATCGAAATTTGATCTTGTAAACTTGAATTTAGAATTCGCTGCGATATTATTTCTACTTTGCAATCAGTTTTGCAATCAATTCAAGAGTAATAAGAAATGAAATATATACATAGATTCATGCAAGTTGAAGAATTCAAAATTGATTTCAAAATCTCGTCAGTTACAGAATCAAAGATGCTAAGTAGCATTTTATTGTTAAAATTAAGCTCATTGTTTCTGTATTGCAATCAGTTCTGTGATCTTCTATAAACTCATAAGACTGATACATAACTTACTGAGCTGTTGCGATCATGATTGCAGTATGTTGTTGTTGTTTGAAGGTAAAAGAAGAAAAAAGTTAATGATTACATGACTTAATTAATGTTGAAATGATGATGATTTAAATCTTAAAATCTTAAATCAAGATATCGAAGTTTAAATTTCATATCTCATCATTGCAATTAATCTTCACTATTTCATCTCATTATTTAGATCACTACATCATTGCTTTTACAAGTTAACTATTGTTCTGCATTTGCAATGATGTTTACTCACAAGCGCAAGACTATTGAAGATTATTTTGACAATACACATTCAAAAAAGACTAGAACTTATGTGCAAAATATGATAAATGATGAGAAGAAAATTGAAGATGCGAAAAACAAAGATAGAAATATTCATTTCTATTGAATCAAGCAATTCAAAAAATCGAATGTCTATCTACAAGCATTGAATGATGATCATGAGTTCTTGTTGACTGCGCATGTGAATAGCAAATAAAATCAACGATATTTTTTGCAATCTTTTTTGCAATCAAATATTAATAAATTCATAGAATTGCAAAAGAAAATACAGTGAATCATGTAAGAACACGTCTCGATGTCGCAAGTCTCAATCAAGATTCTTTGATACTAAGTACTCATTTCAATACAAGTGTGAAGAGTTCTCAATGAGAGAAGCTCTCTGACATCAATGATGTTCAGACGAAAGAATGATATCAGATGAATGACTTGCTTCTGAGCGAAAAGCTCAAGACGATGATGAACGAGAAGATGATGAATGACTTGAATGTCATCAGAAAAGCATTGACAGTGAAGATTCTTCGACAGTTTCAGAATTTCTAAAAAGACGTAGCGTGTTATCTTATTGTGTAAGTTTTTGACAGTTCTTTTTGTAATTTTGTTTACAACATGATTATTATTTCTTTTACTATTTGAACTTTGCTTTTGATTTTGCTCTTGATGTTGCAATCAATTTTGCAATCAATTTTGCAATCAATTTCGCGACTTGTATTTCAATATTTATACTAACATTGTGACATATAAAAAAGCAGAGAGCGATCAGTATCGTTGAGTCTTCTTCAGAAATTGTCATATCTCTCGAGATTGCAAATTAACATCAAAGCACTTTCGAGAATCATTCATCACGTCTGAGAAAATTCTATGACGTGTAGTATGATTGAAAAGAAAGACGATTAAGAACAAGTCATGCAAGTGAATTGTGCTATCAGATCAGACTGAGAATTGATCAACAAATTTTGACTACAACAAGTATGAATGAACATCAAATATTTCACACAAATTGACACGTGAAATCTGAAAAGTAATATTCAAAATTAAGAAGCTCAGTAATCTTTTTGATTCTTTTAATATTCATATCTTAGAAATCAAGTGTTTCTAAATCAATGATCTAGCTAGTTTTGCAGTCACAAGCTGATAGATAGAATCATTTATTGCATGCAGCATCACAGCATACTCTCATGTAATGAATAAATAGCAGAAGTGAACAGAAGAATTAAACATTCTTTTTGCATAATTTTGAGTAATGATCAACGATTATTTTGTACTTCAATTCATCTCTGTATAATTATTTCATTGTATTTGTAATAAGCTTCTTAGTCAATCATGATGTTTGAAATCTATTAAAATGTGCTAGTTTTTAGAATAATTAACAGTTAATTTAAAAGATAAGAATCAATCAATCACAAGTCAACAGTGATGCACGATTTGCATTGATTTTCAAACTCTAAGCTTAATGATGCTTGAAAGATCAAACTTGTTTTTAATTCTTTTTGCAACTCTCTTAGCGATTCTTTTTGCAATTCTTTTTGCAGTCTCTTTTTCATTTAACTTACTTATCATGTCATCTTCTTGAAACAGAACATCGAAATTGCAAGCAAGTATGAACAGTTTGTTCAGTTCTTCAAATATATCTTCAGAGAATCTTGACAACAGTGAGCATGATAGTGCTTGATCTTCTTCTTCTAACATTACTTCTGTCGTGCTCGTCAAACTGCAGTCATTACACGATGAATGATATGTGCTATATAATCATGAGCAAGAATATCAACATATATTTCTGAATTGATGAAAGCAAACTCAATATGCGATGCAAGTAGAACGAAAAGTATCAGACTATTATCATTCAAAGTGAACCTCACAGTCATGAACAGATGAGATATGAAATAACTTTTATCAGACAGCTTTAGTCGAAAGCGAAAGATTCAAACTCAGTGTTCACATGTCTACAAGCATTCTAACAATAGAAGCATTGATAACAGCATCATGAAACATCATCTGAATAGCAAAGATTGTGATAGATGCACAAACTTAGCAACTAAAATCATGAATGTTCAAGACATTTGTAACTTTGTTAGAGTTAAAGCTTGAATAAGTTGCTTCTTAGCTGCAGATTGCAAAATAGATTGCAAAACAGATTGCAAAAGAGATTGCAAAAGATTAACAAATCATAGTATCACGCTTTTCATCAAGAATATACTTCAGAAGTCTTTGTACTACAACTTCAAAAGACTTTCGTCACTTTGAATATTTCTCATGTTGCTATTGACAATGTTCAATTTCGATGAGCATTTGAAATGACATGATTGAGCATTATTCTGTCACACAGAATTAAACTTATGATCTTTCTCAAGAATCAAGCGACTGTTGTTCGAGTCAACATACTCAAGAATTTATCAACAAATTCTAAAATCTTCATTAGTTCTAATAGATTATCTTTTCTAGTCATCATGAGATTTTACTACATTGAGTTCTGAGAATATTGAAAAGTCTTGTTGAGCTTTGAACAAATCAAAGACAAGCATATCGAGAGCAATCTAAGCAGTATTACTGAATGAATATTGCAAGAACTTGATATTCAAGATCGAGTTATGACTGTAATCACAGACAACGTCAGCAATAATGATATCATGATGACTTCATTAAACGAGACTTTGCAAATGTTCTCAGCTATTTCACATTTATCATGTTTAGCACATGTAATTCAGTTAGCTGTTAAACAGTTACTCAAATCGCTAATGTTAAGTCTTGAGAATGAGAATGAGAAAGAGTATTGAATACTCAAGATTAGTCTTCAAAGCATGCTTATACAAGAGAGTCTATTTCGAACATTGTTCAAGATAATTAATAATTTTTATTTATCATGTTAGTTTGCTCTGCTATTATTTTCGCAATCGATTTTGCAATCGATTTTGCAATCACGATCGAAAATACAAAGTACACTCTTATTCATGACATTATAGTAATCTTTAATTAGATTCGAAAGCTTTCTGTTTATATGAACGAAAGTTCTCAGAGAATAGAGAACTTTCACAAGTCTCAACGCAATTTCGAACTTCATCTCAAGATGATACAAGACATTAAAATTCATTAAAATTTCATCTGTCTCATGCTTTTGAGAGCATTTCGTCTTCAAGTCTTCATCAAGAGTTATATTTCTACTCATGAAAATGAAAATACTACTCTTCAAAAGCTATTTCTTAATAATGAAGAATGAACACATGTTCAATATCTTGTAGAACTACTCAAATCATTCGCGATATTCATTGATTTACTTGAACGTAATCGCGAATTCAGCATCAATGCAATTTACATCGTTTATGATGTTTTGTTCTTTCATATCGAAGATCACATGACAGCTCTGAAGAGAAAGCAGCGTTCTTGAAAGCGTTCGCTTTTGAAAGTCTTAACGCAAGCTTGAATCAAATTATTCGAATATTATGCAGATGTCAATCATGATCGAAAGTTAATGTACAATCTTGAAAATATTATAGATTCTCATCAGAAACTAAATCTATACGAGTGATTTACATGACAAGACAGCGACTATAAACAAAGATACAAACAAGAGTTTATAAATTATTATGCTAGACATTATGCTTTTGACTCAACTACATTGCAAAATTAACTTCAAGAAAGAGTCTTGCAACAATCATCTTTCATTGCAGATATAGTCACTAGACGAAATTTCAGATGTCACAATTCATCATCACTTGTTTTAACTAATGAAGTGAAACGATATTTGAATCAAAGTTAGTTTTTCTTCTCTTTGTTTCGTTCATTGCACAATTAATGTTATTTCATAATTTCTTTGCAATCGATTTTGCAATCGATTTCGCAGTCATATAGTTTGAAATATCAAATTCTAATAAGCTTTAAACATTGTTCAAGACATTGATTTCATTAAGTTCTGAAGAAATCATTTCAGAAACTTTGTTCATTTAAGCAGAATGACTTGAGATATTTTAGCAATTTCAGCTATCTTGACAGATGTTGAACGAGTTTTCAATTTGAAATAAGACGTAATATCTTATCGTTGCAGCTCTCTTGTTGTCAACATCATATTGAATATCATGATGATTAAGCATGCAGATGCTGTGAAGTTGAAAGCAAAATTTAAGTTTCACGAGCTTATCAAAGAGAAAAGAGCTTTCGATGCATAGAAACAAGAAAAGAACAAAGATTTAATCTTTATCATCGACGTTAATGAAGATTTAAAGTATATCAGCGATGCATCATCAAACATTTAATTAACAATATCAGAGCTGAAGAACAATGATACAATTGATGTTGATCTTTTCATATCATTTTCGCAATCTAGATTCTCAAACTTTGAAGAATTCTTGTTATTTATGTTATCTAATACAGCAAGATCTACGACAGCAAGATCTATGACAACTTCACTTTTGAATGCTTGATTTTCAGCGTCTGCTCATTTTGATCGAGTTACATCACACTTGACTGAGAGAAACAGATTGAAGAAGAATGATCAATCATTATAAAAGATAATGAATCAAAGAAATTTGATGAAATTCGTTGCAGTCTCTAAATTGAATAAAGAATCTAGATCATCATCTTTAGCATTGAAAAAAGAACAGTGCAAGATGACTTCTTCTTTGAAGTTAAGTTCTGCTATAACACGTAAACGTAGCTTTGAGATGACTAATTTCGAGAAGAGATCATCATTTAAGAATAAAGCTAAATTGAATGCATTGTCTGAACAAAGAAGACAAGAAGACATCAATAGAAAGCTCATGTAGATAGTTTTGCAATTTATTTTGCAATTTATTTTGCAATTTACTGTTTTCATGAAATTACTTGCACATTTTTCAAGCAGTTTAGTTAAAGACAGTGACTGAGATCTGAGTCAACAATAGAAAAGTCGAAGACATTTCTCTACATACATATAGATTTCTTTTCAACATGTGAATAAAGATCATTCATACATACACATTTTAAAGTTTCATAATTTTATTCTACTAGTACTTATTTCAAATAAGTAAAATGTTTAAACATGTCATTGAGTTTGAATCAACTCGTTGAATTGATCGAATTGAGTTGAGAATTGAACTCAACTCGATCGAGTTGAGTTGACTCTTCTCAACTCAACTCAACACTGTAATTCAATCTGAGTTGAGTTGAGTAACTCGAACTTGATGACAGATTTATGTAGACGACGAAATCACTGTTTATCAAAGAACAAAGACTGAAAGAATTGCTCTGAGAGATAAAAGAAGCATTGATCAGAAATGACTTTTCAAAATAATTTTCTTTCAATAGAACTTCGATTTGACTGCACAAAGATATGATTTCTATCTCTTCAATGATTCTGAAAGAAATAATTAGTTTTTTGAATCAGAATCTGACTCAGAGTTCGATGTAAATTGATCAAACTCATCATTTTTTAATGCATTGATTCTCGAAGTTCAATCAAAGCACTCTTTAAAGAAATGATCTGATTTATAATAAATGAAACAACTTTCAGTTTGTAAATCTGTCTCTTTGACGCTAGTCAAAGTCGCGTCACACGATTTTAATGAATCAACAATAACTTCAATCTTTCTATAAAAGTTCAATGAATCTCATTTCTCAGCAAAGATGACTTGCTTTCTGATCTTGATCATGAATTTCTTTTCTTTAATGTCATTCATGATTCAATGCTCATTGTTCAAATGAATCAGATAATCATGAATTTTGTTCAGAGATTCTGACTGAATCAATTGATTACTTCAAGCTGCATGAAAACGATAGACTATCTTGTCTTGTAAATTGACGATCAATTGCTTTTCGTGATATTCTAGATAGAAGAATAAACGTTGAAACATTGAATAGAAATTGCTGAATTTGCTCTTTTCTTGAAAGAGATTAACATACTTTCTTTGAAAGTTTGTTTCTTTGTCAAAATCATCATATAACTGAGCAAGTTCATTTAGTAGATCATTGATTGTTGAATAAAAGTTCAATGAATCTCGCTGACGTTTGACTAGAATGACTTTGACTGCGTCTTCGCTGATTTGAGAATGAATGTAGACTAGTATAGCTTTGTCATTGTCAAAATGATCGACGTTGATTTTTAGCTTGTCACGAATCTTTTCTTATTAATCATTTCAGATAGATTCTTTTTCATCAGTAAACAGAGATAAATTCGAAAGCTTCTGAGATTGCTTGCTGAATGTGAAAAGAATAGAGATTAATAAAGTGACATCTCTAGTCACTCGCAGATGATGTTGTGCTTCAGTCAATTTGTTCTGAAGTGTCTGATTCAATTGATTCAATCATTTCTTTGCTTGATCAATTTTCTCAAAGCGAGTCTTTCATATTTGTTCGCTTGATATCTTGTCAAATAATTCACAAGCTTTTACATCAATATCTCATTGAGTTCGAAGATTGTTTAAATCTTTTAGAAATACTTCTGAGTCTTGTTTGATTCAATGTTGTAACTGCTTTACATTTTTTATATCTCAGAAAATAGAAGCTTTCAGAGATTCATTTTTTATTTTTTATTTCTTCATTAAGTGCATGCAGCCTATGGCTATGGCACTGTCTAGGCGCTGTATGTATGCTAAGTTACATGTAACCTGGCCAAAGTCGCTGCTTTATATCTTCTCATTGGTCAATCACACCGATAGTTTGCGCATACAAGCGCTCTCGCTCAAACCCTCGTCATCGTACTCCCGTTTTCCTTTGTCCCTTCGCACTCTTCGCGTTCTACTCTTCCGTTTCTAATAGTCATTTCCTCGTCGCAATTCGAGTATTTTTCAAATACTCTAGTGTTGCGATTCTTCCAATCTTGATGATGAACAGTGTCAATATAGTGTCTGTGTTTTTGAGCTGAGCTTTTTCCTTAAGCTTTATCTGCTCTGCTCCATAATGCCTGCAGTTTAGCAGTAAATGCTTCGGCGTTTGCCTCGCATTGCATATTCCATAGCATTTGTTCAAATTATTCTCTGATAATCGATGCAAATAGCTCTTGAAATAGTCATGTTTCATTTTCAGCTGAATAAAGATTAAAAACGTTAGTCTATTGATTTTTCTCAGCTCTTTTAGTGATTTATGACTTAGGTTCACATTCGATATGTGCTTTCGATACTGATTTCCCTTCTTGATGCTGCTTTTTCAGACATTTAACCATTGTAATTTCGTCTCTTTGCAAATTTGCTTTTTGACGAATCTTATGATGATTGCTTTCGTGTTGCCGA
>JAABUI010001391.1_pt1 | contig 14116 bp, 13 predicted proteins | sample 5559111 | NCBI WGS metagenome assembly JAABUI01 (sample SAMN10711870, study PRJNA513365) | rock metagenome | isolation source: Antarctica rocks | place: Antarctica: Victoria Land, Buttleship Promontory
TCGTCGCCTCGTCATCGACCGAGAGGGCCACCACCTTCACCCCCAGCTCGGCCAGTTTGCCCTCCGCCCGGTGAAACGCTGCGAGCTGCGCGTTGCAGTAGCGGCACCACGAACCCCGATAGAACAGCACCACCCCGAAGGAACCGGCGAGATCATCCGGTAGCGAGAACGTGCCGCCCCCCACGGCGGCGACCTGCAGGGACGGAAACACATCGCCGTTTCCCAGCAGAGTGCCCGCGGAATCAATCCTGGTGTGTTGCGCTGTCATCGTGGCTCCAAACCGTTGCCGTGGCAGATAATGGACTACACCGTCCACACTGCCCTGAGCGTTATTGGACTGTCAAGTCCATACACGCTAGACTCCGTGGGATGACCCCACCCGCAGACACGCTGATCCCGCCGGTGCCCGCGCGGCTGACCGCCCGCGGGGCAGCGACGCGGGCGCGGATCGTCGAGGCCGCGGCGGATCTGGTGTACGAGCGGGGCGTCGCGGCCACCAGCCTCGACGACATCATGGCGGCGAGCCGCACCAGCAAGTCCCAGCTCTACCACTACTTCGCCGACAAGGACGCGCTGATCTGCGCGGTGATCGTCCGGCAGACCGAGCGGGTCCTCGACGGACAGGACCCCTACCTGCGCGGCCTTGACTCCATGACCGGTCTGCGCCGCTGGTGCGCGGCGATCCTCGAGGTCCAACAGCAGCGGCGCGGGCTCGGGGGGTGCCCGGTCGGCTCACTGGCCAGTGCCCTGTCCGACTCCTCCGAGGACGCGCGGCTCCTGCTCGCGGACAGCTTTCGCCGGTGGGAGGTGCGCCTGGAAACAGGTCTGCGGGCCATGCAGCGCACCGGCGAGCTCCAGGCCGACGCCGACGCCGACGACCTCGCTGCGGCGATCATGACGGCCTTGCAAGGCGGGCTGCTGCTGACCCAAACCACCCGTGCAACCCGGCACCTGCAGCTCAGTCTGAACATGGCCCTGCATCACATCGCCGGCCACCTCCGCGACCCGCACCACACGATCCCGACCGCTGCAGCCTCAAGATCCGGGCCGCGCTCCGCTGCTGCACCCGGCTAGCTCCCCCGGGCTAGCCCACACGCGCCCGCACGAGGGTGCTCCGAGGAAAGAGGGACACGAACATGCGAACACGACGACGCGACACCGCCCGGGCCCTGCAGTCGGCCGGGACCTCGACCCTGCGCTCCGCACTGGCGATGAACCTCGTCTGGATCGGGGCACTGAAGTTCGAGGACTACGAGGTGGAAAACATCCATCCCCTGGTCTCCGCGAGCCCCCTGTTCTCGCCGGTCATCGCCAAGCTCGGCGAGAAGAAGCTGGCCAAGATCGTGGGGTGCACCGAGATCGCGTTGGGATCGTTGATCGCCGCGAAGCCCCTCGCCGCCCGGGCCTCCGTGCTCGGCGGCCTCGGAGCTGTCGGCATGTTCGCCACCACCCTCAGTTTTCTGCTCACCACACCCGGCGTCTGGCAAAAGGACCACGGCGCCCCGAAGCTATCCATGGTGGGACAGTTTTTGATCAAGGACAGTGTGTTCCTCGGGGCCGCCCTCCTGGCCACCGCCGAGTCCTTGCGCGCCGCCCGCGCCGGCCGGTGACCTGATCGACCTCGTCGTCGGCCCGGACTTGCTGCGCCTGCGGGAGTGTCCAGACCCGCCATGCCGGATGCTGTTCGTGGACACCTCCCGGGGCGGGCAGCGCCGTTGGTGCTCGATGTCGCGGTGCGGTACGCGCGCCAAGGCACGGGCCCACGCCACCCGCACCCGGCGACCCGACGCCCTGTGACAGCGGCGACCGCGATGCCCAGCACCCGCATGCGACGGTGGGGGTTCCGGACGGTCGCCTACTCGCTGATGGTCGTGCTGCTCGGAGTGAACCAGCCGACTCCCCTCTACGCCCTGTACCAGCGTGTGGACCGACTCAGCACAACGATGCTCACCGTTAACTTCATCGCCTACGTGCTGGCCGTGGCCCTGGCCTTGGTCCTCGCGGGGCAGCTGTCGGACCGTTACGGTCGGCGTGCGGTGCTGCTGCCCGCGCTCGCGCTCGCCCTCGTCAGTGCTGCCGCGTTCGCGCTGTCCTCAGGGCTGCTCTGGCTTTTGGTGGGTCGCATCACCAGCGGACTGGCCAGTGGTGCGGTCACCGCGCTCGCCCCCGCGGCACTCGCCGAGTTGGAAGTGGACCGCGACCTCGACCGCGCCTCCGTGGTCGCCTCGACCGCGACCGTTCTCGGTCTGGCCCTCGGACCGATGATCAGCGGGGTGCTCGTCGAGTACGGACCATGGCCGACCCGACTGGATCTACGTGCTCCAAATCCTCGCGCTGCTCCCGGCACTCGCGGGAGCGCTGGTTCTGCCCCGCACCACCCCGGAGGACGGCCACGACCCGACCACCCGGGGATTGCGGTTGCCGCACGTACCCGCGGCCGGGCGGGCACTATTCGCCCGGGCCACACTCGCGTTCTGCTCCGGATGGGTCGCCACCGCCATGTTCTTCGCCCTCGGCCCCACCTTCGCGGCCCTCATCCTGGGCACCCACAACCAAGCCCTGCCCGCCGGCATCGTGTTCACCGTGTTCACCACCTCCGCCGCGGCGCCACCTAGGACACGTAGCGAAATAACATAGTTTCTTGGCTTGTGTTGCTTATGGTCTGTGGTATAAGCGCTGTATCGGAGTCCCTAACTCGCCGGTACGACTTGGTCAGACCGCATTTGAGTGAGCGTCAGCGGCGGGTCTGGCTGGGCGCCGAGGCCCGTGAGCTGGGGCGCAGCGGTGTCCGGGTCGTGGCTGATGCGGTGCAGGTTTCGCCGGACACGGTGCGGCGGGGCCGTGATGAGCTCGAGGGCCCCGAACGGGTGGAGGTGGGCCGCTCCCGCGTGCCCGGTGGTGGTCGCAAGCGGGCCGAGGAGCTCCAGCCGGGTCTGGCTGGGGCGCTGGACCAGCTGGTCGATCCCGAATCGCGGGGCGACCCGATGACGCCACTGCGGTGGACGTCGAAATCGCTGCGCACCCTGGCGACCGAGTTGGCCGGCCAGGGCTACCGGGTCTCCGCGTCGCTGATCCAGCGGCTCCTGCACGAGGCGGGGTACAGCCTGCAAGGCAACGCCAAGACCTTGGAGGGCCACCAGCACGCCGACCGCGACGCCCAGTTCCGGCACATTCACGACACCGTCACCGCGTACACCGCCGCAGGCGCTCCCGTGGTCAGCATCGACTGCAAGAAGAAGGAACTCGTCGGCCAGTACAAGAACAACGGCCAGGCGTGGCGACCCGAGGGTGACCCCGAGCGTGTCGATGTCCATGACTTCCTCGGCGAAGGGGGCAAGGCCATCCCCTACGGCGTCTACGACGTGGGCGCCAACACCGGCTGGGTCAACGGCAACCGCCGCCGCACCGGAAGACCGAACTCGCCGCCCTCGCGGCCGAGACCGGCCTGCACATCACCGTGTGCCACCTACCACCAGGCACCAGCAAGTGAACAAGATCGAGCACCGACTGTTCTCCCAAATCACCAGAAACTGGCCAGGCAGGCCCCTGACCACCCACGCCAACTCGGCGCCCTCGGCGCAGCCATGACATCCTTGCTCGAACGCCGCCGGCGCTCCCGCCGCACCCAACTGCGGGTCCGCGTGAAAAGCGCCGTCCTGCGCCGCCTGTAACACCACCCAGACTCGTGATCGGCGTACGCCTGGCCTGAACCCTCGAGGCCACCGGGGGTGGTCCGGTACAGCTCGAGGACCCCGAACACCACACCACCGGCGGCCAGGCGGCTCGCTCGACGTGCGGCCCGGCCCTCGGCGACCTATCGTCGAACGATCCCGTCCTGTGCTCCTGGTGGAGTCCCTGCCGAGAGGGTGGATCATCCGATGGGCATCTACCGCATTCTGTGGCGCATCGTGGTGGGCGTCCTCACGGTGGGCGGTGCGTCCCTCGCCTTCCTGTACGTCCCGTGGGGCTTCCTGATCAGCATCAGCGTGTGTGCCCTGATCCTGGCGCCCCTGATCGGTGCCGGGATCCGCTCCCATACCCGCGGATCAGCCGGCCCGACGCTGCGATCCTCCATCATCACCGCCGCCCTCGCCGTGGTGGGTGTCCTCGCGGTGTCCGGCCTCATCGCCCTGTTCGACGCCGCCACCCTGCTCGTGGTGGGCCTGCTCGCCGTGTCCTCGCCCCCGGTGCTACGGCGAATACTGCCCCGCAGCCCCCAACTACCTCGCCCGGGTCAGCAGCCCAACCCACCCCGGGTGGCTCCACCATCGCGCCTCAGTTCCCAGGCCCCCGCCAGCCCAGAACCGGCCCCGATACCCCCACCGGCCCGACCACGGTCACCGTCGTGCCACTCACTCAGTGACGCCGAGCTGTGCTGGCGGTGGCGCACCAGCTTCACCGCCCTGCAGCACACCGTGTCCCCCGGCGAGCGACTGCGCCTGATCACCACCCGATCCGAGCTGCTCGATGAGCTGGCCCGCCGTGACCCCAAAGGATTCCAGCGATGGCTGGACAGCGGTGCGCGGGCCGCAAGTGACCCCGCCCGCTTCCTCACCCACCTCCATCACACCCCTCACGTGCCTGGCCAACACCGCGAACCGTGACCGACGATCCACCGTGCGACTGCACTCGCGGCGGCGTCGCCGCCACTGCGCTGACGGACCGCAGCTCAGACGTGCATCGCCGCCTCCCCCAATTTGTCCCGCTCTCCTCCCTGGAGCGACTGCCCGGCAGCTTCACCCCCCACCTGAACGCGCGGGACCACCGGGCGCAGAACAAGGGACGAACGCAGGGCACATGTCGGACACACAGAGCAGGTCGACGAATTCATCGTGCTCCTACCGCCACTCACAGCGCAGCCGCCGCGTGGGCTCACCATGAAGTCGGAGCCACGCACGGCGATTTACACCGAAATTCGGACGCCACCCTGGCGTGAAGACCAGCCTCCAGCGCGGTAGCGGCGGCATCTTCACGGATGCCGGGGCACGAGCTGTCCAACGCGCTACAGCTTGGGAACGTAGACATTTCAGGCTCCAGTCGGACAGGCCGCGAAGGCCACCTACCCGTCAACGAGCAGCCCGGCACGGGCGCCGCGGAAGAGCACTCTGGACCACACAAGGTCCTCGCACGCTGCGACGGCGACGCCGGAATCACCGTAATGCCGGAACAGGCGCGCTAGGTCCAGCAGGTCAAGGACCCGCACGACCCTGCCCTGACCGGCCGCCACCAGGCACAGCGCCCGGCGATCGGCGGCCTGCGCTTCGCGGAGGTCGAGCAGCACTCGCACACCGGCCGCCCCGAAGAACGTCACCCGCGAGAGGTCCAGCACCAGGTGGCTCGGGCCGTCGCAGGTCATCTCGTGCCGATATGCCCGCAGCCTCGGGCTGGCGCTCCCGCGGCCGACACCCACCACCGGCGGAGCACATCATCGTGGATGGAGCTGAACGCTGCTCAGCCCCAGAGCCCCGTTAGCACTACCGGTGCGAAGGTAGCGTCGCCACCAACGGCGGTCAACGGGTCAACCGCCCTCGGCGTCGGCAGCTTGAGCCCGCCCACCGAACCCCGTCCGGCTCCTCATTCGCGCAACGCTGGTCAGATCGTCGAGTGTCACCACCGGGATGTGGAGCCTCCCGGGGGTCGTGGGCCCAGGCGGTGAGTTCGGCGGCTCCCGCGGCCCAGGGCAGGAACCGGGTCAGTCTCCGTTCCCCCTGTCGGGCGACCCGAAGGGGCACTTTGGACTATTTCCCAGGTCTCCCCGGGACGCCCCCCTGAAGCCATTCCGGAGGTGGACTTCGGGAGGATTACGAGAAATATGCATCCGTCGTCCGTGTTGTGCACGGTGACGTCGCCTCCCATCGCGTTGACGAATCCGCGGACGATTGGGAGCCCCAGGCCTGCTCGTCCATCCTCGGCGAGGCGATTCGTTGCACCGCGGAATCCGGGATCGAAGACACGGGGCAGGGCGTCCGCGCTGATACCGCCGCAGGTGTCGCGGACTTCCAACCACACTGCGTCTGCGCGTTGTCCGGCTGTGATTTCGATGGTGCCGCCGGACGAGGTCTCCCGCAGGGCGTTGGACACGAGGTTGTCGAGCACCCGGTTTAGCAGGCGTGGGTCGGCGTCGACCGCGAGGCCACGGGGGGCGACGCCGGTCAGCGCGACCGGTTTCGCGCGCGCGGCCGGCTGCGCGGTGGCGAGCATGTCGGAGATCAGGTCGTCCAGGACGACCGGCACAAGAACGGGCTGCAGCGCGCCGGCGTCGATGGTCGACAGGTCGAAGACGTCGTCGACCAGCGCGGCCAGCCGGTCGGCCTCGAGGCGGATCGCGCGATGGTAGCGGTCGATCTCGGGGGATCGGACGACACCGTCCTCCAGCCCTTCCGCCATCGCTTTGAGCCGCGACAGCGGAGTCCGCAGATCGTGGCCGATCCACCTCAGAAGCTGGCGGCGGCTGCTCTCCGCCGCCCTTTCCCGTGCCCGCGCGTCAACGAGCCGCTGACGTGTCGCCACCAGCTCCTCTGCTACCCCTCTCAGTTCCGCGGTGGGGATACGGCGCAGCCGAAGCTCCTCGTAGTCGTCGAGCAGGCGGACAGCCCGCCGCAGCTCCCCACTAGCGGCCATGATCAGCTTCGCCAGCCCCACCCCGATGATCAGGCTGAGCAGCGCGGCCACCGACATTGAGGTGAGGAGGTCGCGGAGCTGTTTCCCGCGTAGCACGGTCGCGGTGCTGGTGAGGACCCCGGTGGTCAGGACAGCGATCGCGGTGAGGACGGTCGCCATGAGGACTGTCGTCACGGAACGGTGACGCAGCAAATACAGCAGACCCGCCCCCAACGCCGCCATGGCGACCGTGGCCACGATAGTGCCAATAAGCGACGCTGCCGAAAAGGACACGCTCATGACTGCCCCGTCTGGTAACGGTATCCGACTGCCCACACCGTGAGAATGCGCCGCGGCTGGTTCGGATTCGTCTCAATCTTTTCGCGCAGCCGCCGCACCTGCACCGTCACTGTGGCCGGATCCCCGTAGGACCACCCCCACACCTGTTCGAGCAACTGCTGGCGGCTGAACACCGTTTGGGGATGACTCAGGAAGAACAACAGCAGGTCATGTTCCCGGCCCGTCAGCGTCACCGGCTCGCCACCCAGCCGGACCTCCCTGGAGCTAGTGCTCACGATGAGGTCACCGTCGGGCAGGACCGTGTCAATTCGCTCGCCAGATTTGGTTGATTGCGTCCGGCGCAGGATCGCGCGGACGCGAAGGACGAGCTCCTGCAGGCTGAACGGTTTCATGACGTAGTCGTCGGCACCGGCCTCGAACCCAGCAACGCGGTCGGGCTCGTCGCGCAGGGCGGTCAGCATGAGTATCGGGACCTGGCTTGTCAGCCGGACGTCCCGGCAGACCTCCCGCCCGTCGCGATCGGGCAGGAGCAGGTCGAGGATGACGAGGTCGGGGGTGTTGTTGGCGACAGCCGAGGCAACGAGCCTGCCGTCAGCGAGCCATCGCACAGCGTAACCGTCCCGCCGCAGATAGCGCATCACCATGTCGGCGAGGACCGGATCGTCCTCAACGAGTAAGACTGTGGCGCCTGCCACGACCGCCTCCCTTCCGCAAGCGTGCGTGAACCGGCGAAGCCCGGCATGATCAAGTCGAGTTTGGCCTGCCGTGTCAGGTGCAGGCCCGGCTGTGCGGGTCAGGTCGTTGATCGCGGTGTCGGAGCTGCGGGCGGCACCGGAGCTTGGTCGGAACATGGTCCGTGCACCTCGGCGGGCCCGTGCGCAGGAAAGGTCTGGGTGCGGGTGGGGACAATGCGTGCCGGAGCCCGGTGATGGTGACTTGGTAGCAATGCCTGTGCGGATGCGTCGATGAGGCTGTGCAAGCGGAGCCGTTGTCGGTCGTAGGTGATCTGTCCGCTGGTCCTGTGCGCGGATGGAAGGCCGAGCTGGGGCGCGAGGTGGATACCCAGCTCGCGTCCGGTGAACCGCGGGCCAGCAGGCGGAACGTAGGAGCAGTTGGACGCGGGGGCCGGCAAATCGGTCCCCGGGCACGCGTGCCCCCGCCCCTTCACGAAGTCGACCAGCGGCACGCCGTGGTCGGCGGCGTAGCGTGTGATCCGGCAGACGAGCGCCTGCCTCATCGGCGCCACCAACAGTGCCGAGAAAGTCGAAGAGCCATGGCCGTGAGAGTGCCTCGTTTCGGGCAGCGTCGACGCATTCGTTAAGCACTGTTGCGAGATTCCTCGCGATGCCGGTTGGCCCAGTCGAACCCGAGCCCCGAGCCCCAGTCGTGCCACCAGCGTGACCCGTTCGCGGACCCCGAGCTGCTCCAGCAGCGCGTCGAGGTACCGGCGGTGCTCAACGAAGCGGTAACTGCCCGCTCCGCTGTCGGTCAGCTTCGCCGAGTCGCCCATCCCGATGAGGTCCGGCGCAATGCAGCGCCCATGCTCCTGCAGATGGGGAATCACGTTGCGCCACAAATACGACGACGTTGGGTTGCCGTGCAGGAACACGATGGGATCGCCGCTGCCGACATCGACATAGGCCATCGTGGACCCGAAAACCTCGGCGCGCTGTTTCTCGTAAGGCCTCTGCGTCATGGGCACGCACCGTCCTGTCCGCCGCCCAGCAAGGCAGCTCGAGGGTGAGTCCAGTCCCCGTCTCCGACGACTGTAACCGGCTCCTTGGCGGGTCGATGAGAACCCTGTTCAGACGCTGGCCAGGCCGCTGTCCCCGCTGCTGCGTCTCCGCGCCGGGACGGGGTCCACGTCTCTGCTCGAGCGGGGCCCGGGTGCTGTGCGTCGTGGGTGACCTCGAGTGCCACTCGCTCGTCGACGAAGCACAGCAGTCCGCGGACGGCGTCGGCGTCGTGGAAGGGCTCGGGGTAGGTCCAGACGATGTCCCGTTCGATCCGGTCGTCGACGCGCAGCGACCAGTAGTGGGCGATGCCCTTGTAGGGGCAGCGGGTGGTGGTGTAGCTGGGCTCGAGCAGTTCGTGGTGGACGTCTTGTCGGGGCAGGTAGTACCGCACCGGTAGGCCACTCTCACAGAGCATGCGCGGCCGGGTCGAGTCGGCAACCACGACGTCGCCGACGCGCACCCGCACGTGTCGGGAGCTGCGGAGCACGTCGATGCGGGTGTAGGGGTCGCGGGGGTGGACGAAGACTTCCTCGTCCTCCTCGAACACCCCGTCCATCGAGTCCCAGTCGAAGGCGATGAGCCCGCCGATCTGGGCGGAGGGCACTGGTGGCGCCGGGAAGGAGTAGGCGGCGTCCACCGCCCGCCGCTCGCCTACCCGAACCGTCCAGTACGTTCCCTCGCCCATCCCCGGATCGAAGCGGTGACGGTCGCTGGGTTCGAACAGGTCGGTCCGCACATGGGCGCGGGGAAACAAATACGTCGGTGTTCGCCCGGGGGGATGCAGCAACCGCACGTCCGTGCTGTCCGCGACCACCTCATCGGCGAGTGTCACGCGGACCCGCCGCGGTGAACGCTCGACGTAGAGGACATGTTCCGGCGGGTGCGGGTCGAAGTTGAACGCTCCCGCCGGTGTCGCACCGAAGGGACCACTGCCTTTGGTGAGACTCATCCCGACTCCTTTCGTCCATCGCGGTGCGCCCCAACACCCCGAACGTTGCCCGTGTCGAACGGCGGACCAACCGACACTACGTCGAGTGGACTTGACAGTCCAACGCAAGTGGGTCACGGTAAGTCAACGCCGATGCCGAGCCGAGCTCGCGGACCCCCGCCGACGTCCGTGACCTGGCGGGACGAAAGCGCTCAAGGAGATCCGCACCCGCGGGGACATCATCTTGTTCATCGACGAGCTGCACACCCTGGTCGGTGCGGGTGCCGCCGAAGGGGCGATCGACGCGGCGTCGATCCTCAAGCCGATGCTGGCCCGTGGTGAGTTGCAGACCATCGGAGCCACCACCCTGGATGAGTACCGCAAGTACGTGGACGCCGCCCTGGAGCGTCGTTTCCAACCGGTACGGGTGGGTGAGCCCAGCGTGGAGCAGACCATCGAGATCCTCAAGGGTTTGCGCGACCGCTACGAGGCGCATCACCGGGTCTCGTTCACCGACAGCGCCCTGGTCGCGGCGGCCACCCTGGCCGACCGCTACATCTCCGACCGTTTCCTGCCGGACAAGGCCATCGACCTCATCGACGAGGCCGGTGCCCGGATCCGGATCCGCCGGATGACCGCACCCCCGGACCTGCGGGAGCTCGACGAGAAGATCGCGACCACCCGCCGGGAGAAGGAATCGGCGATCGACGCCCAGGACTTCGAGAAGGCCGCGAGGCTGCGCGACACCGAGAAGCAGCTGCGCACCCAGAGGGGCGAGCGGGAAAAGCAGTGGCGCGCCGGTGACCTGGACGTGGTCGCCGAGGTCGACGACGAGCAGATCGCGCAGGTACTGGGCAACTGGACCGGTATCCCGGTGTTCAAGCTGACCGAGCAGGAAACCACCCGGCTGCTGCGCATGGAGGAGGAGATCCACCAGCGCATCATCGGCCAACGCGAAGCGGTCACCTCGGTGGCCAAAGCCATCCGCCGCACCCGGGCCGGCCTGCACGACCCCAAACGCCCCAGCGGCTCCTTCATCTTCGCCGGACCCTCCGGTGTCGGGAAGACCGAGCTCAGCAAGGCGCTGGCGAACTTCCTGTTCGGTGATGATGATGCGCTCATCCAAATCGACATGAGCGAGTTCCACGACCAGTTCACCGCCTCCCGACTGTTCGGCGCACCCCCCGGGTACGTCGGCTACGAGGAAGGCGGCCAGCTCACCGAAAAAGTGCGCCGCAAACCCTTCAGCGTCGTTCTGTTCGATGAGATCGAGAAAGCCCACCAGGACATCTACAACACCCTGCTGCAGGTCCTGGAAGACGGCCGGTTGACCGACGGGCAGGGCCGCACGGTGAACTTCAAGAACACCGTCCTGATCTTCACCTCCAACCTCGGCACCAGCGACATCTCCAAGGCCGTCGGCCTCGGCTTCACCAACGGTTCAGGTGCCGAGGCCACCTACGACCGGATGAAGCAAAAGGTCAACGACGAACTGAAGAAACACTTCCGCCCCGAGTTCCTCAACCGCATCGACGACATCGTCGTTTACCACCAGCTCACCACCGAACAGATCGTGCAGATGGTCGACCTGATGATCACCCGGGTCGAGACGGCGATGCGAAACAAGGACATGGGCATCGAGATCACCGATCAGGCCAAACAGCTGCTGGCCAAGCGTGGCTTCGACCCCGTGCTCGGTGCCCGACCGCTGCGACGCACCATTCAACGCGAGATCGAAGACCAACTGTCGGAGAAGATCCTGTTCGGACAGATCCAGCCCGGCCAGATCGTGGTCATCGACGTCGAGGGTTGGGACGGCGAAAGCACCGGGGAAGATGCCACGTTCACCTTCCGCGGCGAGACCAAGCCCACCTCGGTGCCCGACGCCCCGCCGATCGACCTGGCCAAGGCCACCGACACCGGCGGCACCGGCCCGGAGTCCGCACCGTGAACTGACCGAGGGAAGCGAGGAAGGCAATCAGAGCAGTGCACCGCAGGCCGCGCGGCACCGCTTACGCCCGGTTCCCCTGCTGCTGGTCAGGGTTCCCCTCGTGCCCTCGGCCCATGGGCGGTTCCAGCGGGTCGCCCGCTGGAGACGGTATCCGGGTCCTCCTGGACGTGTCCCCAACCGCACGGTAGCGGTGGGGTCAGCACCCTCGGACCGGGTTACCGTGCGCGGTCGCGGTGCCGGATCGGGTCCTGTTCGCGTCCGCGGGCGGGCGGTGTTTCCTGCCCCCCGGGTGTGCGGGTCGCGAGCTGTTCGGCGACGCTGCGCGGATGCGACAAGCCCGCCAGGCGGGCCGCCTCGGCACCGTCGGAGAACATGGTGCGCGGCGGAGCAGGTGATTGCTCCGCTGTGGGGCGCTCGGCGGTGGTGTTGCCCTCGCGGAGCTGGGTCCGGGCGGTGTCGGGGTCGATGCCGTCACGGGCCAGCGCCGACAGGTAGTCCTCCGCGAAGCCGTCCCTCGAGGAATCGCCGACAGTGTCGAGGTCTCGGTCGGTGCCGGGTCGGTCGGTGCTCGCGCTGTCCCGGTGGGCGGCGGCGTCCTCCCGGACCCGCTGGGGATCGATGTTCTCGGCGCGTAGCGCCTCGTCCCACGACTGCGCCGCCGCCGGGTTGGTGTCCCGGTGCGCCTCGGCGTCGGCGTAGGCCGCAGCCGTGCCCACCGGGTCCTCGGCCAGCGCACGCAGCACCGACCCCGCATCCCGGTCCCGGGTATCGGCCGGCACCACCGCTGTGCCGTTCGCACGGTCCTGCTCGGCGCTGCGGGTGGCCAGACGCCACCGCAGCACCCGGGCGGCGCTGTCCGCGCCGCGCAGCGGCCGGCCCGCCGCGGACACCACGTCGCGCAGCCGGGCGTCGTGCTCACCGCTTCCCGGGGTGGTGGCCATCGTGTCTGCCCGCTGCTGAATGTCGCGGCGGCTGAACCCGCCCGGGTCCGGGAACGTGCCACCTCGTCCAGGGTGTTGTGTCGGCTGCTCGGCGCTGGCGTGGTCGAGGGCACGCTCCGGGGCCGGGCTGGTCACCCGGTCTGCTGCGGGTTCGGTGCGCAGCGCCTGCGGCAGCGCCCGCTCCGCGTCGCGGGCGGCCCGCAGTTGTCGTTGCCGGCGCCCCTCGGCCACCGCCAGGCCGGCGGACAGCATGGCCCGCGCCACGGTGGCCACCTCGTTGTGCATCTCGTGGGTCTCATCGTGGGGTGCGCTCATCGTGGTGGTCCTTCCTGAGTGGCGGGCACGGTGCCCGCCGAGGGGGGTTCAGCGTTCCCGGCCGGGTTCCTGGGTCGGGGGCGGTGGCCGGTAGGTACTTGGCTCGTGTCCGCGGCCCAGGCGGCGACCCTCGGCCGCGAAGCGCTGCGCTCGGGTGCTGCCCAGCATCGCGTCGAGTTGTTCCTGGTTGGGCATGATCACCGGCTGCGGTGGCACGGGGTCCGGGGTGGGTGCCATCGGGGTGGCGTAGCAGGAGAGCAGGTCGGCGGCCCGGGCCGCGGCAACGCGGCTCTGCACGGCGTGCAGCTCGGCCACAGTCCGCGTCAACCGCGCCACCTGCGCCAGCAACACCGCCGTGGAGGCGGTGCCACCGGACGCCGCGGTGAGGACGGTGACGGCCACCTGGGCGAAGCCCGGGGACAGGGGGCTGCGGGCACCGCGGGCCTGCCCATGCTCGACTTGACCCGCCCGGGCCAGGTGCGCCGACGCCTGTACGAGCCGCCACCGATCGGCCGGGGGTGCGTGTTCGGCGAGGGCGGCCAGCAGCCCGCCCGTGTCGCGGGCAGCACGCGCCACCTCGGCACCGTCGCCGCCCAGCAGGCGTGCGGTCATCACCGCGCTGCGCAGGGTGGTGGTGGCGGCGGCGAAGTCCCGGCTGACTTGCTCCGGGGCAGGTCGAGTGCTGGCGGGTGTCGGGGTGCTGTCGTAGCGCTGCTCGGTGGGTGCCGGTGCGGTGGTCGGAGCCCGCCGCCACGCGGTGGCCGGATCGGCCACCCGGGTCCAGCCGGCGCGCAGCGCGGGCAGTGTCAGGTCGTGGGCGAGCGTCCCGCCGCCGAACCACACCGCTGTGCTTCTGCCCTGCTCTGTTGGTGGGTCGACGAGGGCGACCCGGTATCCCACGACCCGGTCTCCGCCGCGCGCCCAGCGCGCCTCGACGGCCACCCCCAGCTCACCCAACCGGTCCAGCCACTGCGCCTCGGTGCTCGCGGCCGTGGCGGCGGCCCGTACCGTCCGCTCCAGTCGGCGCCGCGGAACCTCAACCGGTGCTACTGACTCCACCGCCGCACCAGCCGCACCGGTCCGGTCCGGCTGCTGCTCGCCGCCTTCGTTGGTCGCCGCCTTGACGGTGTCGGCCGCTCGCTGCTGCTCCGGGTCCCCGGTGGCGGCCACCACCGGGTCTTGGGAGGCGGCCAGTTCCGGGCGGGACAGCCCCCGCGCCCCGGCGCCGGGCTCCCGGGTCCGGACCGCCAACCCGAACCGGGCCGCCATCTCCTTCGCGACCTCCCGCAAAGCGAGCTTGTCCTTGTTCAAGTAGATGCCGCGCCCGTCCTCCCGGACCAACGTC
>JAABUI010001393.1_pt1 | contig 14098 bp, 19 predicted proteins | sample 5559111 | NCBI WGS metagenome assembly JAABUI01 (sample SAMN10711870, study PRJNA513365) | rock metagenome | isolation source: Antarctica rocks | place: Antarctica: Victoria Land, Buttleship Promontory
CCCTAAACCCTAAACCCTAAACCCTAAACCCTAAACCCTAAACCCTAAACCCTAAACCCTAAACCCTAAACCCTAAACCCTAACCCTAACCCTAAACCCTAAACCCTAACCCTAACCCTAAACCCTAAACCCTAAACCCTAAACCCTAAACCCTAAACCCTATACCCTATACCCTATACCCTATGCAGCTCTTACACAAAAGTAGCATACCTGCCTTGTGGCGCCCAAGCCAGACACAAACCCACAATATCCACTTTCACAGAAGTGCGTCATAGTTCAGCCTTTATGTTGCTGACTGTTCAAGGTAAGTTATCGTCAGCACATGCATCATCGAGCAGCACGTGCATGCTGCAGGTGACTCATGCTCCCTTGCAGCAGAGCACAAGAGATGACCTGCATACTGACACCATCAGCTGTGAGTCATCAAATGAGACTGACAGCAGTAGGGACGGCAAAGAAAATGGGACGACAGCAGCCGGCAGCACTGGCCGCAAATATGAGTGCCAGCAGCAGCGGTAGAGGGGCCAGTGATGAGGTGGCTGAGCTGAAGCGCCAACTGGCAGCCAGTCAGGACAACTTGCGGAATGAACGCCTTCATGTTGTTGCCTGTGAGTTACCCGCCCTCCTGATCTTGAATCCAGTCATCAAGCAGTTTAGGGCAAAAAGGATCTTGGTCATTACGCCGGGCAATGACCTTCTCATGCTTCCAGGTACCAACCTCAGTTGATTTCATCGACTGCTCTGACAGCTGCTGCCTTAGTCATTTCAGCAACCCTTACTCAACCTTGATTGCAAAAATGTTTTTGTCTGATCAAGGCAAGTGCAGAGCCCATGTCTTCCATTTTCATTCTGCTGCCATCCAAAGAGCTGCATATGAGCTCAACCTGCTGCCCTGCAGACGGCCCTGGAGGTGCTGATGGAGAAGCTGAGGGGGTCCTCTGCTCGCCAAGCGCAGTTGCACAGCCAGGTTGCAAGGCTTAGCGGTCAACAGAACCTGGCCCAGAGTACTCTGCAGCAGCACCAGCTTGGTGAAGTGCTTGTTCAAGAGGTGAAGGAGGCCACTGCTGAGGCCAAGGCTGCTGACCCTGCCCGCCGCAGGCACATTGCCAGGCGCCTCAGGGCTGCGTGGCACCCTGGTATGTCTTAACACCATGCCTGCCATTCCTTTGTTCCCTTCTCTCAGAGAGAGTCTAAGGGAGATTGCATTTGCAATTTTCCAGAACAGCGCTTGCTTGCATTGCTTTGCAGGCTTAGGCTTAGCATTACTCCTCGGTGGTTTGGCTACATCAAGGTTATGTGTCTTGCTTTGTCCTGGCGAGAAACTGTGTCATGGTGGTGTATCTTGCTGATGCAGATGCCCACCCTTTTGGGGTCAAGACTGCCAAGGAAGTGTTTATCTTCCTTCTTGAGCAGGCCACAGAGGTCACGCTGGACCTGGACATGAAATAGTCAAGTGTGTGAGACAAAAAGAAACGTCTACGCTTTTCGGCCAATATAGTTTGTACAATGCAGAAGTATATACATATACATGTATACCAGCGGCACTGCATACAACCATGCATTCCCAGCTTTAGATAGCAGAGATATGCTGCAAGGTACATGTTGTGCAACGCCTCCATGCTCACTCCGTATAATCATTACACTCTTATTGCTCTGTACAAATCGTGTCACTCAGACAGTATTCAGATTTCCCGGGCCTCTTGCTCAAATTGCTTGTGTCATAATATTTACCAGGATCATGTACTGAACTTGGTAAGCCTTCTGCTTGTATGATGTCGGAGCGCATGAAGCGCTGCTAGGCATACATATACGGCCACTGCGCATGTGATTCGAAGGCTGTTGAAACAAATCTGGGAGACAAAATGTAGCCGCGAATGCTTTCAGCTGCGTGACTCACAATTGCAATGAGCCAATCGTCACATACTGTTGCTGGGACTGCAACCCTTGCTCCCTGGAAAATGTGTGCCACATAACTAGTACATGTGTGATGCGCCATTTGTACAGCCCTTGCTGTGCACTTTGTTGTGGTGCCTTCAAAAAATGAAAATCTGATCAAGGCATGCGCACAGGCTACATTTGTCTTGGCAACACAAGCACAGGTCTATATGATGAGCGTAACGTATACATCATGTACACAGCATAGATTCCAAACTGTTGCATGCAATTCTGCAAAAGTCGTACTTATACATCATGCTACACAGCTTGTTTGCAGCAATAGCTATGGCGCTGCAAATGAGGGGGTAACAGCAAGTCCATCATCAGTATATTCAATCTATCCAAGGAAATGAGGGAGGCGGAGCAAGTCTATCATCTGGGCATTTGATAATCTTCTAAATTACTAAATGTATACAAGCAATTAGTAAAGTAGAAGATTACACCAAATGTCCAGATGATGGACTTGCTCCAACCCCTCATTTCCTTGTTACGTACTACTGAAGCTCGCATCACTAGCACCTGACCGACCAGCTGCAAGGCATGATGGACACTTGCAGTGCCATCCAGCACCACCTGCAAGTCAAAGTAAAATTTGAATCACCTCCCTCAGGGGCTTGTAAACATCTGATATTCATATATGCACTGATGTGCTCATGCAGTCACTTTCTAATCCTGCCCTCCTCATGATCTCAAGTTGTGCTGCACATATGTGCATGACAAAGAAACCAGAGCACACACAGCTTGAAAACAAGCCATGCAGTGTGAAGCTTCCAATTGGCTACAGCAGACATGCTCGATGCTGTAGCACCTGAACATGATGCTTAGCTTTCTGCAGGAGGTCTGTCCTGCGGCCCCTGACTCCCTCAATGCTTTGTAGTATACTGGCCCCAGCTGGATGATCATCAGTGTTGCCTGGCATTGGAATGCTCCCAGGGGCATGCAACTCCTCCCCCTGTCCTGCCTCAGCATCCTGCACACAACCATCAGGCTAATCACTCACACCTCAGCAATAATGTACTTGTTGCGCTCACAGCAACAGCACAGCAGTCTGACCAAGCTTCAGTTGGAAGCTACGTGGTCAGATTCCAGCCGCAGGTGCTCGAAGCTGTTTTATTGACAGAAACACATTAGCTTGCACTCTCACGGCATACAGTACTGCTGACCACATGCAGATGTAGACAATGCTTGAACGCTGCTCTGCTGCAACAGAGACAACTTGCTACACTGCGCAGCTTTTCTGACATTGTCATGAGGCCTCGCACAAGCACCTTGTTACAGCTCACGTCCCATCGTACCCATTGCCAGCTCCAGCGCACACTTGCAGCGATCCGCCCCTTCCAGCTGTTGGGGGGGTGCCATGCTTCACCCCTCTCAGGCAGCCTGCAGAACCCAACAGCAGGAATGACCACTTGGCACTGCAGAGAGATGTGTGGGCAAAATCCAGCAAGCATAACTCCACTTACACAAACACAGGGTGCAAAGGCAAACCAGTCGTACAGACGTGGATCAGTTGTGACTGGGTTTACCTCGGCAGTTGCCTGAAGCTTTCTCTAAGGGCAATGAACTGCATGACAGAGCCAGAGAAGTCTATTGGCTCCCATGGCCTGAACTGGACGCTGGCTGCAATGCTGGCACCTTTGTAGTGCTGGCTAGTTGAGCTGAGTCCTGCTGATCAAATTGGCCTAGGGGTGTGGTGGCTGCTAGCGGCCCTGTTCCTGGCTTCCAACCAGGTTTGTTATAGTGTGTTGGACGAGTCGAGCAACACAGCGAACTTGGTTGGAAGCCAGGAACAGAGCAGAAAGTCAAAACTCATCATCTTCCAACTACCACGTTCCCCATCCATCATTCCTAATTCACTACCATTCACCGACCATCTACCAATTTAACACCACAAACCACCAACGTCACCACTACAATCATCACACATCAAACTCCAATCACAATCGCCATACCACATTTATTCAACCATCCCACATACAATTACACAGACAAACGAAGGTCAGAGCTGGAAATACACACACTACTACTGCTGCAGTGATTTGCTGTGATATGCAATTTAATGCAATTGCTATGCATATGCTGTGTGACATGATCATGCAACCCATCAATACATTGGCGCTGTATCTCGCAATGAGCAGCTTGCCATAACGATTGATCTGGAACAGATCATGCCCACGTCGCTACAAAGCTGACAAGCCCTGCACAGGTTGGCACCATTGCAACTGGTAATGGCAAGCATAAGGGCAACTTACAGACGCAGAACATGCCACAGACTGCGTGAGGTGGGTTAAGCTGCATTATCATCTGCAGCAGCAAAAAGCCGCAGAGAAGTCTCTTCGACTAGCAAGCCCTGCACAGCAATCCAATGGCAGACAAAGCTGCTTGCAGTTCTACACAAGCAAGCACAAAAGAAACAGATAAGCATGACCTGACACCCTGACTGGCATTGCTATGCCAGATGAGGTTGCTGATGCACATGACACACAGCAAGTTGCAAGTGCAGGCACAATTGCTTTTTTGCAGGCAGAGGAAGCACACTGTGGCAAGTGAGCAATTTGCTTTGACATGTTCAGTACGTGTTTACCTAAAAACTGTAGAGATTTGGGCAAAAAGGCAGTTGTAAGCTGCGTGAACTTCATGTTGGCTGTTGATCTAGGTATCAGGCTGTTGGTCAAGATATTGAGTTTGCTAGTCTTTCGTGAAGTGAAACGCCCCTACAAGGTGTAGTCATTATGCAAGCTACTGCAGCAGATCTTGCTTTTGCTGCAGTGTGTGATCTACAAATACACATGTCTGAAAATTGCAAGCCCAAGCACATCATGATAGTCATCAAATGTAGCAAAATGATGCACACTGTAACCTTGCATTGTTACACTGCTGAAGACTGACTGTTGCTGTCTGTGACGACTTATGACTCCGCTCTCTGTTTGGGCTATGCTCAAGCCATTGCTTCTCTAATCATCCCTAAAGTTCAGGGGGTTGGGGACTATCTGGATCTGCACTTCTAAGGATCTAAGTATATGAAATAGATGTGAAGATACACACAAAACCTTCCCCTTTCATATTCTTCTGGTACCTTTGAGGTGAGGAACCGCATCAGTGGTACCTTGCGGATTTTCTTTACCATACTTCCACGACAGTGTAGTTTTACGTGTAAATACACATTAGCGATTCACGGGGACATGCGACGTTGCGAGTATTTGAGGATCCGTACAGGCGCAAAGCTACAAGGACCCGCAGCCCAGCAGGTCAGCGTGGCTAACGTGTGGGCAGGACTGGCAAGGATCTGCGTAATAAAGATGCGCGTGCTTCTTTAAGACAATTGATCACCGAAAAAGCTCGAACGTGTTTCCTGGCATGACGCAGCTATGGGCTAACACGGCAGTGGGTATATATGACTCATCATCACTAAGACATTACATATGGCCAGACCAAGCTGTTGCAGAATCACATGCTCAAGCAGGCACACAGACTTGCATGTTTACACACTTGCAAAGTTCTTAAGAAATCCTTGCTCATGAGGCTTTGCAGTTTGGCAGATCCATAAGGTTCCCCAGGTGCAAAACCGCATAGAGCTACAGTAATATGGTACAGTGTGGATCCACATGCTGCATGCACCTCATGTATTTGCATCTTGTAGAACCATATAGAACCACACATGTACAGTACTGCAGCATAGCCTGCTATGTATTTCCGTGTGGTGCTGGTGTGTCAAGAAAGCTGCAGATCCATCAACTAAGCCATGGAGTCAGCTTACCCAATGACTGAGAAGCCATACTTTCCTTCATTCCAGGTCTCTGCATGGTGTATGGACTTGGTGAATCGGTGTTCTGGCCTGTTGTATCTGCGTAAGAACGCCTTGCTGATCTCGCTGACTACAAACTCAAAGATCTGGGTTGTTGCCTGAGACGGAAACTCAGCCATCTGCACCTCCAGTAGCAATGTTGTGTTTGCCTTTGCAAAGACCTGCCGCCTATTTGTGATCCTCAAGGGCTCCTCCTGATTTGGCCTCGCTGGATGTGAATGCAGGAACTTCAGAAAGATCTCAAGCTTGTCTGCCTCTGTGATGTGCAGAACACGCGCTTGTCACATCTTTGATGCTTGCTTGTTGTTATTCAAGCCTTGGCAATTGGCTCAGTCAGCTGAGCGTTGCCTGCTAGCCAGATTTGCTAGGTTAAACAAGCCTTCCACCTATTTGACAGTCATGGTCATAATGAGTCGCCATGTCATGCAATGACATCACTGCCATGAGTTCTGAAAACCATACCACAAGATTTCTGCAAACCCCGTTACGATCCTGAGTGGGTTCGGTTGTTGGCATAGCTCAAATCAGATCTGCACTTCTTTAGGGGAATTGGGTAGAGAGAGACAGAGATATTACAACGCTTCCGCCAGCCAGCAACTCTGATCACATTTGTCATAGAAACTTGATCATATGCTCTCAAAATCAAGACAGTTGCATGTGATCCTTTTGTCTAAAGACAGACCTCATAGTGTCAGTCTGTGGAGAACAATGGTGCGTACTGCTGCCTCAGCTATTCCAAAGCAGGACATACATCTTGGTGCTGATCCATCACGTTGGTCAAACCATGCGATCTTCCATGTGAAGGTCTGAAAATCTTAGTATCATTAAATATTTAAGAAATCCAGGATTCCGAAACTGCCCCGATTCACAAGCAACTTTGAAAATCTTTGCGAGCTTATTTTGGAAAACCAAAAAATAAAATAAAATAAAATCAATAGTTGCAGGATTGGGTTTGGATGGGTGACGAATTGGAGCTTAGATGACAGATTACATCTGAGCCACAGAGTGCAGCTTGGCTGACAGTCAAGCTGACAAGTTGAACTAAGCTAACAGCAAAGTGAACAAGTGACAGCTGAGCTGACAGATATGTTAGCTCAGGTGCAATCTAAGAACCAAGCTGACATATTGTAGCCTCACTAACAAATCACTGTCAAGCTGATAAAACACAATTGGGCTGACAGGCTGCAGCTGAGGTCACAGATTGCATTGAGGCGACAGACAGACCACAGCCCATCTCAGCTGCAATCTGTCTGCTCAGTTATGATCTGCCAGCTTGGCAGCAATATGTTAGCTCACTCTGTCAGCTCAGCTGAAACTTGTCATCTCAGCTCAACATGCTGAGATTGCAAAGCAGCTGGCACTTTACAGCTGAGTTGACATGTTGCAGCTGGTCTGACAAGTTGCAGCTGAGCTGACATTAACTGTTACAGTTCCATAAGTAGTTCAATGGTATAGAAAATGATAGCTATAGGATAGCTATACCTATAGGATACAACTGCTATTGCTTGTCAGATTCGAAGTATGTGCGCCCAGAAAGAAGGCTGTGGGTGTTGGTCTATAAGGCCAACACCGTAAGTATCTAGTTGGATTGTCTGCATAGCATTTTTGGCAAATTATGGCTTAAGGCACAAGAACTGAAATATGCTGCATCAATTCAGGTGCAATTGAGTCCATTGAAGCAAGAATTCACATTGATTGCAATCAGAATTGCATTACATCTATAGTTGATGATGCAATATGCGGCAGATCCCAGCTCATGAATCGCTGCTTCACGGGACTTGACAGGAAGATCTTGTGACTGCTGTGCACAATGAATCAGCATACGTGCCCAGTCCAAGTACAGCGCTCAGATGTGCAGATAATCAATGCAAGCGCAACTGTGTGCTTGATGTGTTGACACTTGCTGCGTATGGTGGCTGCTGACGGAGACAACATGGTCATAAAACAACATCACTTGACAAGGGATATGCGCATCTCAGATATCTGATTGATCGTCAATTACTGCTTCATATGATGATACAGACCTTGTGGCTGATGTGCACAGGAACCACAACATATGTGTCCCGGTTTCAGTACAGTGTTCAAATGTGCATAAGCTGATGGAGGGTGGACAACTACCCTGTAACAAAAAAAAAAAAAAAAAAAAAAAAAAGTGCATAACACCAATGCAAGCACAAGTGAGTATGTTCAGAACATCATTAGTCGATGGTGAAAACGTTCAGTTGCTGTCGTTACCAAGATGAGATAAGGTTTTAGCGTTGTTGGTCAAGGCTCCACGAAGTTTCTTAACTATATCAGGGCTCAAATCCTTCTATATAGCAGATTTAGATACCATGGTGGGTTGGGTGTCAACAACATACAAGATAGACACCTTCACAAGGTTATAGGTCAGTTACACTTGCAGCCATTTCGAGATGAGAACTTGGCCAGAACCCATACAGAAACCATACAGAACCCGGAAAACCAGCAAAAGTAGAAGTTCTGACAAGTTACTTGCAATTTGAAGTTTGCACCGTTACCTAATAGTCTTTGAAACAAATCTGCTGACAAAGTGTTGCGCTCCTCGGCTTCTGACTGCAGACTTGCCTCCTCATTTCTCCCAAGGAATGTAGCGGAAGGACTTTCCAGCATACTGCGCTTTGTCACCAAGCTCCTCCTCAATCCGCAGCAGCTGGTTGTACTTGGCCAGGCGTTCACCCCGGCAGCATGCCCCTGACTTGACATGCCCAGTGGCAAGACCGACAGTCAGATCCGCAATGAAGTCATCTGTGGTCTCTCCTGATCTGTGGCTTGTGAACACTCCCCATTTGGCATCTTTTGCAAGAGACACTGCCTGCATCACCCCATGTGTATGTGAAGCCCATACAAACAAGTGGACTGACCAAATCTGTGGGTCACAAGAACGGCTACAGCAAAGATCTGAGATAACATCCAGTGAGACAACCCACTAGGCATGCTATGCAAAAGAAACTACGAGCACCACACTGAGTGGGCAGGCAAAGACACATGCAGGTCTAGGCTGTCTCATTCCCATCACAATGTAGCTGTCATGACCAAGGTTGAGCCAAGCTCACAAGCTGGCACATGAAGGTGTTTGGGCCCATAGGTGTAGGAAAACTTGTGCGACGATGCTACTTGTGAGTGCTTACCATGTTGCTTCTGCGCTCTGAATGTAAGACTAGCTGCAACGCTTGAGCTGCAACACTTGAGCGCAAAAGCAAAAAGCAGAGAACACTTCTGGCAAAGTTGGGCTCCTTTGGGCCAATGGCTGCATACAGTACAGAGAAGGGTCCAAAGCTTGACCAGCACCTCAGATGACATAGCCTGCTTGGACTGAGTTTGTCGAAAGTGCTGTCAGCCCGAGGCTTTTGCATGAAGTGAATGGTACCTCAATGGACTCAGTGACTGTGCCAATCTGGTTGACCTTCAGCAAAATGGCGTTGGCAGCCTTCTCTGCTATGCCCTTCTTGATTCGTATTGGGTTTGTGCAGAACATGTCGTCCCCGACCACCTGCGTTTCACTAAAGTTGGCTTGCATCAGCTCAGTGGAAACACGAAGCCAGCCATGGTCATGAGTGTCATTATTATGTGTCATACAACACTGATGGCGCGTGCGATGCTGATGGCAATGGCATTCTGTGTAGGCGTGACTGGGTTGAATGGCTGGCACAAGAGTTGACCATAGCCAAGTCAATGACATTCAAAAGTAGTGTGTGTAGATGTGGTTCCTGAGCCAACTGCAATGATACCTCAACATCAACTTTGGAGGTGAGCTGGGCACAAGGGGCCCAGTCATCCTCAGCAAAGGGGTCCTCCACCAGAAGGATGTCATACTTCTTCAGGTATGACATGTAAAGCTCCTGCATCTGGTCCCTGCATGTATGAACCATTGAGACACACTAGTCAAAGCAAAGGTCCGCAGATGCGACATGCAAAGAATCTGCAGAGCAGTGTGGTTGCATGGCACAGTTTCACTTGTAAGACTCTTTCTCCTCCCCAATTGTCAAGACTGTATGGTCACCCAATGCTCCCGTAAGATCATAGCACAACGCAATGCACTCAAGCTTAGCAAACAAGAAGATGATCCACGCTCTTTTGATCGGTGCAGCAACATTTTGCTCTGTTTGCGCAAAGGCAACAACTAGTGATGCATTGTAGCAGTGAAACACAAATGCAGCAATGTTGTCACATACACCTGATGGTAAACTCACACACACCGAGAGCACTTGCGAGCATCCTTGTCGTCTGACTTGAAGCTAAGGTTGTAGGTTCCGCTGCTCTCATCAAAGAATTCGGAGGATGCAGAGTCAAATGCAATGTGTACCTTATCTTTGAAGCCGGCTTCCTGCATATCGTAAGCAGACTCAGTCAAGCATGCGGTCCAGTCTGGCCTGCAAGTAATCTAGGATTGCTCGCTGGTATGCAGCATGCATGGCTTTGCCCAGTGTCAACAGACACTATCAGGAAGCACGGTCATTGTACCGTAATCAGAAGTCTGATTGCGATACATTCAGAAGTCTGATGAAAGCACATACGATCTGATCATGATTGAGCTGGTCAAAACTCAGTCGGCTTGTGTATGGTCCCTGGGCAGCTGACCACAAATAATGAGAAGACTCCAACTGCGATTTGAAAGGACTCGACCAAACATTGACCGTGTCAGTGGCATTGTTGCACAGGGATGAGCATCCCACAAGCTGTGCAGTAGGTTCCGGTACTTGCTGTTCACTGGCAGCATGCATATGCCCAGCGGCCTATCCTTTAGAGCCATCACCTCTATTGCTGAGGTGAGCAGGTCCAGAGCTTGGTCTGCACTGTTCAGAGGGGGAGCAAAGCCCCCTTCATCTCCCACATTTGCAGCCCCTAAGCCATACTTGGCCTTGATCAGGGTCTTCAGCTGAGCATAGGTTTCAGTTGCCATCATCATTGCCTCCTTGAAGCTTGAGGCGCCCACTGGCATGATCATGAATTCCTGAAATGCCAGCTCATTGCCAGCATGGACTCCACCGTTGATGACATTAAGACAGGGCACTGGTAGAACCTGCATATGGCACCAGCTGCACTATATACATGCTGAATGTACGTATACATAGAACAGATTTCGCTGATGCGACACAAGCTTGACCGAATTGATAGGCTCGGGCATGCTGCGTGCTGGAGGTGTTACAATGCTGCTTGCTGTGCAAGGCACTCACCAGCTTGGATTTGCCAGCTATGTTTGCAATGTGCTGATACAAGGGTAGCTTTTCGGCTGCAGCACCTGCCTGCAGTTAGCATCCACTTGTCACAAGCACGCATTCGGTTTCTTGCTTCCCACCCTGCTGCAAGGAAGGGTGCCTTAGCAAGTCAAGGGCATACCCTGCACACAGCCATGGATACGCCCAGAATCGCGTTTGCTCCAAGCTTGGACTTGTCACTGGTCCCATCCAGGTCAATTAGCTTTTGGTCGATGCTAGCTTGCTGGGTTGCGTCCGTGCCCTGCGGAACACAATATCCGGCCACCGAATAATAGCAGGATGCCGCGTCCATGAGTTGCAGCAGCTGGCCCAATCACGGTATCGGTACCGATGCTGCTCTTGATTACCTCAACTGCAGGCCCAATAACCTCGTTGATGCTTGCCACAGCTTTGGTGACGCCCTTTCCGTTCCACTTTTGACCACCATCGCGGAGCTCATGGGCTTCGTGAATGCCGGTCGAAGCGCCGCTAGGTACAGCTGCTCTGTACTTGCCGAGTTCCGTAACGAGATCACACTCGACAGTTGGCTGCCCGCGCGAATCATATATGGTCCGTCCAACAACAGACAAGATGCGCATGCTGGAGGTCTGCAAACGTCCACAGAGGGCCTATGGCGCTTGTACAGACCACTTTCGGAAGCTTTGCGCATGTTAATCCCACAATCACGAGGGCCAAAAAATTGGGACGTTTTCAATCGCGATGGACTTGCGCCCCTCAGCTGGAGGGCGTCATGGGAACTCTCGGCGCTCGCATTGCTGAGCAGCTCCTAGAGCAGACCCAGCGGGAGCACATGGCCGAACAGGCAAACAGTGACACAAACAGCCAAGGCAGTTCTGAGCGGCGCCCGGAAGGCACCCGAAACATTCAAGGGACAGTCGTTCAAGCCGCTAGCCCTCACCACAAGGCCTCAGCGGAAGCGGACGAGCCAGAGGGACAGCAAGCAGCCAGACCAGCTAGATCTTGCTGCCTCGGGGACTGCTGTCGCAGATCCACCCACGAAGCCTTCCTGGCGGGACGTGGTCAAGGGCAATGCTACACCAGAGCAGGTGCTATTTGCAGCAGTTGAGCGGATGGAGCTCCTTGAGCGGCAGATTTCGGACGCCAAGTCGGAGACCACAGCAGAGTCTTGCACTTGCCAACAAGGAAACAAACACCCGCCTGATGCCAGCTTCCCAGTGCTTCAGCAGCAGGAGCACCTCCTTAAACACTCCAAGCAGAACAGAATTATTGTGTTTGGAGTGCCAGAGTCAGTGGCCTATAGCACCCCAGCAGCAGTGACCACCTTCACACCCGACTGTTTCAGGGGGACAAGTCCCTGGCCACTGTGGTCAGAGCATGCTTCCGTTTGGGGAAGTGCAAGCCTGGGCAGAAGAAGTGCAGACCTGTCTTGTGGAGTTGTTGTCTGAGGCAGCAAAGCACAAGGCCTTCCAGGCTTCCAGCCGCTTGCGGTCAGCCAAGATCCGCCTGGATGAGAACCCCACTCTGGGGCAGCTCTGTCTCTGGACTTCATGCAGCTCAAGAGCAAGGGTTAATTTTCCTTCTTTAGAGGTGCTACCCTGAAGTAACGGAATGGCGCTGTTGTCCACAAGTGTGCATTGGGGGTGTCGTTCAAGGTGGTGGCTGCTCAGGGCCTCAGCAGTGTTCAGGCAACAGCTGCTGCATCCAAGAGGCAGCAGCAGGCAGTGAAACGAGGCCCAGTCCCTACTTGTAATGCAGTTGCTGTTGACCCAACCTTAGTGTTGCATTGGGCTGGGGTCCATGTTGGCCCATATGTGGACTTGTGCCCTAATCCCACCAGCAACACTATGGATGTTGGATCCAGTGATGACCTATTGCTTGTTGATGAGCAGTTCTAGATGCTGTATTTGTCGAATCGAGATGCTGTGATTTCTGGTCTGTTTCTGGCCCGGTTTCCCATAGTTTTGACGTACATTTTGCGTTATGCACGTCTGTATTTTGGTTGTGACACAAACCTTGACATTGACACTGTGTTTAGTTGAAGTATGATGGAGCATATGGCCAAAGCACATAACCCTCTAAATTAGAGGGTTATCTCGCCTAGAAGTCCATAGGCGAATTGCAGTCACCTGTAGCAAACGGCTTCAGGAGTTGCACTGGTATCGACTTGTATCGGTGACTGGGGTCATACACACTGCAAAGGAAGGGGAAGACCTTTATGTGCTACTTGGATTGCCAGCACGGTACAATTGTTCAGGTATACGCACAGACTTTTCAGGTACCCTTTCAAGAAAGCTGGCCTTCTTCCGTGCACCTGTCAGGCTGGTGCAAAGCTTTTACAGAAACACAGACTGGTTCCTGAGCTGTTTTGCTGCAGGTGAAGCAAGCCGCCCCAAGTCTTCGTGTAGCTGTTGAGAATAATGTTCAGGCACAGCTTGATAGGGTCATTGTCAAGACTGAAGCAGATGTCAGCAATCTCGGGAAGCAAAAGCAGGCTGAGACTATATCTAGTCAAGAGACTCTGCAGGGCATGACTTGCTTGTTGCATGTTGGCATGTTTTGCCTTTTTCGCCTTGTTCAGTCTTTTACTTCCAATAATACATACAACTCTTTTGTGGATCAAGTTGTATTTGTATCCCATGCAATGTTCACTTGCATATGAAAACGGGCTTGGCATCATTGCCTTAGGCTTTAAAATGAAAGGCAACTCCCCAAACCACCCATACACTGTCATTCAGCTCGGTCAAGAGGAAGACCTGGTTGATCACTTAAGTGGTACTCACGCTTCATGCCGCCACACAACGTCCATTTCACGATTTTCTTGTCAAGATACTCTTCAAAGTTCTTGTGGCCAGCCATGTATGAAGTGAGCTTGTGTATGTTGTCATGGAAGACGATGGGCGTGCTGTTTTTGTCCAGCTTGGTGGTTCTCCACACCTCCTTTGCCACCTTGCCTGGAGAGACATCAGTACCCTTTCCTTTGACATAGAACCTTGCATGCATGTGGAAATCTTTGCCAAGCTCGTCAGTCGTCACGCCTGTCTGCTCGAAAACGTAAACAAATTGCCTTTGCTTTTCCACCATACCAATCTTTCGGATCCTGTTGGCAATCTCATGTGCCCTTTCAAAGCTGATCCCAGCTGGGAAGCTTTGCCTAAGAGAA
>JAABUI010001395.1_pt1 | contig 14094 bp, 14 predicted proteins | sample 5559111 | NCBI WGS metagenome assembly JAABUI01 (sample SAMN10711870, study PRJNA513365) | rock metagenome | isolation source: Antarctica rocks | place: Antarctica: Victoria Land, Buttleship Promontory
CGGTGCTGGGGTTCGCCCGGCGGGGCGATGTGATCGTGGTGCATACCCTGGACCGGTTGGGCCGCACCGTTCGCAACACGTTGAACTTGATCCATGAGCTGACCGAGCGTGGGGTGGGGGTGTGCAACCTGGCCGACCCGATCAAGGTCGACTCGGGCGACCCGGCCGATCCGATGGGGCAATTGGTGGTGCTGCTGGCGTTGTTCGCCCGCATGGATCGGACCTACACCTGCGAGCGGGCGGCGCACGCCCGGGCGGTGGCGGCCGCGCACGGCCGGCAGGTGGGCCGCCCGAGCCTGCTGGACCCGGCCGTGCTGGCCTATGCGGCGCACCTGCGCGACGCCGGCCACACGATGACCCAGATCGTGGCCGAGACCGGGATGACCCGCAGCAGCCTGTACCGGTACCTGCCGCCCCGCCAGCCGGTTGCGGTGACAGCGGCGCAGCAAGCCGAGGAACTGACGGTGGTGGCGCCGGTCGTGACTGCCGGCGCGGCGGTGGTGGGCGCGTCGTGACCGGGGACGGGGTGGGGGAGCGGCTGGTGACGGTGCTGCTGACCTTGGCGGTGCCGGAGGCGGCCGATCCGGAGGATGCCGCCGCGCTGGTCGCCGACGCCGCCGCGATGACCGCCCTTGAGGTTCGGCACGCGGTCGGGGTAGAGGGTCACCTACCCGCGCCGGGCGCGACCGTGGTGCGGCCGGGGCGACGGCAGCCGTGGCAGGTCGTGGCGGTCACCGTCGACACGCTGCGGTTGCGGGACCTGACCGGGGACATCGTCGAGGTCGCCCGGCGCAGCGTCCGCCCGGACCCGCTGGACACCCAGATCGGCCTGCTCGCCTGACCATTCGGCGGGCGTACCGTGTTGTCCCCGTTGTGCCAGTTCACTATCTGCACAGTGATCCGCTGCAGCTTGGAGTGGACTTGGGCTTCCTTGATCACCGGCCTGCCAGTAATCCGCCGTGCCACATGGGCCCCCAGGCCGGCAGGCCAGTCCCGTGTCGTAGCCAGGGTCTGCGCGAGGCGGTCATCCAGGAGGAGGCACGCCCGGAGCACCCTCGGCCGGCCCGGAGTCCAGCGCCGCGAAATGCATCTTCTCCGCCGGCACCATGCCGAGGTACTTCTTGCCGCTGTCGAGCTTGATCCGGCAGGAGCCGTGGGTGTTCTGCGCCGCGACTGTGGCGCGCTTGCCGCGGTAGCCGACGACGTCGAGGACGACCTGGTCACCTGCGCGCCAGAGCAGATTGCCCCGCTCCATCAGCCTGACCTCGGGCTCCCGCCTGACCTCTGGCTCCCGATTGGCCCGGACCTCAGCCACGTGCACAAGTAGGTGCTTCGGGCTGATCCGCGAGATCTCCTTGCCGTCGGTGAGCCGAACTCGACATAGGCCCGTGTCCAGCTCCTGACGCAGGACTATCGCCCGCTGGCCGCGGAACTTCCTGCTGTCGAGCACGACGTGGTCCCCGGGCGCCCGCAGGATGCCGCGGGCCCGCAGGATCGCCTGGGCATTCCGCTCCTTGTCGGCTGTCTCCTTCTCGCACCACGCCCTGTACGTCAGATCGGTGTCGTAACGGAAGCGGTGCTCACGGGAAGCCAACTCGGCTGCCTGACGCTGCGCCAGGTCCGCCGCAGCGGCAGCCGCCGCCCCGGCGGCGGCAGTGCTTCGCGCTGCCCGTTCAGTGCTCTTAGCGACCCGCTGCTTCTTGCTGCTGCCCTTCACGACGCCTGCGGTACCCACGCTCAACGTCTTCCGGATAAGCCCCACAGCGCCCACGTCTCACTAGGCGGGACTATGACCGATCGCGGCGGCCGTGTCAGCAGATCGGGTGTTGTCGGTCAAGGCTCACCCAACCCCCGGCTCTGCTCGAGCAGGCTGACCGCGGACCGGCTAGGTGCCCGTCTGCCGGTCGCCCAGTGCCGTGAGCAGGTCCTTCGCCAGGATTGCAACGGAGGCGGCGACCGTCTTGGGTTCCCCTACCCCCTCTTCCGCACGACCGGCCATGGCCGACCCGGTGGCGTCCGGTCCCGCCGCAAACAGATCTTGCAGGTACTCCAGGGCCCGCACGGTGACAGGTCCTGCCAGCTCGTCGGTGCGCAGAGCCCGCAGGCTGTCGGCAAGCACGGCGGTGTGTATCGCCACGAACAGCCGGTAGACGTCGTGAGCGTCTTTGTTGTTCAGCCGGTCGGGGTTCGTGTCGCGGCGTTCCCCGAGTTTGTGCAGCTTCGCTACGAGGAGACTCGCCGGTCCAGCTACCTTGGCCACGTACCTGCGGTCGTCGTCGACCGCCAGTGACGGGATGTCCATCTGGATGTTGTCGACAACGGCCGCTTCTAATCCGACGGCTCGCCGGGCGGCATCCCTCGCGTGGGGGTCGATACGTGCTGCGCGCCGCCCTGAACTCCCGGCCAACGCCTCAGGGACCATCAGGTCGACCGGGATCCCGTCCCGGCTCAGCCAGGCGCCAGGCTGCGCCTTCACCAGGTCCTGGTGGAAGCCGGCGGCCCTCATCGCCTGCTCGATGAGCGGCTCGTCCTCCAGGCGCCGGGTGTCCAGCGCCAGGTCGCTGTCCTTAGTCGCTTCGGCGAGAGCCACATCTGCCGCACCGGTGTGGAGGTACACGGCCTGAGCGCCCACCACTACGACGGAGTCCCGATGCTCGTCGAGGGCTTCCAGGGCGTCCAGGAGTGCGTTCCTGACCCGAACTGGCAGCTCATCTCCGCCAGGCTGGCTCATTGGACTTCATCCACTCCAGTAGTTCCTGTCCCTCGGACGGGTTGCGCCCCGGGCCGGTCAGAAGGTCCACTGCCACTTGGCTGGGCGCCGCGTACACCACCCCGTCGAGTGTGCTCGAGCGATCGAACACAACGTCGGAAACCGGGGCGGCGAGGAGCACATTGGCGCCACTGTCGACCTCGCGAAGCCCGAGGGTCTGTGCGGCAGCCGCAGCGTCCCCTACGTACAGAGTCGCCAGGCGCGCCGGGGCATACGCCGCCCACTGCTGCGCTGCCAAGGAGCCGGTCACGGCGTACGTGAACGTTGCAGCTTCAGCGAGGGCCGCCGTCACTGCTGCTAGGCCGCGGGGCTGGAGGTAGGGCCGGATGACGTTGTCCCGCTGGAAGCCGTAGTCCTGGCTCCAGCGCTCCAGGAGCTCCCGCCAACGGACCTGCTCGACCACCCCTTTCTGTCCGCGCGTCACGAGGGCCTCTTCCTCGAGAAACTCGAGGACTCGGTAGGTCGCGCCAGTGGACGCGCGCGACTCGCGGACCAGCCGGCTGACCGGGAGGGGCGGTCGAAGATCGGCAAGTGCCCGCACGACGCGGCCTGCTGGTGCGCCGCGCAGCGTGCCTGGCGGGCGCCCCGGTCCCCGGAACGGGTCACGGTCTGCGCCTCGGTCACGCAGGTACACCGCCGGACTGCGACTGACCAGGCGCAGGTTGCCAGTGACGTCGACGTAGGACACGTCGTTGCGGTCGAGCCAGGCCCGAACCGACCCGGACAGGTAGCGGGAGGCGACCATGGGGAGCATTGCTGTCGGTAGGGCGTCACCTGCGGCAGCGAGGCGATCGAGGACGATAGGCAGCTCACGGGTGACCAGGGCGCGCTTGAACTCGATCGCGAGCTGAACCTGCGATCCGCCCGGCGCGGCCAGACGCACGAGGGCGTCAAGTCTGGGCACCTTCCCGTTGCGGCTGCTAGGAGCGACCTGATAGCGGGGCTCGATGGTCCACCCCTCGGGGAGCCGCTCCTGCAACAGCTGCACGGCACGGCGCAGGACCTCGCCCTCGGCCTGCGCGTCCAACAACTGCCCCATTCAGGAAACCTACCCGCTCCGTCACAAACGGAGTCGCTGAATTACACGAATGTGGCCCCGGCCGCCACATCAGGCCTCGGCATCGATGGGAGCCGGCACCTGCTGCCACCGTAGTTCGGGAAAATCGTATCCTCCACGGGCCGTGGAGACCCCCGGATACGCGAACTCTGTCCAACGTGCAAGTGCGACGGACGGCGGCCGGGAGCCTGGGACGCGGGCCGCCACGTCGATGCGTCGGGAGTGTCACCAGCCTGGCCGGGTCTGCCGTTGGGTGAGCGATGCACGGCAGGCCGATGCTGCGGCCGGCGGCCTTGGACACCAGTCCTGCTGGGGTCCCTGCCCGGAACCCAAAGCCGATTCCGACGGTCAGGCTCGAGCGGCCTGTACTGCGTCGGCGGTCGTCCTGTCGCCGCGTCCTTCAAGGCCCGTGATCACCCCGTCGATGTCGGCGGCCGGGCGGTTTTGGCTGAGCTTGGCCTTGGCATCCACGCGGCTGATGACCAGCTCGACCCCGACGATCGCACGCAGCTGTCCGGCGATGAAGGACGCGGGGGCGTCGTCGACCGACCACGGGCGCGGGCTGTCCGCCTCATGCCGGTCGGTCAGCCGGCGGACCAGCGCGTCGACCCATTCCGGGTCGTCATGGATCACCAGCTGGCCGTAGACGTGCGCGGTGACGTAGTTCCACGTTGGGACGACCCGGCCGTGGTCGGCAGTGGAGGCGTACCAACTCGGGGAGACGTAGGCGTCCGGTCCGCGGACGATGACGAGCGCGTCGCCGATCACCTGCTGGCGCCACTGGTCGTTGTTGCGAGCTAGGTGGCCGAGCAGGGCGCCGTGCTTACCGACCGTTGGGTCGTACACGAACGGGATCAGCGTCGCCGTTAGTCCAGACGCTGCTGCGGTCACCAGGTCGGCTGCCCCGTGGTGTGTCAGGAGCTCGCGCACCTCGGTGTCCTGCGCCGCGAAGTGCGCCGGCACGTACATCAGGCCTTCTCCTGGATGGTCACCCGGGCATCATCTCCAAACCTCGTGCGGTCCTGCTGTCGAGGAGACGAAGGCCAACCGGAGCACGACTGACAACAACGAGTGCACAGACGATAGGCCGGTCGCGAGACCCTGCCCGGTAACGACCGTATGTGAGACAGATCCGCCGGGCAGAACAAGTGAGCGATCGTGGCCAGCGTTGGTCCTGCCGGTCGGCGCCAGCGGCCGCCTCTTTGGACGCGTGCGTGACGGAGTGCCAAGCGCAGTCGTCCGTCATACCGACGGGTCACTGGCCGAGGTCAGCGACCACCGCTTCACCTGGTCAGCAATCGACCCCGGTGACAGCGGCCCGCTGGTCAAGCCTGGGCAAACGAGGACTGTGCGTGACGTAGTGGCACCTCTGGGCAGCAGCCCGCGCGGGGCAACCACAACAGCTGAGGTCATGCGACGCCGGTCGCCGGCGCCGACACGTAGTCGACGTCGAGGTTTGGGCAGCTGCCCGCCATGTCCACCGAGAACTCGTCCGCCGACCAGATTTCCGCTGTCACCAAGGTGACCGCCTCCAATACGTCGTGGGACGCGCCGTTTGGCGGGACGCACAGCGCAGCCCACGCTGCCGCGATCGCGTCGTAGACCAGGTACCGGTCGGCTGGCGCGCGCAGGCCCTCCAGGTCCTGCGCCAGCTGCTTCCAGGTGCGATTTGACGCAGCCAGCGTGGTGGCGGCAGGCGACGGGGCGTCCTGCAGGTCCGACGGTGGCAGCACGCCGACCTCAAAGATGAAGTGCAAAGTCAAGTTGAGCTCGGGGGCGTCCCAGTCGTCGGCGCCGACGCGGACCTGCTGCAAGCCCGCCACAAGCCGACCGGCGGGCGAGGTGGCCCCGTCGTAGCGCTTCTGCAGCACCTGCTCCAGGGGCCGCAGCCAGGGCTGAAGGACATCCGGCCACGCGAAGCGCGAGAATCTGCGCCCGACCGCGCGCCCGAACGTGCGCGTCTGTAAGGACGTGTGCCACGACGCGGAGACCTGGCGTTCCTGGGCAAGCCGTCCCTTGCTCCACGTGGCCACCACCTCAAGGTCAGCGAACCCGACAGGGCCCTGACCCTGCCCCTGACTCCAGACCGGTGCATACCGCGGCCGGTTCTCCCTCGCCGCCTCCGCAGCAACCGGACCGTCGAGATGCGCGAGCGGGCTCACCTGCACCGAGTGCCTGTTCGCCTGCATCACGTCGCACGTCTGGGACAGCACGACCGCGCCATCCGGCGTCGGGACGTACGCCGGCCCGTCCTCGGTCTCGACCAGCAGCTGCCGGACGTTGGGCAGCAGCGTCGCCTGCATCGCCCCGGCGCACCCCGACAAGACGGTCGCGTCGGGCTCGGCAAGGCGCGGATCACCGAGGACGGGGATGTCGGCGCCCGGCGTCGCGGGGGACACGATCTAGTCGTGCCTCGCGGCAGCGTGCAGCCCGTCCGCGTCGCCGACGGCAGGGCGGCCCGCCGACAGCTCCGCCAGCCACACGTTGAAAACACTGGGCCGATCACCCCGGTGCGCGAGCAGTAGGGCGCGACGGCTGCTCGAGTCGGACGCGTCCACCGCATGCACCGCGTTGAGCAGCACCTGCAGCCGTCCGAGGTGCCGGCGCGAGGGCGCGGTTGCACCCGACGCCCACAGGTGCACGGCGCGTTCGCTGACCCCGAATAGCCGCGAGACCTGCTTCCACGTCAGACCCGACAGCTCGTACAGCTCAGTCACCGCGGCGCCGGTCACCGGCGTCGCGGGTGCCGCGGTGACGTCCGCGTTGCTGTCCGGGCCCGCGGGCCGCGCGCGCGCCACGCGCACAGCAGCGTCACCGCCCATCACGGGCTGCGCTGTCGTCCAGCCTCCCGCGTACCGGATCTGCGCCGCCTCGGCAGGCACGGTCAGCACGGTGCCGGTCCCGCCGAGCAGGCCGCTCAGCGCCACCCCGGCCGCGAACGCGAATGGGATGCCGCGGCTGAGGAGCAGGCCGGCGGTCACCGGCGCGTCGACGAACGACGCGAGCAGCGCGGCCTCACGCTCGTTGGCACCGGGCACCTCGGTGATGACGCCGCACTCATCCTGCAGCGTCATCGGTCTCCTTGAACAGCGCCAGCGCCTGCTGGGTCATCGCCCAGCGAAAGTAGTTGTACGCCAGCGACGCTAGTTCGCGAGCCCGACTGGCCAGAGGCCCACCTAGCGCCGGGGCGGTCTCGGAGAACGCGTCCAGGTCCAGCATCCACGACGGCCGCGGCACTGCGGGCACCGTCGGGTCGACCAGCGCGCCGGCTGGCAGCAGCCCGTGCCGAACCTGCAGGCTCGCGTCGCCGAGCCCGAACAGTGACTCGGTGAAGCTGTGCACGAGCACGTCGGCGTGCTCCGGCGCGGACAGCAGCCCTAGCAGCTGCGGGCGCACCAGCGACGGCAGCGCCTTGAGCGCGGCGGGCGCGACGATCTGGTTGATGTAGCGCACGCCCAGCCGCGCGACCGGCACCGCTCCGATCAGGCCGCTCAGCGTCCCGAAGATCAACTCGAGGTCTGCGCAGAACCTGGTCCGGCTCTCGTATGGACCGACGTCGTAGGACACCCAGCTGCTCGTCAGCGTCACCCGGCGGTCGCCGCCGTCGGTGAACGTCCACTGCACGGACTGCCCGGGCTGCTGCTGCACCCCGCCCGGGCCGATGACGACCTCAAGGCCCTGCGCGCGGTCGCTGAACGGTAGCCACGACGCCACAGCCTGGGCGAACCGCTCGGCGGCTGCGTCAGTCATCCGACTCGCGTTCCCGCCGTAGCGTGCCTGCGCGACGACACGCACGATCGGCGCGGCTGCGAGCGGCACTTCCTCTACGTCAGCGAACGGCGGCACGGGTGGGGAAGACCCGGTCAAGTGCGTTCCTCTCCTGGCGGCGCTTCACAATACTTCAGCACCCTGCAGTTCGTCGAGCGCCACGCCCGTCACCACCCGTGCGGGTTCAGCGGTTGACACCGGCTACCGGGACAGCCGCTACGCCTTCCGATACTCCCAGACGTAGGCGACGCCCCGGGCTACCCCATCCGTGAGGGCGGGAAGGTCGAGGCTTGGCGGAAGGTCACCGCGCCCGTGCGCTAGGACTAGCGGGCCCCATGCCAACAGCCCAGAGTCGCGGCTAGGCGCGCCGCGTGGTCGTCCCGTATTCGCTCGTTTCTGGTCCGGTCCCAGACATCGCCGCCGGTCGACGCGACGCACCCAGCTTTGAGCGTGCCGCGCTGGCCTGTGCCGTGGCGTAACTGGTGTCCGTAACCTACGTACCGCGATCATGGAGCGGCGGGGGTTTGCGGTACGGTCCGGGCATGGCGCACCTGCTTGGCTACGCGCGGGTCTCGACGACCGAGCAGAACCCGGACCTGCAGATCGATGAGCTGACCGCGGCGGGCTGCTGGCAGGTCTGGACGGATCATGCGTCGGGGGCGCTGGACCGTCGGCCACAGCTGGATGCGGTGCTGGAGCAGCTGCGGCCGGGGGACACCCTGGTGGTGTGGCGGTTGGACCGGCTGGGCCGATCGCTGCGGCACCTGATCGACGTGGTGACCGGGCTGGACGAGCGCGGGGTGGGGTTCCGGTCGCTGCGGGAGAGCATCGACACCACGACACCACGACACCACGACGGCCGGGGGACGGCTGGTGTTCCACCTGTTCGGGGCGCTCGCTCAGTTTGAGCGGGAGATCATCCGCGACAGGACGGTGGCCGGGCTGACCGCAGCACGGGCCCGCGGCCGGGTCGGCGGGCGGCCGTCCAAGCTGTCGGTGGAGCAGCGCCAGCAAGATGTACGACGAGCGGGAGCTGACCGTCGAGCAGATCGGCAAGGTGCTGGGCGTGAGCCGCACCTCGATCTATCGGGCGCTGGGCCAGACCGCGGAGCCGGCCCCCCCGAGTACGCCCGGCTCGACAGGAACGGTCGAGCCGGCAGCCGCGAGGCCAGACACGGCGGAGGTGCCGGTAGGCGCGCTGCCGAAGCCGGCTACCGGGGCACCGCCGTCGGCGCGTTCGAGGGGCCGGTCGCGCTGGTTCGTGGTGCAGTCCGACCCGCCCGATCCTGAGCACGGGCCGGTGGCGGTGCTCAGCGGCCACACCGGCCAGAAGGCGGCCACGGCCGCGCTGGGCCGGGCCTGCAGCCAGGCCAGCAGCCGGTCGTCGTCGGGTGCGGGGGAGGAGCCGGTACTGCAGGTCCGCGCCGCCAAGCAGATCAGCTCCCGGCTGGTGTGGGACAGCCAGGCTGGGCGAGGTGTCGTGCAGCCCGGGCCGCCGCCGTGACCGTCCGGCCGACCGTGGTGCGGCGGGACCGGTCGTGGTTGTGACCTTCAGCGGTAGGTGGCGCGGTTTTCGCAGCGCTAGATGGCACGGCTCATGCGCCGGGAGTGACGATCTTGTCCGGTAGACGATCCGTGAACGGGGCCGGTGTCACGTGGTGTTCGCACGTGGCGTATTCGCGCACGGTTCGCTTCCTTGACGCACACTCGGCAAGTGACGCGTCGACAGGGTCGCTCGCGAGGCGAGCTGAACATGACCCAAGCCGTCTCCCTCAGCGCAGGTCTCGTACTTCTGGCAGCGGTGGCTTTCGGGACTCGTCCCCACGACCGGCTCGCACAGGCCGCCGGAGTCGGAGCCGTCCTCGCAGTAACGCTCCTCGTCGTCGGCAGTCGGCGTGGTTGGTACAGCTACCCCTACGGCAGTGGGATCAACATCGGCATCGCAGTAGGCCCGTCTCTGCTCATCACCCTGCTAATCGTCGGCACGGGCCCGAGGCACGGACTCTGGGTGCACCTCGCGATCGGGCTTGAGGTCCTGACCGTCGCGTTTCTCGCGGCAGCCACTTGTCTTCGGGCCGTCCGCGGCCAACAGCAGACTTCGTCCTGAGCGATCATCAACGCCCCCTGTCTTGGTGCAGAGCGACAGCAGTCCGGTAGCGGATCGGCTTGGGACAAGGTCGGGGGCGCTCGACCAGCACTAGTACTTGGTAGCTAGCTGGGGTTGGAGGAGCAGTGGAGCAGGATCGTGCGCTAAGCATCCGACGACGGCGGCTCGCGGCCGGGGTATCGAGCATCCGATTGACCGGGCTCGCCATGCGGCACGCGGCGTCGGGGCCGCCCGGTACGGCGGTGCCGCTGAGAGCGCAGGTTGCCGGACGCGGCGGCGATGGACTCTAGGTGGCTGGTGCTGAATGGGCGTCCTGGGCTGTCGCTGGCGCGAAGGTGCAACTGGAGTGCGGTTCGGGGCGGGCCTGATCGGACGGCGGGGTGGCTGTGAGTTGAGAGTCAACTGTCCTGCTCGGCGTTGTGGGGCCGTGTAGGCGGCGTATCCTCGCGCTGCGCCTGGGCTGCCCGTCCCTTTCTTCTCTCAGGCGGATGCTGCTGTCCAGTTTCCCGGTCCGGTGCTGAAAAGGTTGAGCGCGGCTAGTCGGGCGAGGTTGACGGCGGCGGCGAGCAGCGAGAAGTCCGCGGCAATCTTGGTTTTGCCGCGGACCCGGGGCCGCCGGCCGCCATGCCGGCGGCGCATCAGGTGACCGATCTTGCGTTCCACTTTCGGGCGGGTCGCCCGGTAGTCCGCTGCCAGGCCAGGCCGGGTCGCGTTGCGCGGTGCGGGCCCGGGTCAGCCGCTCCTCGTGCGGGCCGATGCTGATGGTCCTGCCGGCCTTGGCGTCGGTGCACTGCGCCGCGAGCGGGCAGCTGGCGCAGGCAGATCCGAAGGTGGCCACCTGTGTGCCGGTGCCGGCCGGCCGCATCGTGGTGGTGACGCCGGCCGGGCAGCGCACCGTCCGGGCCGCCACGTCGACGGCAAACTGGTCCTTAGCGAAACGCCCGGCTGGCGCCGTCGGCGGCTGCACCTTGCAGCTGATCTGCGCTCCCGCCGCCTCCAGCGTCTCCAGCAGCTTCCCGGCGCCATAGGCCGCGTCGCCGTAGACCGCCAACGGCTCGAGCTGGTCAAGCTCACCCCCGGCGGCACTGCCGTCACCGGGTGGCACTGGCGGGCTGGGCAACACCGGCGGGGGGCTCGGCGGCGGGCAGGTCGAGTAGCTGCGCCGCGGTGCGCCGGACCCCACCCCACCCCACCCCGTAGGGCCGTCCACATCAGCGCTGGCAGGACCAGGAACACCAACGGCAACCGCTGGCCGGGCGCGAATACGACGGCGGCCGCCGCCAGGGACAGCGCCCACTGCGTGGCCGCCTCCCACGTCCGCCATCCAGGCGCGGCCGGGGTCTGCAGGAACAGCGGGACGATCACGAGGACGGCGGCGGCGTGCGCCGCCGCGACCGACCGCCACGACGACCAGGGTCTGGCGCCCTGGGCCGCCCACACGACCGCGGCGGCGAGCGAGGCTGCGGCGGTCGCGTCAAGCGCTGCGGCAACCATCAGCCGGGCGAGGTCGGGCAGTGACCCGAGCGTCGGTCGCTCGCCGGCCGGCGTACCGCGCGACAGCCACCACGAGCCCAGCCCGGCCTCCGCGGCGTTGATCAGGCCGCAGCCGACGCAGACGAGCGCAGGTCGGCCACCGGCGAGGTTCGCGAGCGCGCTGGACACGAGCACGCCGACCAGCAGCGGCAGCCGCTGCCGGCGGCGGGCCGTGGCCAGGACCCCGACGGCGAGGCCCGCCGCAGGCCACCGCGACGCGACCCGCGACCCCGACGGGGCCAGCAGGACCGCGCCGTAGGCCAGGCCGAACAGCAGGAGCAGGAAGCCGGCCAGGGCGAGGGCACCGCGTCCGTCGAGGGCACCGCGTCCACCGAGGGCGCCGCGTCCACCGAGGGCAGACCGGCCGCACCGGCCACCGTCCGCGGGGTGCTGCGGCGGTGTGGGCACGGGCTCTGCGACGTCGGGGCGCGTGCTCCGCGGGACAGGCCGGTCCGCTACCTGTCGGCGGCCGCCCGGGCATGCGAGATGATCCTTTTGGGCCATCCCGTCGTGGCCCGGACGGCCCCCCCGGCGTGGTCAGCCGGTCCGGCTGCCGTCAGCCGCCGGTGGCGACGGGCGCGGCCCAGAGGTCGGGGCCGAAGACCTCGTAGAGGATGTGATCCACCGGCACACCCCGGGCGAGCAGGGCGCCGCGCACCTGGCGCATGAAGGGGAGCGGTCCGCAGGTGAAGACGTGGAGCCCGTCGGGGAGCGGCACGTCGCTGAGATCCATGAGCCCGGTCCGGGAGCGGTGGTCGTCGCTGTCGACGGTCTCGTACCAGGTGTAGCGGGTGAAGTCGTCGATCTGGCGGCCGGCGTGCAGCACCGTCTCGCGAAGGGCGTGGTCCTTGGCCGTACGGTCGGCGTGGGCCACGATGACGGGCCGCTGCGGCTGCGTGCGCGCGATGTGCTCGACGATCGGGAGCACCGTGGTGATACCGGCGCCGGCGGTGGCGAGCAGCAGCGGCGAGTCCGAGGAGGGCACCACGAGGTCGCCGGCCGGAGCGCTGACGTCGACCAGGTGCCCGGCCTCGACCTGGTCGTGCAGGTAGGACGAGACCCGTCCGTCCGGCGCTCCGTGCGTCCCGCGGACCTTGCGGACCGTGACCTGCAGCCGGGTGCCGACCGCCGTGGAGGAGACGGTGTACTGCCGGGGCTGCCGGTCGCCGCCGGGCAGCTCCACGAACAGCGACACGTACTGCCCAGGCTCGATCTGCGCTACCGGCGCGCCGTCCGCCGGCTCGAGCACCAGGGACACGACGTCGTCGGTCTCCTCGATGCGCCGCACGACCCGGTACGGCCGGGTCGGGGCGTTCGGGTCGACGCCGGCGCGGGCGTAGAGCCGGGCCTCCTCGGCGATCAGCTGCGTCGCGAACAGCCAGTAGACCTCGGCCCAGGCGTCGGCCACCGCCGGGGTGACGGCGGCGCCGAGGACCTCGCCGACCGCCGAGAGCAGGTGGTGCCCCACGATCGTGTACTGCTCGGGGCGGATGCCGAGGGACACGTGCTTGTTGGCGATCCGCGTCATGACGTGGGCGAACGAGGGCGCGGACGGGTCGACGAGCTGGACGGCGTACGCCACGACGGAGGCGGCGAGCGCGCGACTCTGCTCGCCGGTCGTCTGGTTGGCCAGGTTGAAGACGCGCAGCAGCTCCGCGTGCTCGGCGAACATCCGCGGGTAGAAGCGGGCGGTGATCTGCTCGGCGTGCTCGGCGACGACCGCGGCGGTCGCGGCGATCACGGCAGCGGAACTGGTCGACAGCAGGCTGGTGGAGTCGGGGCGGGCGGGCAGGGTCGTCGTCATCGTCGGGTCCTCGGGATGGTTGGGGCGGGCGGGTGGTCGTCGGCGCCGAGGCGGTCCCAGCCGCACGGGGTGTGCCGCAGACCGATCCGGCTGTCAGCGCGTGAGCGGTAGGGGATGTAGGGCCGGTTGAGGTAGCCGACCGGGGCAGAGAAGACGTGCACGAACCGAGTGAACGGCCAGAACGCGCACAGCACCCACGCGAGCAGGACGTGCACCCGCGCAGCGGCACTCGCACGCCGCCGTCGTGGACGTCGAAAGCACGCAGGCCGAAGACGTCGAGGTCTCCGGCGGCCCCCCTACCTAGCGCGGGACGGACAGGTGAGGCGGGTGAACGGGTGGACTGGGTGGGAACAGCCGGCTGGGGCGGGGGCAGCGTGCTCCGAGCGGGCTCGGTCGGGCTCGGTGTGCATCACGGTATCGGTCGGCACGTGGGGTGCCCCCGGGTGCAGCTTGCGCGGCCGCCCGTTCCGACCAACTGCGTCCCAGCTCCCATGACCGTACGGGCTGGCGGCGCCCACGTACAGCGGCGGCGTCCAGCAGTGGGTGACTTCGCAACGTCCGGGCGGCTGATGTGAGAGGTTGCCCGAACGGCCAGGCGCAGGGTCCGGCTGACCGGTCGACGTCAAGGTGCCGGCATGCCCGCCCATCACCAGCATGACGACGAGCTCGCGACGAGCCTGACAGGCCTGTCCGGCCTGCTGACCGGGCACCAGGTGCTGGAGCAGACTCTGGTCCGGGTCGCCGAGCTCGCGGTCCAGGCGATCCCCGGGGCGCAGGGCGCCGGCCTGACGCTGCTGGAAGCCGACCGGCCCCAGACGGTCGTAGCGACCGCGGACTTCGTGCGGCAGGTCGACGACGTGCATACAGCCTGAGCGAGGGACCGTGCGTGAGCGCGGTCGCTACCCGCCGCACAGTCACCTCCGGCAACCGGCGAAGGCGTGCCACTCGGCGAGTTGGCCCTGTCGCTCGGCGGTCAGGGACAGGTCCAGCACGGCTTCTCCGGCGAGGTCTCAGCGGTGGGTGGGAGAGACTGAGCAGCAGCGGTCAGGCCCGCG
>JAABUI010001396.1_pt1 | contig 14083 bp, 22 predicted proteins | sample 5559111 | NCBI WGS metagenome assembly JAABUI01 (sample SAMN10711870, study PRJNA513365) | rock metagenome | isolation source: Antarctica rocks | place: Antarctica: Victoria Land, Buttleship Promontory
TTTCAAAGACCGTCGGCGTGGAACAGCCCAGACCTTCCACACACGGAGATTCCCCAATCTCCGTAACCTCGCCAATGACGTCATCCCGAGCTTCATGACGACATCCCGAGCTTCCCTTCATTCCGATCCATTCCAAAGATTCTCTTCCGTCAATCTCTTTAAGCGTACCTCAATCCGGGCTCCCGATTCTCGTCAACAAGAGGCTCCGCCAACAATGCCGATGCCGCCCCTACCTTCCGTCCCCTCCTCCCGCCCCTCCCCGACCGACCCCTTGTACTCCTCCTCCACCCTCACTCCATCCTCCGCGACCCCACCACCAAGCTACCGATCCACCCGCCCCGCCTCCTCCGAACCAGCCACTTACGGTTCCCTAGCCGACCTCACCAAGAACAAGCCTGCCCGTCAAACCCAAACCCAAGCATTCTCCTACACACCCCAGCCAGAGCGGCAGGGGTATCGTTCCGCTTATGACGAGGTACCGACTGGAACTGGGGCTGGACGGAAGATGCCCCCTCCGCCTGGGAATTATGGGGTGGATGCTAATCCTGCTCCTCCTCGCCGAAACGCCCCAACACCAGGTATGCCGCATCGAAACTGCGGATTGGAGTGAGATCGCTGACGCGGATAGGTGAACGGCCAGCACGTGCGCCGCCCGCTGGAGGGAATTCGTACTTGGCTACAGCACAGAGCTATATCCCCGCTGGAGTGAGTAGCGGGGCGAGTAGTGCGGCGGAGAGGGTACGGGATGGGTTTGGGAGTATTGCCACACAGGAGAGGAAGTCCCAGGTAAGTACGGGTCGAAATGCCCATTGCTCTACCCCACACCACACGACCAGTAGGACTGCTATGTTCATGTCGGGATGAGCGACGTGGGAGAGATTGGGTGCTGACAGTGTGGCGGGTACAGGTCATTGGCGGAGTGGGCAAGGTAGCGGCGGGGGCTGTGAAACTTACGGGCAAGGCGGTGTGGCAGATTGGGAAGTTCGCGGCAAAGTAGGAGGCGGACGGTTGCCAGGTGACGTGAGGTTGGCTTAAGAAAGGATTACAGAGGGGAACGGATAGGGGAACATGTTGGTGGGGATCGTGGTCACTATATCGCTTGGTGGATCTGAGGCTGGGATCGAGGTATCCGCGAATCTATAGATGGTCTGCAATGTTTCCGTGTTCTCATACTGGTCAGGAATGTACGAAGCAGGTCGATCCTCACTGATGGCCCGAGTATTCCGATGCATAATCAGAAATACAGTAATCCGCAATTCCCAATACCTCAAACACCCCAGGTACGATACTGATACGATGCGCTGCAGCTGATTGATTATTCCGCCACATCCACCTCCCTCTCCCGACTCTTCTCCTCGGCCGCGCTGACCAACGCCGCAATGCCCACCAGCGAGTGACCATTCCTCTCTCCTTTTTCTTTCTCCTTCTCCTTCTCCTTCTCCCCTTTCACAGGCTGCCCACCGTCTCTATTCAGGAACGGGGAGACAGGTCGATCCTTCCCATCCTGGAAATACCTATCCCTGTCCTCTCCCTTCTCCGGCGTACGATCAAAGAAAGTACTCATAGGCCTATACCTGAATATCTCCAACGGCGGCAACTCCACCTTCTCCCCAACCTCAGAGCCAAGCGCGGACATGGAGATACTCGGCAGATGTCTATGTCTCCTAGGCGAGGGGTAGACGACCGACGAACTCGACGCTCTAGGCCGCGGTAGAGGTGGGAGGATACGGTAGGTGGGAGTGGGGAGTGTGGTCGAGCTCGATGTGGAGACGGCAGATTCGAGGCCTGGTTGTGGAGGGGAGGTGGCGTAGAGACCTAGGCTGGAGGGAGGGGGGAAGCGGGCGGTGGGAGAGGTACGGGTGAGGGCGGTAGGGGAGGTGAGGTGGCGGGAGGTGTGGGTGGTGTTCGAGCGGGAGATGCCGACGGAATGGGTGATTTCGGTCCACCAGAGGGTGAGGCGGTCGTCCAGCGTTGTTGGGGTAGAGGTTCGGAGCTGGTCTTGCCAGTTCGCAAGTACCGTCAACGGCAGTACCACTGCCACCACGCCTCTATCAGCGGGAATCTCTTTGCTTGGACGAAGAGAGGACACACCGAGTGGTGACTCCCGACCCCTTGGACCAAGCGCCTCAAGGATAACCCCGATATTCTCCACCGCCTGACTCTGTCTCTGCGCCGTCGACCCGCAGCCCGAATTCGTCGAACCCGCTTGGAGGTAAAACATCGCGGATTCCGCGATGGCGTGCATGTACGCGTACATCCACCCGCTCATTGAAGTGGCCGGGAGAGGCGAGGAGAGCTTGGTCATGGCGAGGGAGAGGTTGATCTCGTCGAATCGGAGGTGGCGGGGGAGGCCTAGTGCCCAGCTCTGGAGTCGCATTACCAATGTAGGAAGATGTTTGATGAAAAATATACTTTGAGCGCTTGCTCATGCTGAGCCGGGTTCGAGCGATCAGAGGAGGTACCGTGCGCACTCATGATATCCGAGAACACCGAGAGCTGCCACAATCAGCTGAGTTCACTCCCAATCAGATTGTAGCTTACGATACGAAGTACTTGGCCAAACTCCCCAATCTGCCCCTCCTCACCCATCCAATTCCCCGTACCCACAGCCATCCCATCCCTCCTCCTCGTCTCCCTCCCACCCATCGCCGCACCACCCGATCTCACCCAATGCGCCTCGCCACCCGGCAGAGGGATATTGTACATCTCGTGTTCCGACACCCGCCTCTTCCGGCCATGACCATCTGCACTGGCGCAGAGGTCTTGCGCGACGAGCATCCAGAATGTCCGGTAGCGCGCTTCCATCAGAGTGAGGTATTCCACGATGCTCAGGCCTAGGTGACTTGCAGGTGGCGAAAGTGTCGCCGAGCTAGTCGGGCGAAGGACGTTTATCCCCTCATCGAGGTAGAAACTCCCTACGCTCGCACCGTTACCGCTCGATCCTCGTAGATGCATGAAATACACGCTCAAGAGACAGAGTGCTTGAGCAAACTCCGTCTCCTCCCACGTCCCCCGGTCCAACCTCTTCTCCTCCTCGGACCACCCAGCGCGCTGCTCCACCATATGCCGTGCGCAATGGTGTGCCCTTTCCGCGAATACCTCGCCTCGTGCATGGACCGACGTATCGGCTGGGAGGGTGGAGAGGAGACCCGGATCCTCGGAGAAGCGGGAGGAGAGGGCGTAGATGATATCGAGAAGGAGAGGGGAGACGCGGTCAAGGAAGAGGCGGTGGTAGAAGGTCGGTGGATGGAACATCGCTCCGTAAGGTAGAACACGCTTGAGAAAGACTGAGGAGGTATCCCATCATCAAACGTTCCTTCAGTGAGGGAGGGAGGACGCACTATCGATGAGCTCGGAGCTGAGCGAGACATCTCGCTCGACCGCATCGATCGGATCCCGATACATCACGCCCTGACCGCTGCTCTGCCGATCCATTTCCTCACCCATAAGCTTCTCCACGCCGTATGTCTGCGGAAGTCGATCGTCATCCCTACAACCCCTCCTCATGTGGTTCGGTGCGCCAGACGAATGACGCGTTCGAGGTGGTGGGATCGTTTCACCTTGGGCATTGAGGTAGAGGCACGGTCGGGAGGAAAACTCGCAGTTTGAGCATGGGGCGAAACCGTCGCATCGTCTCTTGTTTTTCTATTCCATCACAATCCCTATCAGCTCCGGTTCGAATCGAGAGGGAAGAATGTGAGCTACGTGGCAGGCGGAACAAGCTTTCGCCAACCTCTTCCGTTTCCTCCCCTTCGTCGTCAGTTCCTCCCTCTCATCCCCCTCCCCATCCATATCCATATCGCTCTCCGACATCGAAATCTCCCCAGGCGCTCTCATCACCTGTCGAGACGGAGGATGTACATTGACGTCATGCTCCGAGTGCGAGTGCTGCTGGTGGTGATGTTGGTGATGACGATACATCTCGAGGGGGAGAGGTGGGATGTGGATGTGGAGTGATTGCGGCGAGGGGTAGGTCGGGTACGCACGAGGCGGGACTCGCGGGATCGAGAGGTGTTCGTGTAGCGTCATTGCCGCTCGCTTTCAACTTCCTTGGATCAGATTGAAGAAAGAAGAGGGTGATGATGGACCGAGAAGTTCGGGTTCGGGAACTCGACTTGGGTTGGTTCAAAGCGGGGATGTGAAGCCAAAGGAGAAGTCACCGCCTTTGACTTGCGAAACTCTGTTGGATCTGTACCCCTCCTTTTGTACCCAGCCGCACCTCAACGACCCCGATGCCTTCGGACCGAAGACCCGTCGGGTTTCGTGATCGGTGGACGCCGATCGAATTGTAACTCAGCGGGTTGATCGCCGGTAGCCTTGACCAAGGTCCGATTGATCTACAGGAGCGTTGATGGACGCCTGAGAGGGATAGATCAGCGTGGTTCTCGGGCACGATAGCGCCGGGAAGGCGTTCTGGTGGGCGAAGGCTCACCTTCGAGGGGGAGTACACGGCTCGAGACTATCTATCGTCTTGCTCGAGGTGTGGTGTTTCGGTCACTTTGCTATCCGGTGACGGTGAAAGCGCCTTGATCGGGTGTCCTTTCCTTGATGGAGGTCTCTCTGTGCGTTCCACAATGACGAGCGTCGAGTCGTCCGTTGATCAATTTATCCCTCGAGGAATCCCTCTTCCTCGTGCCTCGGGCTCCACTCTCCTCGGAAGACTAGCCCGAAACGGTTCTCGTCCAGATCCCAGTGGGTGATCGATTCTCTCCTCCCAGCTCAAGCGTCGGGATACCCTTCTTGGCCCTCTCAGCTCATACCCTTGCCGAGGGCGAATACAACCTCGACAATCAACGGAAACCCAACCATTTCATCACCTCAGCACACCCACACACTCCAATGCCCCGGCGTCCCATCTCTCACTGATGCCCGTCCGCCCGGCCCCCCAAGAGTAACCGCCTTACCGCCGGCTCCATCCCCCTCTTCACCCCGCCGAAAAGCCCCGCGGCGCCACACATGTATATGTCGATTCCCTGACCTCTCGGTCATGTCCGCCTCCGGCGGCATTTAGCCCAATTTAGGGAGTTGGGTTTGGTGTCAGCTGATACAGGTGTATCGCCGAGCGGGAGGGGCAGCGTTCGGGAGTGTGGAGAGAAAGGCCTTGTGGGCTCAGAGCAGGAGAGAGACGACCCTTTCTTCCGGCGGTGCGGCGGGCGGTAAGTATATCATTCAAGGGTAAGTCATAGGCCGGATCCGGCCGGTTTTCGGCGAGACGATCCTGCCGAGCTCTTTTGACTGTCGGCAACAGAACCGTGCATGTGGGATACAAAAATGCGGGGTGACATGGAGGGAAAATGCACGGAATACCTTGTAATAGGACCTCATAGCACAACAGATGAGATCGATGCAACATTGGGAACTACGCTTCGTCGCCGAAGATCTGCGTCCCATCAGCTCAGGCTCAAAAAACTTGTATAGGAGCTCCCTCACCTCGTACAACGCCCCTCTCGCCTGCGGTCTCCCCGCCAGAAACCCTCTCAGACCCTGCTTCAACGCCGGCTGTTTCTCCACAACGTCCCTCAACCAATCCTTGGGCAACTGCAACAGACTCCCATAACTCGCCGGGGCAATCATCTTCGCCAACCTCACGAAGCCGTCCCATAGCTGCGGGGTCTCCCAGATCTTCTTCGCTACTAGTTTTGGCAGTACGTTGTTGGCGATGAATGGAATGAGGGATTTGTAGGTCGTGACGGCTTGGATAATGGTGCGGAGGAAGACGACGGGGAGGGTGGGGAGATCGGCGACTCGGGCGAGGGCGTTGACGAGGACGTCGGAGCGGAAAACGGTGGTCATTGAGAAGCAGATGCCGATGGCTAGTGCGGTTATCAGCTGGGCAGAAAGCTGGAAGGCACAGAGCTGGTGACGAAAAATGTTGCTCACCTTCAATGGTGGCTTTCAGACCAGTCTCCTCCACGTGCAACGAAACCAGTAGATCCGCGGGAGTCATCTTCTGCAGTACCGAGGCGAATGCCGTTCGAACCAGATCCCGCGAGTCTGATCCTCCAAGAAGCGACACGATGCGCGGGATCTGTCGCTCGATCTCGGCCTGATTGTCAGCCGTAGTCATCTGAGTATAACCCACCTTATCCAGTTCGCCAATAATCGGGATGAAGAATCGCGGATCCAGCTCTCTCCCCGCCAAAAGCCCTTTGACCAAGGACACCAGCACCGGACTGGCACCTTCTGCGCTAAGGATGGTGACGACGCGAAGCGCCAGGCGATCTGCTCCCGGCGGGAAAGAGCGGAGGACATCTAAAAGTTTCGGGCTCGCCCCAAGTGACTGGATGAGCGGTGTGAGAAGCGATTCCACCGCATCCTGGACCGGCGTTTCCATCTTCGGGTAAACGTGGAAGATATCGTCGAGAAGGTCCTGCTGGCGTCTGGATAGGGCAAATACCAACTCCACATGCTGTTGAACAGTCTCCGCTGTGACTTCGCCAAGATATTTCGACTCAACGACTTCGTCCGCCTGTTCGCCCTCCTCCATATCTGTGTCGCCATCCACAGCTTTCGTATCCGTTTTGACGAGCCGTCGGAGAACGCCGAGACCGTAGCTGACGACACTTGCCGCCATAGGCGAGTCCGGCACCCAACGTCGTACGGTACTGATCGCCATGACCCGCGTCTTGCGCTCGGTATGAGTGCAAAGTTGCAGCAGTATCTGGAGAGCAGGTTGTCGGACCGGTGGACGGGCTTCGACAAGGTCTCGGAGCGCAAGGAAACCGACGATACTCCGTTCAGTGTCCTCGCAAAGCGATTCGAGCTGGCTGATGATAGGTGGGGAGATTTCGGGAAGTGAGGTCAGGAAGGAAGATAATGACTTGTCCCTGGCGTCGACAGTCGGGAGGTATGCGCTGAGGAGGGCATTGAGGTTGACGGCGTATTGTCCGCCAGAACCCTTCTTCTCATTGTACCATTCCTCATTCAGCCATATCGATGCGAATTTGGATCTCTCAATCAGCTCAGACCACGGAGACTAGACTTACCGTCCGGCAAAATCCGCCATCACGAACTTTGTGATCATTTTCCGCTTCGCCTCAGATGCTCTCGTTGCCAATCTCGCAAGCAATAGCATCCACATCTCCTTCGGCTGCACAGCCGACCGAACTCCATCCGAAGGTGGAGGGTCTGGTAAAGTCGCAAGTCTCGCTCCGGATTGCCATATCCGTTGTATTGCAATGTCGACAAGCTCGTCCCGTTCAGCCGATTCGAGCGATGTCGGGGCCGGTAGATGGAATTCAGCGAATGTGATGGGTTCTTCTGCGGGCTCTTCGAGCGGTTCGGCGAGCTGTCTTCAGCTCCGTCAGACTGTAGGGACCCACCAGAAGTTCCTCGTCGTCCATCTCCATGTCCAGTGGGTTCAGCACCTCGTCATCGTTTTCTTCTTTCACCTCCTCCCTCGCCACTCGAAGAGAGGTTGTAAGTAGCGGTACTGCGTCCGGCGTATTCTCAACCAGCGCACGTCGAGCATTCTACCATAAGCTGGAATTCGGATAGTCCCACTCACGTCGAAAGCATAGCGTAGATGATCCAGAGGCACCGCACTTAGCCCCGCCAAGACCAGCTCAATCACCGCCTCGACCGGTATGCTCGTCACGTCTATCTCAGCTCCCCGTCCTTGCCCAGAGCCGGACTGCAACTCCAGCTTCGCTCTCTTCGCACCATCCGCGCTGCTTTCGGCTTCAATAAGTTGCTTGCCGGCAGCCTGCTCGGACCTCGCTTCTCTACGAGCTCGGCGGGCTTCCTGCTCCTCCACGAAGGCCGGCTCCATCCGCTGCTTCTGCCGAACGAGCGCATCGTTGAGCTGCGCAGCGAAAGCACCGAGTGGTGGATGTCTGGAGTCAGCGTTATCAAGCGATCGTACTCACTTGACAAGATGAGCCATGATCAATCGCAATGCTCGCTCGACTGAGCGGATCTGCATTAGCGGCCGATCGGTAAACTGCAGCGCCGCGGGTGTCCATGAGGTAATCGACGAGACGAGCAAAGGTGCAAGGGCGGGACGTGATTTGCACAACAGCGGGAGGGTGTGGAAGATAGGGTGAAGAATTGCCGGGTCACTGTCGTCAGCCTGACTCATGGCCGACGAACTCACCTTGACGAATACATCTGCGTGACGAGCTGTGTTCGAAGGAGATTGCCTTCTTCCTGGAGCTCGGCCGCATTGAGGGGACTGTCTCGTGAAATCATGCTGATATTTGGATCACTCCCGCCTTTGTTTTGCAACTGCTATTAGCTGGTCTGAAAGTGATGCACTTACTCTCGGGTCAGCTGCAGCTGCTCGTGTACCAACGAGCAAGACCGTTTGCACGAACTTCCATGCAGCGGCTTTGATCCCCACGCTCTGCGGCTGCGCTGCGGGGTCCAGCGCGAGTGAAAGTATCCGCACCTTCGACGACTGGAAGACTTCCAGTATGGCAGGAGCTTGACGAGAAGTCGCTCTGATAATTAGCGGAGTGCGTCATCTTTACCTACAATAATCGGAAGACGATAGGGTAGATGGTGCAGAAGATCGGAATGACAGCTTTGATAGTGTTTACCGAGTTTCCCGCCAGGAGACAATTCAGCGCATCCAAAGACGACTGGGCGACTGTACTAAATCAGCTGTGCAGTAATAGCTCAATAAAGCTTTGCCTACCGTTGAGCTTGACGTCCACCTTCAACCCACTCCTTCCAACCGCCAAAGCCACCATATTCAACGTCCAGCTCCTCAACAAGCTCTCTCCTCCATCCACCACCATCGGCAGTAGCTGCACACATAGCTCGGTCAGCTTGTCTGGGTGCTCCTCGAATCGTTGACCGGCAGCTATCAGCGCGTCTGCTTGTGCTGAGCTCTCGGCGGGACAGGTGAGTGCTGCTGAAAGCGCTTGGAGAGGGTCGGTCGGCACAGACGGTAGGGAAGTGGTGTCTGCATCCAGAAGAGTGCCGAGCTCCTCGTCGGCGTAGAGCGACATGCCGCTCAGCAAGAAGGTGTTGTTGGAAGAAGGAGATGAGAACGATGCAGACGGGATTTTTCTCCACGTGGATTTCTACTCCCTTGGATGGTACATTTCATCATGTCTTGATCTCGTTCCGCCTTTGTACCGCAGCTGAATCCATCATGGTGAGTACGCCTCTTATGTGGGGCTGTGAGTTTGCTGACAGATCTAGGTGCAGGCTGCGAACTCTCAAGGCATCCAGACCCTGCTGGAAGCCGAGAAGGAGGCCTCGAAAGTCGTTCAAAAGGCGCGGCAATGTAAGTTATCCTGCACCCCTCGGCTTGACTCCGCCCTTCGCTGATGGAAACGCTTAGACCGAATACAAAAGTTGAAAGACGCTCGATCGGAGGCTGCGAAGGAGATTGAGGCGTACAAGGCGAAGAAGGAGGAGGATTTTAAGAAGTTCAAGTCTGAGGTGAGTCGATGGTCCGTTGCGTGGGAGGTTGCGGGAAGATAGGGAAGAGCCAATGAAGGCTATCCAAGTCTTCTTCAGCTTTTGCTGCTCTGCGAGACTTCATCACCGTTGCGTAGGCTTAGCTGACCATGTACTTGTCAATCTCGTCTATTACGCTACCCTATTCGTTCCTTTCATCTTTCGACCGTCCTCCTCCTCCGCACATCATACACTTGGTTGTTCCGCTTTGGTCGAATCCTTCGCACCGATTTCTTCTATCAACCAATCATCACTCATCGACATCCCCATCGCTGCAACCCCTCCTGACGCCCTCATATCCGGTCTCACATCCGCTTACGACCGATCTCCTGGCTGGTACTATGGTCCCACTCGATGGACCTCGCTCTCGCTTCTCCTATATCGACCACTTCATCGTCGATGTTCCCAGCACAAATCCGAAACCTCATCCTCCCAGTCCGCCGTCGACTCCGACACGAAGAAACAGCTGTCCGAACTCGATTCTGCCGTTGCGAAGAACCGGGATGAGGTGATCAAGAAGATCGTGGAGAGGGTGGTGAAGTGTGAGCCGAAGCTGCATCCGAACTTGAAGAAGATCGAAGCGTAGTCCATTGCGAGTTTTGAAGGTCTAGGGGAGAGAATGGGACAGATTGTATGCATGATTCCGTCATCTAGCTTGACACAGAGCTACTCGGCTGCTCAGTATTCTGATCGTTCTGATCTAGCTTTCGCGGCCGACTTGTCTCGTAAAACAACCTCGTCGACGGGGAACTGTAGCCGGACGTAGGATTGACCTCATCTCGTTGATTGAGCTCCGACGGACCGAGCATGTTCCGCATGTTTGATGACGAACCTCCCACTCCCGCGCGAAGTCCCGTTTTTGGGGATGACGCAAGCTCCGCGCTTCTCTCCGCGTATACAAGCCCCGGCCTACTCGCCGAAAGGTCCCATCAAATCCACATGACCTCCACCGGCCACCCCAAACCCCCCGCCTCGACCGGACGTGACTCACGAAGCGGGATCACATCAGATACTGACGAGCCAAAGGAGGTCTGACGAGCCAGAACACATGGGCGGTCTAGCTCAAAACGACTTGAACAACGAGGAGGCCGAAGGGTCCTTTGATACTTATCCCGCCCCTCAAGATCTCTTTTGTGCCGTTTCTCTCATTGTCTGCCCATCCTTTCGAACATTTCGACCTGACCACGGTGAAGAAGAGAGAGCTAGGAGCTCGGGGGAGTGACCTGGTGACCGAGGTTGATTGGGTTAGAGCTAGTTCCCATCATCGGATCAAGAGGGTACAAAGAGCGCCTCGCCTCAGACACCGGTCATCCCCTGGATCCGTCATGATTACGCGACGCTAGCTGATCGGCCTCCATAAGGCCACGAGCGGTTATCTCGGAGCGAGGATCGAGCGTGCATCCTTCCTTTTTCTTCCTTTGCCACCCGGTTCAAAAAAGCAAATCACTGATCTTGCCGTCTTTCGACGTCCGACCTCTTCCATCGACCATCCCACAACGAATTCCGGATCTTCGACCAAATCTCGACGAATCGTTCATATCTCAGCACCCTCCGGCTTGGCTTACCCCCTTGTCACCCACCCCCTGACGCCCCTGCCTTCTACACCGCTTCTCCGCGACCCCCTACCCGCAACTCCTTTCTCCTCACCAACCTGCCATCCCTCCTTTCATGATCTCCGGCTCATAAGTCGATCCGTACGTCCTCCAATCCTTTCTCGCCTTACTAGCACTCAGACTCCGACTAACGAATTGCTTCCGCAGATGAAGACCGCCTCAGTCCCTCTCATGCTGCCGCTCGACCTCTCTCGCTGGCACCAACCCATCTCATCACACGTTCAGGTCAGCCACGATCGCTACCAAGGCCATCCCCACGAGGAATCTTCTCCCGCTCCGGTATCCGAGACGCCCGAGCTCGCACATCCCATTCCTCGTCAATTCACGAGGACCCCTGCAGCCAGCTACTCCGCCTCTCCCGAAGGACCGCCCACTTGGCCGAGGGTCCACGCGGTACGAGAGCAGACGATGACACCCGTTGCGTACAAGACGGACATACCGTACCCGCTCGAGGATTTCTACCCGAGGATGACGCCGACGTACTCGTACTCGCAGCCGATCAACTGGTCGCCGGAGCAGGTGCACGAGAAAGCGATGGACAGGGGGAACGAGAGGGAGGAAAAGGAAGTGCCGGAGAGATGCAGGAGGCATATTTGGTGAGTAGTTCGCTTCTCGCCGTTGTTAGCCCACTGAGCTGATGGCGTGAGGGTCAGTCCGGTCTGCGATAAGCGATTCAATCGGCCGTCGTCACTGGGCACCCACATGTCGGTACATACCGGAGCGAAGCGTGAGTAGTCCTCACCTGTGGAGAGGAGAGGCGGCTTATGGGGAGCGCAGCGCATCAGTGTCCCAGGCCGGAGTGCGGGAGGAAGTTCTCGGTCAGCTCGAATCTAAGGAGGCATGAGCGGGTGAGTGATCCGGCCAAAAACTCCCTCGCTTGCTATCCTCGCTTCCGCCATCATGCAAACCACCGGTTCCTTTTGCTCGCAAGCTTGCCACCTCTGACCCCGGTTCCAGACCCACAGAAACGCCACCAACAGCAACGCTACCGAGCCCGTCCATCCAAAACCCCAAGAGTACCACCCAGCTCCTCACGCCTACTACTACTACCCCTCTCCATACGCCTACCCCGAGGTACCGCCGCTGTCCGAAGCCTCGACCTCGAGCTCGTCCACATCCAGTACCGGCCTCGGTCTCGCACGGTACCAGGTGACGAGGAGGAACACTGCGAGTGATCTTCCGTCGACTCCAGGTACTCCAGCCAGGGCTATCGGCTCACTTCAAGTAGACGCGGACAAGGGACAGGCGAATCTTCCGGCGAGGTGAGAGGACTAGGACTGTACCCAGAGGGGTCGAAATGCTGTGAAGAAGACGCTTTCTTGATGTGGATTGGGAGCAGAGATATCGTAAAATAGATCGAGGTGGGATTCCTATGACACTCCTAACCATGTTGACATGAGCCGCGTTGTATCATTTATCCCTCGCCAGATAGCATATCATGCATAACGATCTTAGTTACCGACACTTTTCAGCCGACAGTGAAGCCCCGTGGATCGGCCACGTCCTATACAGGTAGAGAGGCTCGGGCTCCGCCAGCACCTACCGGGAGCTGTGGCAAAATCGCTGCCCTCTGTCCGTTGTGCAAGTCCTCGACGTTATCGAGTAGTGACGGAAGATGTACCGTGAGAGCAGATTGTACTTACATCCTAGGATAACTCTGGGCGTTCACGGTAAAAGTTACGAAGAAGAAACTCGTCCTCCACGTCTGGGTAGTGGGATCAATATGTATGGATAGGTTTCCCCGAACTTTGGCAATCAATCTGTGACCATCAATCCAAAAGAGCATATGAAGTGGTCCCATATCCCCATTAAGCAGGGCATAGCCTTGTCATCCTTTTCGATCGACTGGCTGCAGTGCTGCAGAGCCAAAGGCCATCTGCAAAGGATGGGGCGCCTGAGGCTTGAATCTTGCCATGAGGGGACAATCCAGCCGTACACTCATTTGTTACTATCTCCTTACCCCTCAAACTTTCTTTCAATTTAGTTGCTGACTGTACAATGAGGTATAAAGGAGCCTCTCTAGACCCCGTACATCCTCACTTTGTTAATATCTACCAGGTATTGGCCATCAAGTTGATATCAAGCAGCCATTTCAGAATGTTTACCAAGTGGATGTCAGTACTCCTTGGTATGCTTGCTATCATCTTGCCATCAGCTGTTTCAGGTATGTTACAAGGAATGGTTAAGTTACTGCTTCTGCTCATCTACCTAACTGTCGATGCAGGTAGTTCTCAGTGACCAAAAGGTGCCGCCCCCATTCATCTCCATGTGCCTGACTGGTCATGGATCCAGACGACGGACTGTATGGAACGCCAGGGCTGCCAGGGAGCAGACAAGTGGGACAAGTACGGTTCCAACACTACCAAGGGCCACGGCCACAATCGTGCTTCGCAACTCCTGAGGTTTGGGATAAGACAGGCAGATGGCACTTTGCATCACAGTCTCACCTTTCCTGCCATTTTGACCCTGAAACGAAACTGGTCCAACATCCCTTCATTGGCCCTACTTTCAGGTTGAATGGTTTCATGAAGATTAGTACATAAAAGGCCTGCAATTTGCACAAGGTAGCCCTCCAGAGCTTCATGGATAAGTAGTGAAGCTCGCAGCAAAGCACCCACTACCGCTGAAAGCAGTATGTTTGGTCACTCGGTCCTCTCCATCATGGCAATGAGCACTGCATTGACTGCAGCAGAGCGCCTCTTGAACGATTCTACTCATACCGCAGAATCTCACATAACTATCCTGCCTATCCCTATGAGTCAGAGAGACTCACTCTCCACCAGGAGTGAAGAGGGGGCCTTCCGTCTCTTTTGAGGGAATTGGACTCATCTGCAGAACCAGAATGGCTCTTGGGGCGGATATGGCTATAACGATAGCAGTGTTGGGGATAGTCTGGGCTTGAACAACATGCCTTTTGTTCTGGATGGCCCCAAACCAAGAATAATGTTTGAATACTTGGTATACTCAGACCATCAGCACAAAAAGGTCTGGAATGCAACTTCCTCCAACGGGCTGGATGTCACGGTGCTACGTCGACCAGCAAATAGGCCCGACGCTCA
>JAABUI010001397.1_pt1 | contig 14082 bp, 17 predicted proteins | sample 5559111 | NCBI WGS metagenome assembly JAABUI01 (sample SAMN10711870, study PRJNA513365) | rock metagenome | isolation source: Antarctica rocks | place: Antarctica: Victoria Land, Buttleship Promontory
GGCATGCTCTGCCTGTGCGTGTCAATTATAGAAGTTCAGTAGCAAACAAGTGCATCCTACCAGCGCGAGTGCTGCTTGCATATAGTTGACATGGTTGTCCTGCCAAATCAAATCGGTTCTTTGATTTCTACTTTGCTCACTATGTGCCTCCATATCTACGAAGACTCAACTTTAGACCAAGCCTGACCTCCAGAATACATGCCTCGGGAGTCGTCTAGAAGCTGGATTTTACCATTTTTACGACGTCATTAGCAGTTTCATTTGAGGCAACACGCCCAGTCTGAATGAAAACGAAGGTAGGTAGAGTAGAATACGTAGGAATACTCACACTGTGTGGGAGGGAGCATCCCAGTGCTGTTGACGGCAGCCCAGGAACAGAGGGCGGCGAAGGGAAGGCTAGCCGGATGCGGCACGCCTTACCGGATGAGGGAACTTAACTACCCAGACTACGCGTCTTTGCTATGCACCAGCAGCCATGACTGGCGGCCCAGAACAGACAAATAAAGGACAGGGGCTTGACCCACAATGGCTCGCGGTGTGGCACGGACAAGCTCAGGTCGAGCTGTGTTCAGTGACGTACCGCAGAATGGGGACGCCCCACAATCTACCCTAGCAGCACAGCTGGTAAATCATCTTACGGATGGCAGGAAACATTCCAAAAACCAAGATCAAGAGACATTTCGCCAATTGCTTGGTGAGATACTTGGTGCTGAGAGCGAGAGTGGCTCTCAGGTTCAAATGCACGAATCAAACAACGACGATGGTTACAAGCTTATTTATGTGCTTGTCAAAGCTGGCCTTGAGACAATGATAAATGAAGATCCGTTCGGCGATCAAGGTGAGCTCTCTCAGCAAGCTCTTGACAGCTTGGCTGCCGTAGAGTCTACTCTCAGGAGTAACCCAGAGGTTCTCTTTGTCGACGCCCCACGGCATGTACCTGGCACAGATCGCCATGGACCTTTGTTTTTGTGGCTTGTTCCCAAGGTTATCGCGGTCACGAGCCAAAGCATTGAGAAGGAACTTAGGCAAGGTGTTCTTAAATTATTCAGAACAATCCTATCATTGGAGAGAAAGATCAATAAGTGCGGAGCGAGGAGAAATTCAATACTAAAATACACGAGAGGCTGTGTCAAGGGTGAGTCTGCGTATTGCTAAAAGCTAATTACAGCAGCTGACAGCTTCCAAGATCTCCTTACTTCCCTCGAGGCTCCTAATCCTGGGTCGGTGTCGTATCAACATTCAGCACAGTTGAGTATACCATCGGCTTCAACAATCTCAAGCGTCTACCCACATTATCCAATGGAGGACAGCTTGCAGAAAGTTGTCCAAATTCAATGGAAACGTAAAGCCCAGGCGATGAATATGACTCTCTGCTTCTTGAACTTGCTTACTACTATCTCACCAACGTTTCGGGACACTCTATATGCTAACACCCCGGTATCCTCCGAACGTGGTTCAATCTTTAGTGATACGATAAGATTCTGGCACTCTACCCGTTCGGAGCTTTTACAATTGGATCATGATAAGAGTTCGGCTCCTAGATTAGTCTTATTCCTCGATTGTATTCGCTCATTCTGTATGTCTGTCACTGCGATTGAATACGCATCGGTACCTTCAGCGATAACGACGAGGCTCTCAGTATTGCTTGCTGAAGTCGTGACTCCACTGCTCAGAGATCTACCGCTACCCTTGCCAGGTTCTATCGAGACTGCACTTTGTTTCATTCTCACTGAGATTACTGCTCCCAGTGGGCAATCTGTTGTCCTCCGTCAGATCTTTATCGAGTACCTAGTGCCTGACATTATGAAAGATAAAATATGTTCAGATCGCTTTGGTGGCTTTGGTTCGGAACTTCAGGTACGATATGACAATGTAATTTGAGGATCTAGTTGACCCAAGATAATCTTAGCGTTTGATATCTTTAGCTAGCCATCTACACGAAGAGTACACTCGCAAAAGCCTACCGTTATCATCATATCAAAATCCAGATGCGCAAAGTGTCCATCAGGATCGCTTTCGTCCGCCCACCCCTGACTCTACACGGGAAGACAGCCCCAGACCCCACAAAAGAGCTCGTACTTCTACTGCCGTAGGAGAGGCCTCTGTCTTCAGTGCCCGTCTACAAATCATCCACCGGATAAATGATTTGTTGGGAATCCAAGAGAGCAGCACGCTCATTGGCCTCGGCAAAATGTACGTAACAGGTCAGAAGTACGCTTAGGGATACACTAATTTATGTAAGCGATTCTTATCAAAAGTTCTCCGATGAAGAGAAATGCTCTTTTCTCTCCTTCATGGGACTAGTAGCTTGCACTAGCGCCCAGAATCCTGTTACACTGTCAAGTATTGAGCAATCAGGTTCCCAGGGGGTGAACTGTCACCTCTGCGACGGCGAGTCGATTAGTCTAGTCGCGGCTGCAACTTTGGACAGCCCCGAACTGGAAGAGGCTTTCTCCGCAATCACAAATATAATCAAGCTTCCAAGGACCCAGAAGGAAAGACGACCTCGTGTTGCGGCCATGATGGCTTTGAGACGCCTTCTTACCCACACGGGAAATGCAGAGCACCTGAATCTGGCGACCTCTTCCTATGGGCAATGGTGCTTGCAAGCCTTACGTAGCTCTGTTCGAGAGCTCCGTATAGCTGCTGGGTAAGTCCAGACCCTCGCTCATATATTAGCAGCTTACACTATACAGGCGAACGCTACCAATGTTCTTGCGAAGCAGTCCGCAACTCACCACTCTCTCGGAGAACCGCCTTCTTATTTTAGATTTCTTGCGTGGCCTTTCGGAACAGAGCAACACTTCACTTCAGGAAACATGTATATTGGCTTGGGGACAGATAGCTCGGTAGGACCAATATGAAAGCTTGATGAATAAGCTGACTCCTTGGCACAGTGTCTCAGCTGGTGATTTGATGAATCTTGTTCTTCTAAGACTCGTGGAATACTTGGGCAATACGAATGCACTGTTGAGCGGACTTGCCTATGACGAGGTCAGCGCCTTTCTCACGCAGTCTGCCAGAGAGTAGACATTAATCTTACCTAGATTCAACGACTATCCAATCACTCGCCCTTCTCGGCAATGAAGCTCTTTGCCCCATATTGGCGTACTATTGCTGTCAATGTGGTTCAAGACCTGAACCGCCGCCCACAAATTGCTCAGCAAATTTCGGATCTGCTAGCGATGAGTGTTTCTGACTTCCTCTCCATGACTCAAGTCTACACAGTCCCCGTTTTTGTCTTGACTAAGAGACAAGATGTTCTGCAGCGCATTGCTAATGCCTGTGGGGTTTCGATCATGGTACTCTGCAGGGAACATAATAATTTGGCAGCGATACTATCTTGCGTTTTGCTCAAAACACCTAGTGACGCTGAAAGCCTAATCATGAACCTGCTGAATGCAGTGTCTCCAGAATTCAGCAATGTCGACTGTGCGGAGTTGCTGAAATCAGAGCCCCAAGCAACCGCCTCTGAGCTGTTAAGAGCAGCTGGCGAGAACAAAGAGGCAGAGACGTCTAAAGTCAGTACACGACCTCTTCCTTGGGCGTCTGCGCTAATCTCATCTAGGCTCATCAGGCCCTCCATTTTCTCGCGAGCGTCACTCACGGCAAGCCAACATCCAGCCGTGGGACAGCTCGAAAGATGGATGCGATCGGTCCATTCTTTGAGACTCATGTTCTTGGCATTATGGCCAGTCTTGCTGACACAATAAATGATGGGAAGGGTCCACAACCGACAATAGAGAAGATCAGATGTCTGGGTGCCATCCGTGAGATGATCAATCTCGCCAAAAGCTACATTAGCAACGGCCTTCCACAAGTATGAGCAGTCCTGTACGAACCAAGCTGCGAAAGCTGATAGTGAACCTTAGATATGTGCATGTTTACGATCTGCAATCGAAAATAAAGATCTCGCCAACCAAGGTCTTGACACCTGGATTACCATGATGAATTGCCTTGGAGAGGATGAGATCGCGCCGCTCGTGGATCCAACCTTTGCCATTCTTGTTCAGTACTGGGAGTATTTCCTCCCCGAGCTTCATGCCCGAGCATATGACATGATCGGTCACATAGTGAAAGCGCACCCTTCGATGATACGTGACATTGTACATACCTTGCCTTCCCTCGCATCAATACCTCTTATGGCAGAGTTTGAGGAAGATTTGGGAAAGCTTAAGGCTCAGATGGATGTAAAGCATCACTTTCAAGCCTTTAGTCAGCGCTGTCAAAATGAGAACGCTACAGTGGTTCTAAGGGCGCTTGACGAACTTGCTAAATATCTCGCCGAGCAGCAAGATTTTCTACATGAGACTGCCAACAGCGAGCAGCCTGAGCGGGTAGTAGGTCAACTAGCTCGGTCTGTCCTAGACACCTCTGTTCTTTTTAGCAATACCCACCCAGATATCGCTGTACTCTGCGCCAAATGCTTAGGACTCGTGGGTTGTTTGGACCCAATGAGGATTGAGGTAGTCAGAGACAAAAGGGAGATTCTCGTTTTATCGAATTTCTCGAAAGACGATGAAACGAATGACTTTGTGGTCTTTTTTCTCCGCGAAGTCCTGGTCAAAGCATTCCTCTCGGCGACCAATTCCCGAAGTCAAGGTTTCTTAGCGTATGCTATGCAAGAGCTACTAAGTATTTCAGACATTCGGGATTCCGTAAGGCCTCGTTCGCGTGACGGGTCGTATGATGCGAATTACGGAAGATGGGCATCCCTTCCTGAGTCAGTGAGAACGACCCTGATGCCTTTCGTTGATTCGAAGTATTTTGTTACCGCAGGAGTTTCGCAACCACCATGCGTCTATCCTCTATATAGCATAGAATTGGGCTACGTCCAGTGGCTGCGCTCTTTCACCTTCGATCTGCTCAAGAAACAGGTTGGAGAGGGCAAGGTACAGACAATCTTCTCGGTCCTTAGTAGGATTATACGCTTTCAGGACATCTCGATCTCCAACTTCCTCCTGCCGTACGCTTGTCTCAACGTAATCATCAATGGTACAGACAAAGACAGGATAGCCATCGGTCAAGAGCTACTGACTGTGTTGCATCAGCCTTTACTGGATTACACTTCATTGCAAGATAACATCGTTCTCTGCAGCCAGGTAGGATTTCTTATTTTTGCCCCTGGATGGTAATTCCTGACCATTGACAGACCGTGTTTCAAATTCTCGACTATCTCTCACGGTGGATGCAAGAGAAGAAGAAAAGACTTGCGGGCATCAGAAGTCTAGGCTCAAGGACAGGTCGTTCGCCGTCCGAGGCCAATTTAGAGAGGGACATGATACAAATCTCGAGCGTTGACGCAGTCTTGAGTATCATACCTGCTGATGTGATCTCCCGTCGAGCAGTGGAATGTAAATCGTTTTCCCGCGCGCTTTTCCACTGGGAACAGTTTATCCGGCAACAGAGAGACCACCATCAGGCTACAAGTCGCATATTCGATTTAGAACCACTATACGAGAGGCTCCAAGAAATTTACACTCAGATCGACGAACCTGATGGGATAGAAGGTATCTCTTCGCACTTACAGGTCCTCAACATTGATCAACAAATCCTCGAGCACCGGAAGGCGGGAAGGTGGACTGCAGCCCAGAGCTGGTACGAGTTACAACTTACCGAGAGACCAACTGATCTCGATGTGCAATACAATCTCCTCACCAGTTTAAAAGAATCTGGCCAACATGGTAGGTACAGTAAAGTTCTTTGATCCCAACGGTATTCTGACATTTCAAGACGTCTTGTTAAACCAGATCGAGGGTTTTGAACCGTCTGAAGCGAGTAATGCCTTGTCGCTGCCGTTTGCCGCTGAAGCATCATGGGTTACAGGAAAGTGGGATAATCTGAGAAAGTGTCTCTCATCTTCGGCAGGATCCTCCCAAGGAGACTTTAATGTAGGAGTTGGGCAAGCGCTTTTAGCACTGTCGGACGGTAAACTCAACCAGTTCTCATCCCTCCTGGACAACTTGCGCCACAACACTGTCAGAGGTCTTTCAGCAACCAACACCGCATCCTTACAAGGATGCCACGATTCAATGCTTAGATTTCACGTCCTCACGGAAATCGAAATGATTAGTAGCATGCAAAAAGTGGACCAAGCAAGGAAATCCAGCCTGCGAACATCATTGAATCTAAGACTTGATACTCTCGGCCCCTTTCTGTCCGAAAAACAATATATATTAGGCCTTCGCCGAGCTGTAATGGAACTCTCCAAGTAAGTCTGCCATCCGCTGTTTGAGTCATTCTCTAACGCGACAAGGGGTGATTACTCCAAGATCGATATTGCGTCTGCCTGGCTGGTAAGCGCGAAATTGGCGCGCAAAAGTGGCTTCACCCATCAAGCATTCAATGCAGTCCTGCATGCATCTAAGCTAGGGGATAAATCCTCAACGATTGAGCATTCTCGTCTTCTGTGGCGGGAAGGTAATCATCGGAAAGCGATTCAGAGTCTTGAAGGCGCCATCGCAGGAAAGGCTTTCAGGTCTTACGATTACACAGAGGCAGACGGGTCCATGACAGCGAATCACGTACCTGGAGAAACCCAACAGAACTTGCTTACAGCTAGAGCTCATCTGCTTTTAGCTAAGTGGATTGACAGAGCCGGCCAGACTCAGTCCGATATAATCGTACACGAATACAAGAAAGCTGTAGGGCAACACAACAGATGGGAGAAGGGCCATTACTATCTAGGAAAACACTACAACAAGCTATTGGAGTCAGAGAAGGCAAAACCTCCAGGCAAGCAAGCGCAGACATTCATCACTGGGGAGACTGCAAAGCTCGTCATTGAAAATTATCTCCGATCATTAGCTTTCGGGGCGAAGTACATCTATCAGACTTTGCCTAGACTTTTGACCCTTTGGTTAGATCTCGGTGTCCAGACTGAGCAAGTACTGGATCCAAAGTATGGATGTGATGATTCTTCCCGCATCCATGTGCTCAAAGAACAGAGGAAGCTCCTTGCTGCCTGCAACTCTCAAATCAAGAAGTACATTGATCGTCTGCCGGCTTTTGTCTTTTACACCGCCTTGTCTCAAGTCGTTGCTCGGATCTGCCATCCAAGCCAATCCGTCTATAATCTCATTCTGGATATGGTGGTAAAGGTGGTGGTCCAGCATACTCCACAAGCGTTGTGGACGCTGCTTGCGGTTTACAGATCGTCGTCTCAGGACAGGGCAAAACGAGGAGCGGCTTGTATAACGAGAACCTTGGAAATTGCCCGTAAGGCAAAGACTTCAACGGCAGGATCAGACTTGAGAGCACTCGTTGGACAAGGCCAAAAGCTGTCAGACCAGCTATTACGAGTCTGCGAAGGCAGCATCGATGGCAAATCCTCTCATATCAGCCTGTCCCGGGATCTTGGTTTCAATCACAAAGCTGCGTCCTGCAAACTTGCAATGCCGCTCGAGCAGTCGCTGACCGCGAGCCTACCCACAGTCACTGACAACGTCAACATGAAATATCACACAGCCTTCAACACTAGAGATTACATCCACATCTCAAGCTTCCTCGACGACGTTCTTGTCCTCAACTCCCTACAGAAGCCACGTAAAATCAGCATTCGAGGCTCAGACGGGCATGTCTATGCTCTCCTCTGCAAGCCAAAGGACGATCTACGTAAAGACCAACGTCTGATGGAATTCAACGCCATGATCAACCGTGCTCTAAAGAAGGATGCCGAATCCAGCAAGCGTCGCCTTTACATCAAGACCTACGCCGTCACTCCACTCAACGAGGAGTGTGGCCTGATCGAATGGATCGACAACCTCAAAACCCTTCGCGACATCGTCTACGCCATCTACAAGCAAAAAAACATACAAATCAACTACGCCGAAATCCGCAACCTCCTCAACGAATCCATCTCCGCCCCCAGCAAACTCCCCATCTTCACCGACAGAATCCTCCCCCACTTCCCACCCGTCTTCCACGAATGGTTCGTCGAGATGTTCCCCGAACCCGGCGCCTGGTTCACGGCTCGTCTGCGCTACACGCGCTCCTGCGCCGTCATGTCCATCGTCGGCCACGTCCTCGGCCTTGGCGATCGGCATGGCGAAAATATCCTTTTCGAAGAAGGCAATGGCGGGACCTTCCACGTGGATTTCAACTGCCTCTTCGACAAAGGCCTCACGTTCGAGAAACCCGAACTCGTCCCCTTCCGCCTCACGCACAACATGGTCGACGCATTCGGAGCATACGGCTACGAAGGCCCCTTCCGCAAATCCTGCGAACTCACCCTTGGCATCCTACGCCAGCATGAGGACACGCTGATGACTATTCTGGAAACCTTCCTCTATGATCCGACGACGGATTTCATCGGGAAGAAGAAGAAGACGGTGAGTGTGGTGCCGGATACGCCGGAGGGGGTGCTGGAGAGTGTGAATAATAAGGTCAAGGGGCTGTTGCCGATGGAGAGTGTGCCGTTGAGTGTGGAGGGGTATGTGCAGGCGCTGATTCAGCAGGCGACGGATCCGTTTAAGTTGGCGAGTATGTATATTGGGTGGTGCGCGTTTTTTTAGGGTATGGTTTCATTGTTTCAATATTTGGCCGCTTTGCGGAGGCTCGTGCGGTGAAAAGCATGTATAAAAGGAGGTCTCGAGCATGATGCCGGATCCTGGTTTGTCAAAGGCAATCCAAATTCCTCATTGGACTAGCCACCCTGTTCATGGATAAGGGGGCTGGTACATCTCTGCTCCCTCTGTAGACTACCTAAATAGGTCTCATCCCCCTACATCGTTTCTCAATCAAGGATCTCATACAACATGGTTCCAGTCTGTTGATAGTGGCCTTCGCTGCAACTGAGAGATTTCAGAATGAGAATTATCGATTGAATGCTTGCCTTCGGTCTCCATCCCGACTAGAAGAGTTGGCTGTGGTTGATTAAAAAACAACATAGCAAGTGTAACCATTGCTGACCTACAACATGACGATTCTATGTATAACTATTCCATTTCTATGGCGGTCATCAACCTCAGATCCTCGCTTTCTTCTCTAGCATCAAGGCTCATATCTAGCTTCCTGCTATATTGGCGGGAAAAGCCCCGTTCCTCTAAGGTAAGTTTTTGGGGTCGGCCCCTAAAGTCAGCTTGTACAAAGAGATCACCATGAGGTCTAGAGGGTATCACAAGGCTTGCCTGGGATGTAAGTGACTGGAAGTTGGGGCAAAACCCCAAAGCATTGCCACCCAGCAGGAAACAAGCTACCAGTCTAATATGCCACCATGGACGACAACCCCTCGAGCTCGCGATCAAAGTTCCTATGCTGAGAAATAGCAAACGTATAAGCGTCAATGAAATCCTTAGCCCCCTTCACCATATTGACGGTCTCCTTGAAGCTCTCAGGCTTCGCAGTTCCAGCAGTAACCACACCATAAGAATCCACAACATCATGGCTACCAGTCGCTGAAAACGTCATACCATCGACCTCGCAAGCCGTCTTGACGAGAGTGACACCCTCGCCGGTCGCACCGATGGCTTTCAAGTGACCGAAAGCTTCGCGCACCCAGTGGACGACACGGCCTTGTTTGCGGAGCGTTTCGATGTGGGAGCCACCGGGGATGAAGATGGAGTCGAACATGGTGGAGCGCATGCCTTCGAAATGGTGGTCTGGCTGCACGCCTTTGCCGCCTTGTTTCTCGCCTTCTGCGAGGACGGTCTGGCGCTTGGGGCCGATGACGAAAGGGAATGCTTTGGCGGCCTTGAGAGCGGCGTAGACGCCATTGAAGGCAATGGGGTCGTAGCCGTCTCCGACGAGGATGGCGACACGGCGGGTGGCGACGGTTGGTTTGGATGCGTTGTAGGCGGTGATGCTGAGGCCGGCGGACTTCTTGCCGGCGTTTGGCCTGCCTTGCTTTGTTGGGGTTGGAGCGCCGGCTTTTTCGGCGACAGCTTGGGCGAGCTCGAGGTCGATGTCACAGAGACGTTCGGTGATGCGGTTGTATACGATCGGGTCGTCGCAGTGGTCCATTTCGAAGCCTAAAGCTGAGATCAGGTGCGCCTTTTCTGGTGGGGACTGGGAGTTCCAGAAGAGCTGGGCCTGAGAGATGTGGTCCTTAAATTTCTTGGACTTCATGCGCTGCTTGATGCCAGCGACTTTCTCTGGGTAATCGACGTATCCTCCCTCTGAGGGCTTCGCAGGTGGAACAGCCTCTTTACGGTTTGGCCAGTAGTTGATAGAGCCTGAGGTGATTTTGTGACGGCCTTGACCGTCTCTATTCTGGTTCATGACGGGGCAGACTGGGCGGTTGATTGGCAGTTCCTGCCAGTTGATACCAAGCCTGGACAATTGAGTGTCAAAATAGGAGAAATTGCGGCCTTGCAGAAGCGGGTCATCGGAGAAGCCAATACCAGGCACGACATGTCCGGTAGCGAAGGCGACCTGCTCTGTCTGGGTGAAGTATTCATCCACGTTGCGATTGAGTTCCAATTCTCCGATGTATCTGATCGGGACTAGCTCCTCGGGCCATACCTTGGTAGCGTCAAGAATATCAAAATCGAAGTCATCCTGCTGACTCTCCTTGAGGGTTTGGATTCCGAACTTCCACGTGGGGAAGATCCCGGCATCGATGGCATCATACAAATCTTTGCGGTGGAAATCAGGGTCCTGGCCGGCCAGCTTCAGAGCTTCATCCCATACGAAGGAGTGGACACCGAGTGTTGGAGTGAAATGGAACTTAACAAAGTGCCTTTCACCCTTGGCATTATCCAGGGTGTAGGTATTGACCCCGAAGCCTTGCATCATTCTCAGCGATCGAGGGATACCTCGATCTGACATAGCCCACATGAACATATGCGTAGCCTCCGAGTGAAGGAACTGGAAGTCCCAGAAGTTGTTATGAGCCGACTGAGCTTGGGGGACCTCCTTGTCTGGTTCAGGCTTCGCTGCGTGGATCAAGTCCGTGAACTTGATGGCATCCTGAATGAAGAAGACTGGGATGTCATTTCCCACAATGTCCCAGTTGCCTTCCTCTGTATAGAACTTGACGGCGAACCCCCGAACATCGCGGACAGTATCTGCGCTTCCTCGAGACCCTAGCACTGTAGAGAATCGAAGGAACACCGGCGTAGTACGAGAGGTGTCGGTCAGGACTCCAGCCTTCGTGACGTCTTCTGCACTCTCATAGAGCTTGAAGGTTCCGAAAGCTCCGACACCGCGGGCGTGCACAACACGCTCAGGGATGCGTTCATGGTCGAATCGATGGACCTGAACATTCTATCAGCGCAGGTCCTCTTAAAGTATCAGAGATGTGGACCGACCTTTTCTCGTCCGTGACCGTCTTCCAGCAGGCCAGGGCCATAAGTATCGTCGGTGGTGACGGCCAACCAGTCGTCGGTATTGCTGATTTTGTTCCCCCAGTCCGTGGTCATTTTGTGTTTCGAATCATCATAATTGGTGGTGTCCTTGGCTAGATCTGCGAGCTTGGGGTTGTCGGTAGCGGCACCATTCATATTGACGACCTTTTGGAGGCCGTTGGAACTGGTGGATGCCATGTCAATGGGGAAGAAACAGGTTTCTTGTGCTATACTATGAACGGGAGCAATCTCAAGGTAGAGATTGGAGTAAAGCAAGAAACGATTGAGGTGTGAGAGACGGGGGAAGAGTAGTCATCGAGTTGGAGATTCGCCACTTTGTAGTCCTGGAAGTGCCTCGCAGTTGCCGAAATAATTATGACGTGTGCGTTGAAATCTAGGGGACTTACCGTTATGTTGGAGAAAGCATCAAGCAAGGTCACTAGATTGATAACCAACATGGTATGGTCCCAGGGCTTCTCAGATTGGAAGCTCTCGCTGAGCCTGCATTGCTTTCGCCGTGGCTTTACTGGCTCAAGCGCTATGCTTGCCATTGTAGACCGTGTCCTTGAGACTGGGGACCCTAAGCTTCCCGTAATGCCATTGACAGAGTTGGGGACTTTCGATGAAGGCCCTGGTTTCAAGAGACCCGTCTGCTGGAGGCCCTACATATCAAACACAAGTCTCCCAAAGGCGTTCGACTTCGACGTAACGCCGGGTCAGAGCTCGGCCGAGACCATTCTGGCGCATTCGCAAACATTACAACTTGAAAATCTCGTATACTCGGCTTTTAGATGAAGTGTTCAGATGAAGTAGATGCCAGAAGATGGCCACTTCATTCCGCGTACCATCACTGAGGTACTTAGATGAAAGGTGGATTATGGATGCGCGGAGTGCTTTCAACATCACCTGAGTGCCAAGCAAATCTCGGCTCAAATTTCCAATTCTTCAGCCAGCAACTTCAGATCATCCATCTCTTTAGCTCTCTCGTTCTTCAGCAACCCCCACCACTACCCGATTCGAATACTCCAATGCCTTCTTCTTCACCTGAGAGAGGCCGTACGCGGTCACGCCAGCACACATCCGCCTTCGCCAAGTCACAAACCCCTTCAAGGACAAGAACTCCACCCCGTCATACCATCTCCCCTCGCCCTAGGTCCCGATCAAGGTCCCACAGCCGGTCTGTTCGTGGTGATGGGACAAATGGCGTCAAAAATGAGAGGGACCGAAGTAGGAGCTTGACGAGGTCTGTGTCAAGAAGTAGGAGCAGAAGTAGAGGTCAGGCTGGACCACGAGAACGAGATCGGAGCTACACACGAAGTCGCAGTCGCGGATCGCCAGCGCCAAAAAGCTCAAAGGTGAAGTTCGACATCTCAGCCTGAAGCACAATGAAGTCTAATTGAAGGCAGATCGTGGTGGAGAAGCTCACCAAAAATGTCAACGAAGGTCATCTACGAGAAATCTTCGGCGCATATGGATCAATCAAGGAGCTCGATCTACCCATGAATCGGCAATGTAAGTGCTATGCAACCAGATTAAAAGCTCAGAGCTGACAGCAGCAGTCATGACCAATCGCGGGACCGCCTACATAGTCTACGCCGCCACCCCCGACGCCCAAGACGCCATCGCGCACATGCACGAAGCCCAACTCGACGGCGCCATCATAAACGTCTCCATCGTCCTCCCGCGCCGCAAATTCTCACGCTCCCCGCCCCCAGCCCGCAGAGGTGTCCCTCCGTACGATCGTTTCGAAGCACGAGGACCTCCCCCAGGAAATTACCGCGGAGGCCCACCACCACCTCCAAATGACAGGTACGGAAGAGATGGCCCAATGGGCGGAGGAAGATACCGCTCGCCCCCGCCACCGAGAAGACGTTCACCACCGCCCCGAGGATATGGAGGACGACCACCACCACCTAGGGACCGCGATCGCGATCTAGATACCTATCGGCCGCGCTCATACTCTCGATCGCGGACACGATCACGTTCTTTCTCTTCGAGGTCTAGATCTCGCTCTCCGCCTCGGAGACATCAGGGATATCGACGGAGAGATAGCCCGCCACCACCGAGAGGGGGAAGGAGAAGGCGGAGTCCGAGCTATTCGAGTTATTCTAGCTATAGTGATCGGAGTAGGAGTAGGAGCCGGGGGAGATATGGGCGCGGAAGAGGATAGGAAATTGGAATTCGTTTGGGTAAATGTAATTCGATGCCTGAAAGAGCGTCTGGCGGGAAAACCAAAGTAATGCGGTTGGAGGAAGTGAAGAGAATGGGGGAGCCCTGTGCGGACTGGAAGAGATACCCTGATGGAAATCCAGTGGAGGAAGAGAGGCGGGGCCTACTATCCATGGGCGACAAATCTCCGTGGGCAGGCGACGAACGCAGTATAAAGGGATTACCTATTCCTGCTAAAAAGCCATGTATTAATAATAGAAACGAATTGAGAAAAGCGTTCAAACAATGTACTAGTATCCCAATTCCTCTACAGCATCAAACCCTGTAACGGTTGTATAAACCCTCTGGCTCACAATGTTAGCACCATCCATTTACAAATGCTAGTTTCAGAAACTGAAAATCATGACCAATGAGCATGGGCTCAATGTAAACATCATATACTCCCCTGAGATATAGGGGACCGTAAGTATCTCGGCCATGCTTTCATTGACGGTATTATGCGACAGGATACACACGACCTTCATAGTAATATCTGAAAGTCCAAACACTCAAACCCCGAACCCGCGCCTTTGCGCCGTGCAGCCTGTATCCGTAGCACAAACATCGAATACCACAACCCTTCAATCTT
>JAABUI010001398.1_pt1 | contig 14082 bp, 13 predicted proteins | sample 5559111 | NCBI WGS metagenome assembly JAABUI01 (sample SAMN10711870, study PRJNA513365) | rock metagenome | isolation source: Antarctica rocks | place: Antarctica: Victoria Land, Buttleship Promontory
CACCAGCGCCTCAGCGGGCTGCTGTACCTGGACGTGGACCGGCTCAAGGCCGTCAACGACGCACACGGACATGCGGCCGGCGACGCCCTGCTCGTCGAGGTGGGTCGCCGGCTCGCCGCTGCCTCCCGGGAGGGTGATCTGTGCGCCCGGCTCGGGGGCGACGAGTTCGCCGTCCTGCTCGAGGACCTGCGCGACGCGGCCGAGCTCGAGACGGTCAGCGACCGCATCCAGCAGCACCTCGCGGAACCGCTGCAGCTGGCGACCGGTGCGCTGTCCAGCGCCGCCGCCAGCACCGGCAGCACTCTCACGCTGACCACGGACACGGCCCCCGACACGGTCCTCGCCCGCGCGGACCGGGCCATGTACCTGCTCAAGACGACCCGCCGTGGCGCCTACCCGAACGAGACCCAGGACCACAAGGGCGACCCGTCGACCTGACGACGGGACGGGACCGCGTCCGCGCCCGGGGTCCGGGCTCCTGCTCGCGGTTCGTCGCCGATCTGGACGGCACCGGCTCGTTGCTCCAGCAGATCAAGCGCCCCTGAACACCGGGACCGGGCGCACCCAGGCTTTGCCTTCGGCCCAACCACGGTCATAGTGGGCGCATGCCCCCGTCCGTGCCCGACGCCGACCTGCGTGGTCCGTCGATCGCCGAGCACCGTACGGCTGCGCCCGGGGTGGACGTGCGCGCCGTGCTGGCCGCCCTGGCGGAACCGCGCCGGGCCGACATCATGCGCCTGCTCGAGCGCCGGCACCGCTCCCAGCGGGGCCTGAGCAGCGAGCTGGGGATGTCCCAGCCGCTGCTGTCGCATCACCTGAAGGTGCTCCGCGAGGCGGCGTTGGTCGACTCGACCGTCTGCGACCGCGTGAAGGTCTACCTGCTGCGCCCGGAGACGCTGAAGTCCTTGGCCGACCGTCTGGCCGTCATGGCGGAGGCCGCCGCGGAGACGTGCAAGATCAAGCCTTGCTGACCAGCTCCCTCGCCTGAGCAGGGCGCCTCCCAGCGCTGTCGGGGTGGCCCCGTCGCCGGACGCCCCTAGCATCGGTGGTGTGACAGTCCGACCGGCGGGCCGAAGGCTCGGGTCGGCATGGCATGCTGTGACGGCCGTCGCCGTACTGGTCGGACTGGTGTGGCAACTGGTGCTGGTGATCCAAGGGGTCAACGTGCTGGTGGAGCCCAGCGGTGCGCTCCCGGCTGTGTCGACCCGGCTCATCCGGTTCTTCAGCTTCTTCACCGTGGAGTCCAACGTCCTGGTGGTCATCGTCGCGGCCACGTTGGCGGTGCGGCCCGCTCGGGATGGGCGGGTGTGGCGGGTCCTGCGGCTGCAGTCCCTGTTCGGGATCACCGTCACCGGCATCGTCTACGCCACGTTGCTGCGGGGGGTGGTCGATCTGCATGGGGCCGCCGCGGTCACCAATGCGCTGCTGCACTACGTCGCGCCGTTGATGGCCGTTCTCGGGTGGGTGCTGTTCGGGCCGCGCCCGCGAGTCGACGAGCGCACCCTGGTGGTGTCGTTGGCGTGGCCGGCTCTCTACATCGCCTACACCTTCGCGCACGGGGCGGTGACGGACTGGTACCCCTACCCGTTCGTGGACGTGACCGTCCTGGGGTACGTGACCGTGCTGCGCAACGGCGTCGGACTGATCGTCTTGCTGCTGGGTGTGGGCTCAGTGTTCAGGTGGCTGGATCAGCACCTGCCGCACAGCACCGACGCGCGGGCCGAACGTGGGGAACCCACGGCTGGCCTACGCGCCGGTAGTCCTGGTCGGTCGTGAGCCGACGCCGAGTGTCAGCTCGAGGGACCCAGCCGGGAGGAGTTGGCGGGGTCGACGCGGACCACGCCGCGGAAGCCCTGACCGTAGAACGGCCCGATGTGCACGACATCGCCGGTGTGCGGGGCGGAGACGAACTTGCCCTCGCCGAGGTAGAGCGCGACGTGGTCGACGTCGTCGGGGGCATTGGGGTCACTTGCCCAGAACAGCAGGTCGCCGGGCTGGGCCTCCTGCAGGGGGACACGCCGCCCCACGAGCCACTGCTGCTCGGACGTGCGCGGCATCCCGACCCCCGCGGCCGCAAAGGCGTACTGCACCAGGCTCGAGCAGTCGAAGGCGTTCGGGCCGCTGGCTCCGTAGACGTACGGTGCGCCGAGCTTGCTCAGAGCCGTCTGCAGCACCGTGGCGATCTTCGTACGGCCGACGGTTGAGCCACCGCCGCGCACCGCGGACGTGTCGCGCAGCAACATGATCTGGGTGTGCGGACCGAGCACCGAGCGCAGGTGGTCGCGCAGCGAGATCAGGTCGGTATTCGGGGCGGACAGGAGCATCGCCGCGTTCGGGGTGAAGCCCAGCCGGTCCCCGACCGGCGCGGAGACGGTGAGGTAGACCCCGGGCAGGTTCATGCTCGCCAGTGCCCCGAGGCGCGGCGAGATCGGGTGCGTGCCTGGTGCTCCCTGGAGCGGGATGTACCCGCCGAGCGGGAGCCGCAGGTTCTTGCCCAGGTCGAACGACGTCGTGAACTCACCCGAGGCCACGCTGCGCCACAGGCCGTCGCTCTGGGCCGTGAGCCGGGGCGTCCAGCTCCTGAACGAGCCTGGGTCGACCGCGATCCCGCGTACCGCTGTGCGGTGCAGCTGCACATGGCCGGTGGCAAGCGCGAGCGAGGTCTGCACGCCGGAACTGCCCGCTACCTGATCGCGAACCGGGCCCGGGATGCGGGTCGGGCTCATGACCAGCACGTCAGGACGGATCAGTTGGCCCAGCGGAGCCACGGGCGGGACCGGTGGGACCGGAGCTGCGACGGGCCTGGGCAGCCCCGCGGCCGTTGCTGACCCTGGCCCGGCCGGTGCCGGCTTGAGTGGACGCAGGGTCGTGGGCGGCGTGCGGCCACCCTGCGCCGCCGCCGGGCGAGTCACCCTCGATGCGGTCGTCCGGCCAGGGTCGGCGCGCCGCGCCGTCGTCCCAGCCCGGGCAGGGGGCGCCGTGGGGCGGCCGTGGAAGGCGTCGCCGACGAAGGCGCCCGCCCGCTCAGGCCCGACCACAGCAGCCGCCGACGCTGCGCCGGTCAGGGCCAGCACGGCCGTGCCCAGAACAAGAGGCCGAGACAGGTGTCTTATGACGCGTCGGTGCACCTTCGTGACGCGAGACACCTTCGACGGGGACCGAACGGATCCTGCTACCGGGAGTAGCCAGCATCACCGTACAGGCACGCGGAGTCGCGGAACCAGCGCCGGCCGTACGAGGTGCAGCTGCGCGGCCGTGGTTTCAGGGCGTGGCCGTGGTTTCAGGGCGTGGCCGACAACCCCGTGCAATCGCGCAGGCCGTTCCACGACGCGCTCGCCTGCGCCCCAGCCGTGCCCGTCAGCGGCATGGGCAGGCCCGACCGGATGCGCGCCGGCGTCCACTGCGCCCCCGTGACGCCGCGGCCCCGCACGGTCAGCGTGAGCACCCCGCTCTCCTCGGTCTGGGCGGTGTGGGCGTAGAAGACGAAGTTGCCCAGCCCGTAGTCGATGTAGGACCCCTGCAGGTAGCCGCCGCCGAGCAGGATGTGGGCGTGGGAGCCGACGATGACGTCGGCGCCGGCCTGCGCCAGCTTGCCGGCCAGCAGGCGCTGCCGGATCGTGGGGCACTGCATGAGCTCGGTGCCCCAGTGCAGGTCGACGACGACGACGTCGGCCCTTTCCCGGGCTGCGCGTACCGCAGCAGTCATTCGATCCTCGTTCTTCGCCGACGCCAGCCCCGGCTTTCCCGGCCCGGCGCTCCAGGCCGCCGCGAGGTTGTCGTCGAGCACCTGGGTCGCCCCGATGACGGCGACCCGCCGGCCCTTCACCGTCGCGATGTGGGGTGCGAAAGCGGCGCCTCGTCGACGCCCGCACCGACGACCGGCAGAGCTGCCTCGCGGGAGGCGGCCAGCGAGTCGGCGAGGCCGACCTGCCCGTAGTCCAGGGCGTGGTTGTTCGCCATCGTCACGACGTCGACGCCTGCGTTCTTCAGCGTCGCGAAGGCCGAGGTCGGGGCGCGGAAGGTATACGCCTTGGACGTCTCGCGGTCCCCGCGAGCGGTGACGGCCGTCTCCAGGTTGACCGTGGTCAGATCGGCGCGGGACAGCGCGGGGGTGATCGCCGACAGGCCGCCCGACAGCGCGGCGCGCGAACCACCCTCGAAGTGGACGTCCCCGGCAAAGGCCAGCGTGATCGGTGTACCGCTTGCAGCCCTCGACCCGCCACCCGCGCCGCGCGAGGTGCCGCTGCCGCTCGACCTGGCCGGAGTGGACCCGCGGACGGGGTTCGACGAGCCGGCGGCCGCCTTGCCGGCCGGTCCGTGGACGGCGTCGGTGCCCCCGCCGCACGCTGTTAGCACGGCCAGGACGAGGACCGCGACCGGCGCCGTCCCGAAGCGCTTGACGCGCGTGGTGGCGCGACGGTCGACGAGCCTCAAGGGTCACCCTCCACGAGACCGGGCGCGCCCCGAACATCGCGCTCTCGTGCCAGCATCCTTCGAGCTCGGTGCCCAGGCGCGCACGTGAACATCCGACACGCCGTGGGACTCGGGCCCGAGGCGCGACCAGTACCACAGCAGGGCCGCGGGGTCGTCACCTCGGGACGTGAGCGTGACCGACCTCGAACGACACTCGGCAGCGGCCCCCGACCTGCTGTTGCGCCGGCGGGCCCCGCCCGAGCCGAGCGTCCGACCTGCGTCACCCTCGCGCTGCGCGGTAGCGGTGCGCCGGCCTTCCCGCTTCGCCGTACTGCAGGTCGAGCTCCAACAAGCCGCTGGTGCCCAGCTGCGCGAGGTAGCGCTGCGCGGTCGGCCGGCTGATGCCGACAGCTGCAGACGGCCCGGGGGGAGGCGCTCATGGTCAGCAGCAAGGACGCCGACAAGATCAAGAGCGCCGGCGACCTGCGCGGCGCGAACATGGGCGTCACCGAGCTCGGCTCCGGGACGCAGACCCTGAGCACCGCCATCCTCGGCCAGGTCGGGGTCAGCGCCGACAAGGTCCACTTCCTGCCCGTCGGCGCCGGTGCGACGTTCCTCGCCGCCATGCAGCAGGGCCGCATCGCGGCGGGCATGACGACCGAACCCACCATCTCCAAGGCGATGAACTCCGGCGCCGGAAAGGTGCTCGTCGACCTGCGTACGCCCGAGAGCACCAAGGCGGCCCTCGGTGGCGAGTACCCGTTCATCTCGCTGTCATGAATACCGCGTATGTCAACGCGCACAAGGACATGGTGCAGCACGTGGTCAACGCCCATGTGAAGACCCTCAAGTGGATGAGCACCCACAGCGCCGCAGAGATCGCCGACAAGGTCCCCGCGGACTACTACGCAGGCAACAAGGCGGCGTACGTCAGTGCCCGCGCCGGCCAGAAGAACAGCTTCACCACCGACGGCCGCATGCCCGTCGGGGGCGCCGAGACGGTCTACGGCATCGAGACCAAGTACGTGCCCGCGATGAAGGGCAAGACGGTCGACCTGTCCAAGACCTACACCAACGAGTTCGCCACGAAGGCGAATGCCGGCTGACCGGGCCGCGCCGCGCCGCGCCGCTAGAGAGCGGGCAGGCCGGCGAGCAGCCGGTCGGGCGTGGCGGGCAGGTCGCGCACCCGCACGCCGGTCGCGTGCCAGACCGCGTTCAGCACGGCGGCTGCCGAGCCCACGATGCCGATCTCGCCGATGCCCTTGCTGCCCATCGGGTTGAGGTCGTCGTCGTGCTCGTCGAGCCACTCCACCTCGAGGTCTTGGACGTCAGCGCTGGTGGCGATGTGGTAGCCGGCGAAGTCGTGGTTCGCGTAGTCGCCGTACGGCACGTCGAGCTGGCCGTGCTCGTGCAGGGCCATCGACAGCCCCATGCTCATGCCCCCGATGAGCTGGGACCTGGCGGTGCGGGGGTTCAGGATGCGGCCGGCGGCGAACACGCCGAGCATCCGCGGCACCCGCACCTCGCCGGAGGACAGGTCGACCCGGGCCTCGACGAAGTGCGCGCCGAAGGCGTGCCGGGACCGGGAGTCCTGCGCCTCGAGGTCGTCTGCGGTGTCGACCGTCACCTCCACGCCCTCTGCCGGTACGCCGTCCAGCAGCTGCGACCGCAGCTGCCGGCAGGCCTTGGTGACCGCCCATCCCCAGGAGGCGGTGCCCGACGAGCCGCCGGCGACCGAGGCCTTTGGCAGTGCGCTGTCGCCGATCTGCAGGTCGAGGCGTCCGAGCTCCACACCCAGTGCCCCAGCGGCGATCTGGGCCATGACCGTGCGTGCTCCGGTGCCGATGTCGGTGGCGTTGACGTGTACGGCGAAGCGGCCGTCCGGAGTGGCCCGTACCCGGGCCCCGCTGGGCATGGTGTAGACGGGGTAGGTGGACGACGCGACGCCGGTGCCGACGAGCCAGCGTCCCTCACGACGTATGGCGGGGCGGGGATCTCGTGCCGCCCAGCCGAAGCGCTCGGCGCCGCGCCGCAGGCACTCCACGAGATGCCGGCTGCTGAAGGGGGTGCCGGTGTCCGGGTCGACCTGCGTGTCGTTGCGCACGCGCAGCTCGACCGGGTCGAGCCCGAGCTCGACCGCGAGCTCGTCCATCGCGGACTCGAGGGCGAACATCCCGGGGGCCTCACCCGGGGCCCGCATCCAGCGGGGCGTCGGCACGTCGAGCCGTACGAGGCGGTGGGTGGTGCGCCGTTCCGGTGCGGCGTACATGTGCCGGGTCTGGACGGTCGTCTGCTCGGCGAACTCGAACAGCGTGGAGCTCTGCTCGTACCCCTCGTGGACGATGCCGGTCAGGTGGCCGTCCTCGTCCGCGCCCAGGCGCACCTGCTGGATGGTCGGGGTCCGGTACCCGGTCAGCGCGAACATCATCTGCCGGGTCAGGGCCAGCCGGACGGGACGTCCGACGAGCTTCGTCGCCATCACGGCGAGCACGGCGTTGACCCGCGTGCTGCCCTTGGACCCGAATCCGCCACCGACGTGCTGGGCGAGCACGCGCACCTTGGCGGGCTCGAGGTCGAACAGCGCGGCCAGGTCCGCGGCCACGCCGCTCGTGCCCTGGGTGGAGTCGTGGACGACCAGGGCGTCGCCGTCCCAGAGCGCCGTGGTGGTGTGCGGCTCCATCGGGTTGTTGAACTCCGCCGGCGTCGAGTAGAGCCGGTCCACGCCGTACGGAGCCGTGCGCAGCGCCGCCTCGACGTCGCCTTCCTCGGTGTCGGTGGGGAAGGCCGGGTTGACCTGGTCCGGCGCGTAGAACCCGTCGCGCTCCAGGGTCAGCAGCACGTCGTGGGTCTGCTCGGCGTAGGAGACCCGAAGGCTCGCCGCCGCCTCACGCGCGGTCTCCTGCGTCTCGGCGACGACGAGCGCGACGACCTGACCGCGGTAGGACACCGCCCGGGACTGCAGGACGCCCAGCTCGGTGTCCGCGTGCTCCGCGAGCCGCTCGGCGTTGTCGGCCGTGAGCACCGCCAGCACGCCGGGCATCGCCAGCACCTCGTCCGTGCCGTACGCCGTGATCTCGCCGCGGGCGACCGAGGCCTGCACCGGCCAGGCGTACGCAGCGCCCGGCGCGGCCACCTCGAAGGCGTAGCGCGCGGCGCCGGTGACCTTCTCGCGCCCCTCCAGCCGGGCCAGCGGGGTGCCCAGGATCGTGCTGTCCGGCGCGGTCATGCCGACCGTCCCGCGAGCTCGGTCAGGGTGCTGACCACGAGCCGGGTCGCCAGCGGCACCTTGAAGGCGTTGTCCGTGAGCGGCGCCGCCGCCGCCAGCTCTGCCTCGGCGGCCCGCCGGAAGCTGTCCGGTGTGGCCGGGGCCCCGCGCAGCAGGTCCTCCGCACGGCGGGCGCGCCACGGCTTGTGGGCCACCGCACCGAGCGAGAGCCGTACGTCGCGGACCCGACCGCCCTCGACGTCCAGCGCCGCCGCGACGGAGACGAGGGCGAAGGCGTAGGAGGCGCGGTCCCGAGCCTTGCGGTAGGTCGACACCGCGCCGTAGGACAGGGCCGGGACGTCGACAGCGGTGATCAGCGCCCCGACGGGCAGCTCGGTGTCCCGCTCCGGGGCGTCGCCGGGGAGCCGGTAGAACTGCTCCAGGGGCAGGTGTCCCGGCCCGTCGAGGGTCTCGAAGTGGACCACCGCGTCCAGGGCCGACAACGCCACGGCCATGTCGCCCGGGGCCGTCGCGACGCAGGATGGGGAGGCGCCCAGTACGGCGAGGTCGCGGCTGATGCCGTCGAGGGCCGAGCAGCCGCTGCCCGGCTCCCTCTTGTTGCAGGCCTTGCTGGTGTCCATGAACGACAGGCAACGGGTGCGCTGCAGCAGGTTGCCGCCGACGGTGGCCATGTTGCGCAGCTGGCCGGAGGCTGCTGCCAGCAGCGCGGTTGCCAGGACGGGGTAGCGCTCGCGCACGGCGCGGTCGGCCGCGAGATCGCTGTTGCGCACGCCGGCGCCGATCCGTAGGCCGCCGTCGGGCAGCGCGTCGACGCCGTCGAGCCCGAGGTGCGTCACGTCGACCAGGACCCCCGGCCGCTCCACCCCGAGCTTCATCAGGTCCACCAGGTTCGTGCCGCCGCCCAGGGGCTTGGCGCCCGGCCTGGACAGCTGACCGACAGCTCCTGCGACATCGGTCGCGCGCTCGTACTCGAAGGGCCTCACTGGGCCGCGTCCTGGACCGCACGGACGATGTTGACGTACGCCGCACAGCGGCACAGGTTGCCGCTCATGCGTTCGCGCACCTCCGCGTCGTCCAGGACGAGCTGCTCCCCTGCGAGGTCTTCGGAGACCGCGCTGGGCCAACCGCTTGCCGCCTCGCCGAGAACGCCTACGGCCGAGCAGATCTGGCCCGGCGTGCAGTAGCCGCACTGGTAGGCGTCGCGCTCCAGGAACGCCTGCTGGACCGGGTGCAGGTCCTCACCGGTGGCCAGGCCTTCCACGGTGGTGACCTCCGAGCCGGCCACTGCGACCGCAAGCAGCAGGCAGCTGTTGGCCCGCCGTCCGTCGACCAGGACCGTGCAGGCGCCGCACTGCCCGTGATCGCAGCCCTTCTTGGCCCCGGGCAGGTCCAGGTGGTCGCGCAGGGCATCCAGCAGGGTGGTGCGGTTGTCGAGCTCGAGGTCGTACCGACGGCCGTTCACCTGAAGGGACATCGCTGCGGCGGGAGGAGAAGCGACCGGCATCATGGCCGCGCCCTACCCCGGGCACCCGGCCGGACACACCGGCCGAAGGCCGACCGGATCGTGCTGCCGACGGGTGTGACCGACGCCATCACGGGACAGGAGGAGCATGACCGCCAGGAGGTACGACGTGACGAGCACGCAGCAACGTTCCGAGCCCAACACCGACGTCCGGGAAGGCGCCGACGGGTCGCCGCTGGACGTCATGCTCACCGACGCGGCCCTCGGCCCCGTGCGGCGCCTGCTGCCCGGCCTGGCCGGGGTGAAGCTGGCCGGCCAGCTGTCGCGGCGTCCGGTGTCGACGGCCAAGGCCCAGCTGGGTGTCGTCAGGGAGCTCGGCCGGATCGCGGTGGGCCGGTCCGGGGTGGAGCCGGCCAAGCGGGACCGGCGCTTCGCCGATCCGGCCTGGATGGGCAACCCGGTGCTCCGGCGCATCTGCCAGGCCTACCTGGTGGGCGGCGGTGCACTCGAGGACCTGGTCGAGACCGCCGACCTGGACTGGCGCAGCGAGCAGCGGATGCGCTTCCTCGTACAGATGGTCGTCGACGCCGCCGCGCCCAGCAACAACCCGTTCCTGAACCCGGCCGCCCTCAAGGTCGGGCTCGACACGGGCGGCCGCAGCTACGTGCGGGGGCTCAAGCAGTTCGTGCAGGACATGCGCTCCGAGCCGCGGATCCCGTCGATGGTGGACGGCTCCGGCTTCAGCGTCGGGGGCAACATCGCCGTGAGCGAAGGAGCGGTCGTCCTGCGCACGGAGGTGTTCGAGCTCCTGCACTACGCAGCGCGCACCGAGCGGGTGCGGGAGGTGCCGCTGCTGCTCGTTCCCCCGATGATCAACAAGTTCTACATCGCGGACCTCGCCCCCGGCCGCAGCATGATCGAGCACCTGCTGGACAACGGCCAGCAGGTCTTCGCCATCTCGTGGCGCAATCCGGGCGCGGAGCACCGCGGCTGGGACCTCGACTCCTACGTGGGCGCGGTGCTCGAGGCGCTGGACGCGGTCGTCGAGATCACCGGCAGCGAGCGCAGCCACCTACTGGGGCTGTGCGCCGGCGGCATCGTCAGCAGCCTGGCGCTGGCCCACCTGGCGGCCACGGGGCAGCAGGACCGGGTGGCCGGGCTGACGCTGGGCGTGACGCTGCTGGACCAGGCACGCGCGGGCACGGTCGGCGCGATGGTCGATGAGAACACGGCGAAGATGGCGATGTCGCAGTCGCAGCGCGTGGGGTACCTGGACGGCAAGGCCCTGGCCGGCGTCTTCGCGTGGCTGCGCCCCAACGACCTGATCTGGAACTACTGGGTCAACAACTACCTGATGGGCAAGCGGCCGCCGGCCTTCGACGTGCTGTTCTGGAACGCCGACACCACCAGGATGGCGGCCGGGCTGCACAAGGACTTCATCGGCATGTCCCTGGCGAACTCCCTCGTGCACGCCGGTGCCCTCACGGTCCTCGGCACGCCGGTCGACCTGGCGCAGGTGACGGTGGACAGCTACGTCGTCGCCGGGCAGACCGACCACATCTGCCCGTGGGAGAGCTGCTTTCGCAGCGTTCACCTGCTGGGCGGCCGGAGCCGGTTCGTGCTGTCCACCGCCGGGCACATCGCCGCGCTGGTCAACCCGCCGACGAGTGAGAAGTCGAGCTTCCAGGTCAACGAGGCCCTGCCCGACAGCAGCGAGGCCTGGCTCGCCGCCGCGGTCAAGCACCCGGGCAGCTGGTGGACCGACCACGCGGCCTGGCTCAAGGCGCGCTCGGGCAAGCAGCGGCCGGCCCCGGCACAGCTGGGCAGCGACCGCTACGCCCCCAGCGGAGCGGCGCCCGGCTCGTACGTCGGCCAGGCCTAGGGCGATGCCGCTGCTCGACGTCGGGCGTGGCATCGGTGCCACCCGCCTGCACTACGACCGGGAGGGCTCGGGTGAGCCGCTGCTGTGGATCACCGGCTTCGCCATCAGCAGCGAGGTGTTCACCGGCGGGATGGCCGCCTACGCCGACGAGTTCGACTGCATCCGGTACGACAACCGGGGCTCAGGCCGCTCGCAGGCGCCGTGGCGCCCCACGTCGATCGCCGAGCTGGCCGGGGACGCCGTCGCGCTGCTGGACGCCTTGGGCCTCGACAGCGCCCACGTGTACGGGCTGTCGATGGGCGGGATGGTCGCCCAGGAGATGGCGATCCGCTTCCCCGACCGGGTCCGTGCGCTGGTGCTCGGGGGGACGACGCACGGCGGCCCGCGGGCGATCCCGCCCCTGGCGTCGGCGGCGGCCGGGCTGCGGACCGCGACCTCGGCGGGTCGGTTGCGCGCCGACCTGGTGGCTGGGGCGCTGTTCTCGGAGCAGTACCGCCGCGAGCATCCCGACGGCGTCCGGCAGGCCCTGGGACTGCTCGGCGCGCACCGGGCGACGGCCCGCGGGCTGGCCGGGCACTGGTGGTCCTCGTTCTTCCACGACACCTTCTCCCGCCTGCCGAGGATCGTGGCTCCCACGCTGGTCCTGCACGGCGGTCAGGACCGCCTGACGCCGGTCGCCAACGCCCGGGTGCTGGCTGCGCGAATCCCGAACGCCACCCTGCGGGTGCTGCCGGCGGCCGGCCACGCCTACCTGTTCGAGGACCCGCAGGAGTCGCACCGGTTGTTCCTGCAGTGGTTGCGGGAGCGCTCACCGGTGCCGGCCGGGCGACCGCTGTCGGGGCTGGCCGCCCGCACCGAACCGCTCTCCCGGGCGCTCGCGCTGCCCGCGGGCACGTTCCGGACCGGGCGCAGCCTGGTGGGGCTGCCGGCGGCGTACGCGGCTAGGGCTGCGCGGGCGGGATCGGCGCGGCCGGGCTCGCCAGCGCCTGGGCGATCTCGCGGTAGGCGTGCCGGTTAAAGGCGAGCCCGATGTGGCTGCCACGGACCTCGACGCAGCGGGCGTAGGGCACGACGCAGGCCTGCCAGCGCACCACACCGTCCCCCTTGGAGTAGATCGACGTCAGGGGGACCTGTGCCGGGAACGGTGCGTGGTAGTCGCGGCTGTAGCGGCAGAAGCAGGTCGAGGTGAAGCAGCCCTGCGCGGCGAGCTCGGGGTTGCGCCGGTGCAGCACCGAGCGGACCCCGGCCACCGCGAGCCGGGTCGGCTCGCTGATCGAGAACGGTTCGTCCAGACCGGAGCCCATGCTGATGACCTGGGAGACCAGGTCGGGGTGCCGCGCCGCGAGCGCCTTCGCGAAGTGGCCCCCGCGGCTGTGCCCGATCACGGCGACCTTGCGGCCGCTGCGCAGGTGGGTGTGCTGCAGCACCTGCTCCAGCCGGTCGAGCGCAATGTCCGAGCAGCGCACGTTGAGGGCGATGCCGGCGCGCCGCGGCGCGTGCCCGATCCGGCGCAGGAAGGTCGCGAGCACCGACAGGGACTGGTCGCCGGCCAGGAACCCCGGGATCAGCAGGACCGGACCGCCGTCGCCGCGCGGCAGCCCGTGGCCGCGCCAGACGGGGTCGGCCAGGAGTCGCGCCAGCTCGGCCTGCCAGCGCAGCTCGCGCAGGTGGGTCCCCCACCAGATGGGATCGACGACCAGCGCTGCTTCCTGCACGTCCACCACTGCGGCCTCCTCGCTTCGGCCCACAGTGTGCGCCACGGGGGGCAGGGCATGATCGGCGGATCAGTTCCGACGAGGAGGCACCTGTGCAGGAGATCCACCCCGGTCATGACCACCGGCCCCGGGAGCTGACCGAGACGACGTACGACGTCATTGTGCTCGGCGCCGGCTCGACCGGTGAGAACGTCGCCGACTACGCGCAGCGGGGCGGCCTGACGACCGTGCTGGTCGAGTCCGAGCTGGTCGGCGGCGAGTGCTCGTACTGGGCGTGCATGCCCAGCAAGGCCCTGCTGCGCCCCGTCGAGGCGCGCAGCGACGCCCAGGCCGTCGCCGGCTCGCGGGAGGCCGTGACGGGGGAGCTGGACGTCGAGGCGGTGTTCGCCCGGCGGGACTCCTTCACCAGCTCCTGGCGCGATGACGGCCAGGCGTCGTGGGTCGACGGCGCGGGTATGGCGCTGGCCCGCGGGCAGGGCCGGCTGACCGGGGTCAGGACGGTCGAGGTCGACGGGGTGACCCTCACCGCGCGGCATGCGGTCGTGGTGTGCACGGGCAGCACCGCTGCGCTGCCCCCGATCGAGGGGCTCGCGGACAGCCGGCCGTGGACGGCCCGCGAGGCGACCAGCGCCTCGGCGGTGCCGGTGCGGCTCGCGGTCATGGGCGGCGGCGTCGTGGGCGTGGAGATGGCGACGGCCTGGCGCGCGCTCGGGGCGCAGGTGACGGTGATCGAGCGCTCGGACCGGGTGCTGGCCAACTACGAGCCCGAGGTCGGGACGCGGGTCACCAAGATCCTGCGCGACAGCGGGGTCGAGGTACGGGTCGGGGTGTCGGTGACCAAGGTGGCGCGTGACGGCCAGGTGGTGGCGACCCTGGACGACGGCAGCACCGTCGAGGCCGACGAGCTGCTCGTGGCGGTTGGCCGCAGGGCCGCCACGGCCGATCTCGGCCTGTCCAGCGTCGGGCTCGAGCCGGGCTCCTGGCTGACGGTCGACGACACGATGCTGGTCGAGGGCTTCGACTGGCTCTACGCCGCGGGAGATGTCAACGCCCGCGCGCTGCTGACGCACATGGGCAAGTACCAGGCCCGGGTGGCCGGCACGGTCATCGCAGCCCGGGCCCAGGGCCGTGCGCTCACCGGCGCCTGGACCCAGCACGCCGCCACGGCCGACCACGCGGTCGTCCCGCAGGTCGTGTTCACCAACCCGCCGGTGGCCTCGGTCGGCCTCACCGAGGCGGTTGCCCACAAGCAGGGGCTGGCGGTCACGACGGTCAGCTACGACATCGGCAGTACGGCCGGGGGGGCCCTGTACGCCGACGGCAACCCCGGCTGGGCCCAGCTGGTCGTGTCCGGCGACCGGCTCGTCGGCGCCACCTTCTTCGG
>JAABUI010001400.1_pt1 | contig 14064 bp, 14 predicted proteins | sample 5559111 | NCBI WGS metagenome assembly JAABUI01 (sample SAMN10711870, study PRJNA513365) | rock metagenome | isolation source: Antarctica rocks | place: Antarctica: Victoria Land, Buttleship Promontory
ATACTACTAAATAACTAGCCCAAATATTGAAGTTCCCCAGCTGAATTTGATGGTTCAATGGTTGATGCAGGTGAGGGGTGTATTGGTTGGGGAGCGCGCGACCGTGACTTAATGCGGGGTACTGTAAACGCAGATTTCCCAGCCACCTTTTTGTACCCGCCACCCAATTGCAAGGATATTCTTCAGACCGACAAAATAGCTACTCCGTAAGAACAAGGTCAATAAATGGAGATGGAGACGCCTTAATGCTTCAACATAGACGTACGGACGTTTCCCATGTTCAGATGGAGCGTAACCTCTGCGGTTGAGCTTTCAATTTCCATCACAGGAGGGAAATCGACACCCTTAACTTCATATCTGCAATGCGCAATCCAGTGGCGTTCCGTCTTTCTCTCCGCTCTTGAGCATATTTTCCACCTACTTATCGTCAGCACCATCTCGTTCATCAAAAGACTTCAGCGGCAACATACCAATTCCAAATCTGCCAGTGCCTCCTCCGGAATTTGCCTCTCATTCCTCGTTCCCTTCGCCAACGACTGTCCCCACTTCCTCACCTCAGGCGGCACACCCGTCCTCTCATCTTTGACCTCCTTCTTCTCTTCCTTGCCATCAAAAACTGTAGTAACCATTGAATCGGAGACACTAACGCTCCCAACTTCGCAAGCCACGATCCATTCAGATCCTGTAAGTGTGCTCCCAAAAGACACTGAGAAAGTCCCAGTTACTCCAGATCTGGTTTTGATGGTTGCATCCATGGTGTCAACCGGAGGCAGGTCTTTTCGTAGTTGTGTGGTGAAAGCCGATAGACGAGTGATTATGTTTTCAGGGCCGAGGAGGAGACGAAGACCAGCGGCGAAATGAACACCGGCATCAAGCAGAAAGCCTCCTTGATGTGTGGGTTTCTTACGCCATTCGGTTTCTGCACAGCCTTTAGTAGTAATCACTATATTGTTGGAAACACCTTGTACCAAGATACTTGTCCCCAGGCTCGGGTCTGAGATACACCTTCACCGTAAACCCTAGCACTCGCCCCAGTCTGGAGATCTGCTCGCGTGCATAGTCAAAGCTGTTCAGGTAGCGGAAATTCTCAGCAACGCTCCAAATTACTTTCTTATCGTCGATATCAGAGTGGTACCAAGTTATCAGCTCTTGGGCGTCTATGACGTTTTCAGCTACTGGCTTCTCAGACAGGACATGCTTTCCTGCCGTGAGCGCAGCACGTATGTATTCCGGTTGATTGGGAATAGGAAGCCTGACATGAAGTAAGCATAACGTATTATACACAGTAGAGGCGGTACCTGCGCTATTATGACTGCCTGAATGTCTGTACGATTCAAGAGGTCCTGATAGCCTTTCCCAGGTCCTGAGTCGTTAGAGTAGAGATCTATATGTGACGTATTCATCGAAAGACTTTGGGCAGACTTCAAAGACCGGGAGTAAATCGCTTTGAGGGTCAGCACTTCCGAAGCTTCTACAGCGGGCTTTTCAGAAGTCAGCTCGGGGCATCAAGATCATCAAGATGAGCGTACAAAGTGCTCTTCTCTGGCAAATATGCCTGACACATAGTCGTTAACTCTAAAACACGCTCAGGGAAGGTAAATAGCAATTGCCCACCACCGCCGATGATACCAACACCGACTGCCATGTTGTTGATGCGAAGAACTATCCTTTCCTTGAAAATTGTCAGTTGGTCGTATCCTAAAGTTCCACGGATCAGTGTCCATAACGATATGTACCTATCTTCTATCCTGCTTACGATTCTATCTATGTAGCTAAACAAAGGAAACAATTCATTGACGTCACAGATAGATATTTCGGGGTTAGGGTTAAACCTTTCGACACATCCGTAATATTACATTGGTATAATGATACATCGAAACCGCTAATGTATTACTGCCTCCTCTTCTCGCGTAGATAAACAGTACATCATCGACTTTCAGCAGTTCCGTTTGCGTAACTTTTTGGCCGATAGATCTTATCAACATGAGCTCCGTACTACCCGCTGGAGATGCGCTCGTTAAATCGTACCAGTACGACCGCCGGTCTGAACACGAGCTGCGTCATAGTTCTTATAACGCTTGGGGTTAAAATTATGGCCACCCAAGATCTGTGTTTCGTTCGGATTCAGATTTGGAGTTGATTCTATTCGTCTTGAAAGTTGGAGATGGCGAATCTGTGAAAGCTATATTGCGCATTGCTGCTTTACTCAATCAGTGTGCATGAAAAATTTCAACATACTTAAGAATCTTGACAAATATCGATCTCAAGCTGACGATATATCGATGAGACTCACTTACTGATAGAAGGTCAAGATCTCCACGTAGTCAAGCTGAAACTCTCATCTTTCAATCATAGCTTCGGCTTCCCATGACATAATATCTTTTCCAGTCCTCTTCTTACCTCACTCGACATACCATTAGCAGCAGGGATGTTCTTCTCTCTATCAACAAAAACATGGATAAAGCCCCCAACGGCTCTGACATCTTCTTTTCCATGCTCAAATACTCCGACCTCATACGTCACGCTGGACTTTCCCAGCTTGTTGACACGTAAGGCTAGATCCACTACCGTGGGAAAAGCAACGGATCCAAAATAATCACACTCTGAACGGACGACCAGCCCGATTTGCGCGGATGTTGGGGGATAAAGACCACAGTGCTCAATCAGGTAGGAATTAATAATAGAGTCAAAGCTTTGCCTTGATCAACTCATGCGTGACTGTTCTTATTCGATTATACATACAGAAAAGAGTAGACGCTATTGTTCATGTGATCGTACATGTCGTTATCTGACCTACTGGGCATCAGGACCTGGTTATACTGCTAACGTGGTGGACGTACCATCTGGTTCTATATTCAAGATGAAAGCAATAGTCGCTGCGCCGCCGCTGTCTGGGGTCTGAGTCCGACATTGTCATGTTGCGGTAACAAAACATACAACATGGACCAGGAGCCTCGGCATGCATTAGATCCTTTGTCTAGTACTACGTACACGCGCGGAAGTGTACCTGGCGTTTAGCAGAAGCGGTTCGGACTGGTCGATCATAATCTAGCGCTGCATGGCCCATTAAATTTCTTAACCACTAACCATAATTATCAGACTTCTTAGTCCATTAATAGATTCGTCCAGCTGGCTCCCTCACCTCGGGTTCTGGTGTACCTTGTACGGAAAGGCCATCTCCGACCTTCCGACATGGCTCTTACGACCATTGAACATGCGACAATTCCAGAAGATAAGCCAGACGTTTTCTCTCCTCCGAAAGTTGTCACGACACCCTGTGACCCATGGCCTCGGCCTTACTACCTCGAAGATGGGCTACGGAAAGTCCATCCCTACCATTTTACCTACAATACGTACTGCAAAGAGCGATGGCGGGGAAGAGAACTCCTAGATATCTTTGCGACCGAATTTAGAGACAGACCACATGCATACTACGTTAGCCGTCTCCCGTGGCTAGAATCGACGTTTCACCTGACATAGTCCAGAAAGATGCTATACAGCGCGGCAAAGTTGTTCTAAACGGCCAGCCAGTCCCATCTCTCCAAACCATTGTCAAGAACGGCGACGTCATCTCCCACACCCTCCACAGACATGAACCCCCCGTGACCGCCCAAGCTATTGGCATCGTCCACGAAGACAACGACATAATAGTCATCACCAAGCCCGCCGGCGTTCCCGTCCATCCCGCCGGCCGCTACAACTACAACTCCGTCGTTGAGATTATGCGCGCGGAACGCGGCCACCAATGGAACCCTCTGCCCTGTAATCGACTTGACAGACTGACCAGCGGCGTTATGTTCATCGGCAAGCACGCGAAAGCCGCCGAGAAACTCAGCGTACAGCTTCAATCTCGCACTGTGAAAAAAGAATACATCGCGCGTGTCATCGGCGAGTTCCCAGAAAGGGACATCATCTGCGACCAACCCATCATGCAAATCTCCCCCAAACTAGGCCTCAACCGCGCCCGCGCAAGCGGGAAAGAAGCCAAAACCGTTTTCAAACGCCTCGCCTACTACCCCTCCAACGTAGCCTCCTCTCCCTCAGCCCCAGAACAAGCCGATCCAGATACCCCAGCCGAAAAACCTCGCGACGACGGCATGTCCTGGAAAGCCAAAACCGGCTACTCCATCGTGCGCTGCCTCCCCCTCACAGGCCGCACACACCAACTCCGCGTCCACCTCCAATACCTCTCCCACCCCATCGCCAACGACCCCATCTACTGCAACCAACGCGTCTTCGGCCCCTCCCTTGGCGCCTTCGACGCGCTCCCGGACGCCGACGAAGACATCATCTCGCGCCTCTCGAAAATGGGTAAGGAAGAAGTCGCCGAAGCGATGGCGTATCACGAGGAGATGATGAGCGAGTACAACAAGCGCAAGGCGGAAAAAATGACGGGGGAGGTGTGCGAGGTTTGCGATGCGCCGCTGTATAGCGATCCCGGAGCGCATGAGTTGGGGATTTATCTGCATGCGGTGAGATATGCGGATAGTGAGGGCAAGTGGAGTTATGAGACGGGGTTGCCGGCGTGGGCGTTGCCGCCGGAAGGGGCGGTGGGGCCGGTGGAGGTGACGGGGGAGACGGATCCGGTGATGGTTGTTGAGAAGGTCGAGGGCGGCCCGGAAGAGGGATTGAAGCGTGTCAACGGTGGCGTTGGGGATAAGGGTGATGAGATGGGGGGCGCCAGAAAAGTGGAAGGGGTACTGCCTTACATAGAGCCGTCCCAGTCGCTGTGGGTTATGCCAGGATAAAACCCTTGGAAACAAGAACCGCTGAAGCACGGTGTATCTTGCGCCTACCTCGTGAACGCCACTCTCCCAATAGATCATCGAATCTCCGTGGATTTACAAAGCCTTGTTAAATCAAGGCCTCATACTCCTAGAGGTTTTGATGTGTCATTCCCAGCTCGATCAAATGGTATTGCATTCCTTATCTCAAGCTTAAATGCCTGTGCAACTACGAATCCCCTCCCCACTAGTGCTCCCACGCTAAGCCTCCGTCGTAACCCTCGCCTTCGCATTCGTAATCTTCACCCCCAATGCCTTCGCTTTCGCCACAATATCCACTCTCTTCCTCGACGAGACCGCATGACCGATCCTGTTTCTGAGTCAGTAGTCGAAACCCACCACTTTCTCCCAAGTATGAAGTATCCAGAGAGGCTAAGGAGGCAGCGAAGGATCGAATAGGTGCATTCAAATGGGATTGAATGGGGATCTGGGGGCACAGCTGCGGATAGATGTAGAAGAGGAGAGGGCGGCTTACTCGGCAGCGAAAGTTTTGTTGTGCATTAGTAGGAGGTCGACATCGCCAGTGTTGTGCACGAGGAAAGCCTTGTGGCCAGAGGGCATGAGGTGGCGGGTTTTTCTGTTGGAGCCGTAACCGATCTATCAATGCAAAACCATCAGCACTTCATCTCTCTAAACCCAAGCTTGTCCAATGTCGCCCTTCATCTCTGCATGCTATTGTTCTAGGCTGGAGGCCTTCCTCGGCTAAAGGTTGCTGCTCCTCCCAAACTCCTGGTAGGCCGTGTATGCAAGTAACCTGAACATACCGAAGGCATAGCGGCTTGCCCCTTGAACCGCCTCCTCACTCGGTTGTCAATACCCTTTGGTTTCCGCCAGTTTGCGTCGACGCATTTGTAGGTGTCGCTTTGGTGGCGGTTGAAGCGCTTTGTGCCTGCAATCAAACCCATCTATCAGTGACATATATTTTACGCAGTGCAGTAGAGTCATGGATATGGCCTAGGATGATATCGCAAAGTCGTCTGAAGATTGCAATAAAGGGTCAAACGTACGCTTCTTCACAATCGGTACGTGCTTCTTTGCGGCCCCCATCTAGTGCATATGCTGTCAGCTACCTTCCCAACTTCGAGAAACGCTCTGCCAATTCAATAGCTGAGGAGAGTTGTTACACACCTTGCTGGTTGTCGTCGATATCTACTGTTGATCACTCTCGAATTTCTTTGATGTCGTTTGGAATTTCGTGGTTGTTAGCGCAGCACTAGTGGCCAAGCGAAGTAAGGTAGTACCTCTAGGGTTTTGAAGGGCTTATGCCCTGATGCATAAAAGCAATCCGTGGTGTTTGTAGTTAAAAAATGACACTGCGCATTCGAGATGTGCTATCTAAATTACACAGTGAAGGGAATACTGATGTCTTCTTTCTCTAACCTCGAGTAATTACAGATTCGTGACGAGTTTTTCGACTAGACATGTGTCTATCTGTTCCGTAATGGACCAGTCTACATTGATAGAGACCAAACTTTCCGCCCGTTTTAGCTCTGAATTGATACTAGTAATCTCTAAAGTAGGTTACGTACGGAAGTAATCAAGCTGCTTCAAATGAACTCTCAACCTGTGATTAAGGGCAAGCATGTGCAGTTTATTCATAAAGGAATAACGAATGGCCAAAACTTTGCTGCCTTCAAAACCCCGTCACCGGGTTCTCGGATAGTAAAGTGAGGTTACAACGATAAAGACTGCTTTATAGATATTCAGCTGCTACTATACGACCAACTATTGTTGCCCAAAAAACATCACAAGAGGCCTGCGCAGGCAACTTTAAGGAACAAAAGAGTGACTTCCACAAATTGATGATCTCCACGAAACCCATCTTGCTTCCGACCAAAGCAATCAAGGGTGGCCCTGAGAGCCATCGAAGGTGGATCATAATCTAGCAATTTTGTGCCGACACGATGACGTTATAGTTATCAGTGTCGAACAGCTGTCCAGCTTCATAGTCATTAATGTTGGTACAAGTACCGTAGCACTGGTTGCAGATATCCCCAACGTAAGTACTGAGATAGCCGCAATCTGGTGAAATGGAGTAACTGTTCTGTAATTATATTAGCGTTTGCGCCAACCTTTGATATACCAGACAAGAACTTACATCGTTGCATAGAAATACTCCTCCGCCTTTGGTGCATGCAATTCGTGAACAAACACGGGGTCCTCCGCCTACAACGCAGCGTGTGCCGAAGAGGCCATGCAGATAATTGTAGTTATCCAATGTAGCTTGGCTGCTGGCTTGACCGATTCCAGGAGGGTTGCACGAAGGAGGCAGTTCCTTGTTGCGCTTTTCTAAAGTCGCACCAAGGTCTCTTGAAGAAATATTCGCAGATTCGTCCATCTTGTAGTCCGGGTTCAATTTCAAGATCTGAGCGTGGACTTCCTAATTTGATTGATCAGATAGGTTCGTAGCCTGACGGATAGTGAGCGCAGACTTGCACAGTTCCTTCCAATGTCACGTCCGGACCACCTTGAGTGATTGGCCCTTCCCATTGCATTGGGATGATGGTATAGCCGTCGGGTGCGCCGTCAGAGCGGATCACAAATGGTTTTGCCTATAATGGCGCATTGAATATAAGAAGGTTATATAAGGTGAGAAGGGAAGGAGAGAAGAGGCGGAGGGAAGAAACTTACAAACGAGCTACCTACGAGGGCAGCGAGAGCGAAGATCGCGATTGATGACTTCATGATGGCTATTGCTGAGACGTTGCCTTGACGTGATGGTGGGGGTGAATAAGGTAGATTACTACTGGGAGAGGAAGTTTGGTGGATATGCTGGATGATTGTTCCAGTCAGGGAAGCAACAGCGTCCTTAAATAGAGATTGGGAACCCGTAGATCGGATACAAGATGTAAAGACAGCTTGCGCTCAAAGAGACTTCCGGGTCTTCCGAAGCATTCGAAGTCAGCTGAAGCTTTGTTCACCCACACATTACAGATGGCACAGCTAGGACAGTACGCATCGGACTGGCAGCTGGTCAGCCTCGACAGGGGGTGAGTGCGTGGTTCAGGAGCAACGCCGAAAGGCGTCCTGGACTCGACTTGATTCGTCTCCCATAGACTGAGAGTGGGCGCCAGGAAGAAGAGCGGGCTCAACGGCTGAACTCTGCCCCGATAAATCCCTCAGACGGCGGCCCAAGATCAAGACGGTTCATGGGCTCTACAACGCGAAGTGGTCGCCTGAAGGCGTCTTACATCCGGTATCATTCGTCTATAGATGACTGAAAGAGGATTGAAAATAGAGTGCGGCTTGAGGCTAGGTTCTCTCTAGCATTTCCCAAAAGGCTTTCTCGAGCTATTCTTTTGATTGTCAGACGAACAAGCGTGGTTGTCGAATAGGGGAGCACCAGGCCTTCAGGAGGCCTCGTGTGTTCAGAATAAAAATTACCCTTCCAAATGGCAAGGAGAACGCCGATTCTTAGCAGAATCCGGTGCCATTACCGCTATGTCAACGTAGTGTCAGCGTTCAAATGGAGAGACTTCATTATAACGTGTTGTAGAGACTTGCTCACTAAGAGAAATGCATTGTTGGTAGTACAATTCCATATATGTGCGCTTGTTTAACAGGAACTCAGTCATAATACCTAGGGGTGGAAATGCTTCCCTTGCCACGCAAATGCAGTCCTTGCAAGTGTATAACGACTGGAGCACGCTAGAATCACCTACATGGCGCTGCCATTTGTCGTGACGGTAGGTCCTCGTTGAGAGCATCATCATCCGGTAAGCACAATTGGCCTGAGGTAGGTAGGTATCTTAGTATCACATGGTGGAGGATCAGGCGTACCATGGAAAGCGATGCACTTACAGATGGCATGGGAGAAGAGTCAGCGGACCGTACGAGTAGAGGTGCCAGACCGTTGAAACAGACTTTCTCCGCTTCTCTATGTAGTTAGGACTCTTTATGCGGCACCTTAGGAGTTAAGGCCTCCCACTACTCCGCAAATCCCCGGCTCGCTTAAGTCCGGATCAAGTATAAGAATTAGTACTCCAACAAACTACAGTAGGCCGTAGCTGGGCTTTGGGCATTGACGGCTGCTCGGAGCAGCTTCGCTCCGTCCTGAAAAGAGCCGACCTAAAGGCTGACGTCCCTGCATTGTTCGTCAAGACGATTCACCCAGGCATGCAAGTACAGACGCCAATGCACAAGGCAGTCCGCCAAGGAAGAGCGTAACAATCGGATTCATCCCCGGGCCACCTTCTAGCAAGGCCAAATAAGAATTATAAATCAAGAAGCGCCACTGCTTTGTGCTATGAGTCTTGACTCTTAAGCGAATCCGCAAGGGGTGGACAGAATTGAACCCTATCGAATGGTGGTGACAACTGACAGCCTACTTACCACCAAACGTAAAGGCATAGCACGTGGGTACGGCTGACTCATTCCATTCGTAACTGGGTGCGGCTGGTGGTCTCAGATCCTCTAGAATTCCGGGGACTGACGTGGTTGTGACAGATCTAACATACAGTGGTCCCCCAGATACGTTTAGGAGAGCGGTATGAGGTCCGTTCTTTAGAGTGTTTTCGTCCCAGCCGGGCAAAGTCCAAAGCATGTTATTGCTCAGCAGCATGGCATGTTATTCTGGCGTATCATTCCGCCGTTTTGGAACCATCTGGCCGACGGAGTTCTTCGTGCCTGGCCATTGAATAGGGAGAAGTATTGTATGTTCCGGCCGGGTAGGTCTACATTGATTTTCGTAGCACAAAGCTATGCTACGCCAATCGTTTTCTTGTTCGACTAGGCATAGTGTATGTAACCTCAGGTGAAGCCAGCAGGAGGAACGTCAGCGAAGATGAACCTAGTAGTGAATGGCGAAAATTTTGGTTCTAGATCTGGGTCAATGGATATAGTGTTGTGCACGCTGTTGCAAAGAGCGGTATGACAGTCTTGGTTTGAGTGCTTTTGTAACTCGGATACTAACATGCTACTCGAACACTTAGCCGACAGCTCCAAGCGTAGATTTTTTTTATTTTTTTTATTTTTTTATTTTTTTATTTTTTTAATTTCTTCATTTTAACGTGCTTATGCAGCCAAAGGCTATGAAGCACAGCATACTATCTACGTATATAGATACACATAGAGTCGTACTGACGATGTATGTAGTATGGAAAAGCTCTCTGCGTGAAACAGGCTCTTAGAGCTAAAAACCCACACGGTTGTTTATTCTAGTAGTCGTTGTAACCTGAATCCACTTTCCATACCCAGTCAGATGAGACCAAGGAAATCCTGCTGCAAGCAGCCGACTCAAAATCCTAGACAGTATATCCCGTAGACCAGTTGTACATTGTGCAATCACACCGATAAAATGGGCGACGAAGAGCTATGCCCGAGGTTGCGAGCTGGCCCTGCGAGTAACAGATCACGGGCTCCGCGTTATCGTGAACTGTCTATATGACCAAGTGGTCACAACTCGAAATTGTGAAAGCTGATCACTTCGACGTGGGCTTTCGAATTGACTGTATGACCACCAAGCTGAGCGGGCTAGGTGAGCTTTGATCTATGTATTTGAAAGCTGATCACTTCGACGTGAGCTTTCGACTTCGTTGCATGGCCACATGATCATCTAGCCACGTGAACTTGTTGTTTGTGAGCATCGCAACGCGACGCTCGATCTATGTATGTGAAAGTTGATCACTTCGACGTGAGCTTCCGTTCGCTGTTTGATCACATGATCATCTAGTCACGTGAACTTTTCGACTGAGTATGAGCTGTTACTGCTCTGTCGATGAGATTGTTCAGCTCTTCTGACAAGCATAGCTTGAAGAAGATTCGTAGTCAGCATCTCGTACAGGTAAATCTCGTTGTCGATCGCTTCAAGCGTAGAATTGATATATATCTGAGGCAAAAGCAGATTAACAATGCGTCTTACATATTCATTGTAAGACGTCAAATCAGACGATTTTTGAATCTATTCACGATGTCTTTTGTGTGAGCATGAGAGACTGTGAGTACTAGAAGAAAGTATAGTCTCGATCAGTCGATTCACTGCGTAGACGATGTTCAGGCCAAGTCGACATGACTCTGATAACGACATCAATTTATGAATTTTGTAACGTCAGATTGATGAATTAAAGGCGAACGAGTTTCGAAAATCGAAACTTAGTGTCAAGAATCACTGAGAAGCGAAAATTTTGCCTTGCACACATTCGAGCGCTGAGAGTCGATCTGCAAGGTATAGAAATCGAACTTTCGAGTTAAAGAATCGCAAATGCATAGATCTGCATCACAGATTCTGATGACAGTAAAATCGATTCTCATCATGTGATCGATCTGTCGTGTTAATGATGCTTGTTCATGAATATCTGCAGTGAATAATCGAGCACAGATCTCTATCGTTGGTTTCTTCAACAACGGCTGATGAAGCTCGATCGTCTTGAAAAATAGTGAATGTATTAGCAAATTCTATGTCAAGATAGTCGCTCTCATCGCTGAGATTTGTTCAGCGTCTAACTTATAGATTCACGTATGCATTTGACATTTTACAGCAGAGACGATGCATTTGCTGAATACATTTTTCACGCAGTACATGTAGTGTGATAGCGAAGATTTAGTATCAACGTACTCAGTGTCGTTGCTTTAAAGATAGATGATTTCTTATTAATAAGTTGTCGACTATTAGCGTGTGCAGAAAGATATTGAATTCTTGACATCGCAATTGTCGCGCTCTTTCTCTCAAATTTACTGTTGAATTCAGACATTCTTGATATTCTCGCTATCATGATGTATCATCAAGTCTTGAAAGTCTGTTTTGTTAAAGAAATCGATCAAATAGGTAAATATGAAGCTGTTTAAACGTTTCACAGTGCTAACATTCTTGTAGCCTTTTCTCTTTCGACCCTCGAAGTCATCATGCCGTCGTCACGTCGAAGTCAGAACCTATCTCTAGAGAATTCACTCATTCTCTCAAGCATCTCATCTAGATTGAATAAATCTTCTGGCAAAGTCAAAGCAGACGCTGCTCGCAACGTCAAGACTGACGTTGCTGCTAAGATCATTGTAGACGCTGCTGTCAAAGTCAATTGCTCTCGCAATTTCAAGAGACATATCATTGACAATTTCAAAGCAGCGAAGAAGACATGTAAGACTCACGTCGTTGAGCTTCAGCGACAGTCAGATGAAGTAGATCTGCAATTCAGTTTAATCGTAGTTCATCGTTCTGTCTGATGTCTACACGCTGTTTCTTCTTTTCATTTCAGTGTCTCTTTTTCAGAATTCTGAATATCATGAATCTATGAACATGTATGCTTCACTTCTCTCATAGAAATCACATCATCTTTTTCTGCATAGCTCATGACTGTTGCTCTAGATATGCAACAAGAGAGTCTTCAGCGATTGAAAAGATCTTTCGAGAAATAATCTTGAGTTGAAACTGAGATCTGCACAGAGAATAATATATAAATAGATTCTCTTGTATATTATAAACAATATCAAAATGATAGTGAATCTCTTCAATGATAGCTAAAGAGCGTCAGTGTAGTAGTAGAAGACGTACTATTTTGAAGCGAATAAATGAATTCAGTGTGCAAGACATAACTATTTGACAGATCAGTAAGTGCTTTTGAATAGCTTCATTTTTACTTGCTGTTTGAACATGAAAATAGACTTTGAATGTTTCAAGATATTAAGAATGTCTGAATTCAATAGTAAATTTGAGGGAAAGAAATGTGACAAATGCAATGTCAAGAATTTGATATCTTTCTGCACATGCTAATACTTCTATTTCGATTTTAGAATTTTCAAAATTGAGAGTTCATTCTCGACAAATTTTGCTCTGCAATCAATCAATTCGCTGAAGAAGTCTAATCATTATCTCACAGATCTTTAATTTCTTTCATTTGATTTGTAATATGAGAGTATACAAAGATGATTTCTTCATGTAAATCTAACGTGTTGCAGAATCAATTTCAGCGCGATTTCAGAGCTTTATGACTCTCTCTCTTGTCTTCACTCAGAAGAATTGAATAGCAGTGCATCTACAGCAGAGACTGTCGCCTAAGATCAGAGATAGATTAAAAACATAAGATTAGTACTTATTTTCTAATAAAATGAGTGCTCTGAGATCGACGTTCTTGATTCATTCTGCTGTCAGAATTGATTTTCGACATTTTCTAGAAGATTGTCAGAATCGTGCCTAAATGATACAATCAGTGAAGGTCAGAATTGATAGTGCTTGATCTTTAGAAATAGCTATAACTGAATATTAAGAATACAGAAGAAGATTGATACAAAAGCTTCTATTTATGTAATGTTCAGAGACTGCGCTAGGCTCGAAAGAAATGTGTTTGTGACACGAGAAGAATGTGATGTAGATGAACAAGATGTTGATGAAAGAAAAGAGTGTTGAGAAAGAAAAAGAGTGTTGAATCATATCTGAGTCATATCTGAATCAAACCTGACTAGCTCGCTGATTAGTTCTAATCATTACGCAGAGAACTCGCTAGCGTTCACTGCGAATTGATTAGAGCTTCAGCCTTGTTCAGTCTTGATACGCTCGTAACATTACTTCTTTCTTCGAAAATTTATGTTTGCATGAATGTAGTTCATTTGCTCGCTTTTGTTGATAGTTATTTCGATATTTAGCGCGATTTGTTTGAATATAACTTATGAAATTCGTTCAAAACTTTCTCTGAGTCATTGAATTTCTCTTTATCAACATAGTATCATTCGTCGTTTCTATTTAGATCTGTTCATTTGACTTTGTACTGTATTCGATCTCGATAGCGTCTGAAGTTCAATATATCGTCTATCTTTCAATGTTCATCATCTTCGATAGTAATGAGTCTGAATGATTCTGAATGCTGTTCTGATAGAGAGTCTTCTGAATACGATTGCAGTAGCTTCGAACTGAACATTGAATGCAGATGCTTCATGCTGACTGATAGACGAAGATGATAGAAGATACTCACTTTGACAGTGATTTGATAAAGATCTAGCTGTTTATCTTTCAAATCTTTGCAGAGTCTTGTTGTCTTGACGTTTCTGAAAGATAGTCAAATTCAGTCATCTACTTCATAGATGATGTCTCGTCTATGTTTATTGATCTGAACTTCGATGATCAGCTTCGTCTTTTTCAATTGTTGACGATTGAAGTTCAGTAGCTCTTTCATTTGAATGACAATATCATCTGCTTTTCTAGCTTCAAGTCGTTCACGAGTTGTTTCATAGTCAGTCGTATCTGAATCGAAACTCATTCGAGAGTGAAATTCTTTATTGAAGTAGAAGAAAATCATTGAAGTGATCGAGAAGATATTGAAATTGTCACTGAATTTCATCATAGATATTCATTTGA
>JAABUI010001403.1_pt1 | contig 14051 bp, 17 predicted proteins | sample 5559111 | NCBI WGS metagenome assembly JAABUI01 (sample SAMN10711870, study PRJNA513365) | rock metagenome | isolation source: Antarctica rocks | place: Antarctica: Victoria Land, Buttleship Promontory
TGGCTGTCAAAGTAATTGTGGCAATGTGATCAAAATAAGCAAACCCCAACTCCTGTAGCTGATTTTGGTTATACCTGTTGTGCAGCTGTTTAGACTGTGTGTGTACTGATCATGCATGCATGGACAACCAAGCATGTGTGCCATTGCTGAGCTGGCCTGATCAGCGCTTGCCTTGTTTGCTGCATCATTTGCTGCATCACACATCACATGACCCAGGTCGCAGGCCAACACAGGCTCAGGAAAGGTGATGCGTCCTCACAAGGTATTACCACTATGGAGTTACTGTTTGTGTTGCATCAAAGCAATGGTCACTACTCATCAAATGACTGATCAGGATCAGGGTTGCCTGGCATTTTCATTTGAACTGACCCATGGCACATGGGAAAAGCACATGCTCATAGAATATGCAAGTGAATGGATGAATGGTGACTATATTAGTTGTGATGCAGGCACAGCAGCTGTATGGGCAGAGTTTCATGTGCATGTCCATGCCTGCCTCAGAGCTTGACAAGGTCGCCCAAATGGCAAATGTAAGTTTGCTGCATTACGTTGCACAGCATGAACGATGCTCTGTATGCACAGCATGAGTGAAGCTCTGAATAAGCCTGTCTGAAGGGAGCTGACTTGCGGATGCCTGCTGGCTAAGAACGTGTTTTAGTTTTTGTTACTATTCTTATGAATGAGGTTTGATGTTTATTGTACCAAAGACAGGGTCCCATAACCATTAATGATGATCAATATTGCAATGACCTGTTTGATTGGCGCAAATATGTGTTTGAGTAGGCTTTTAGACTAAACTGCTTTGAAAAAGCTGTTCTTGTCTGTTTCTGCCCAAGTTAAGTTCCACCAAAACACAACATCCATGCAGTGCAAAGTCTTTGATCCAACCATTCTGCGCATTCTCAGCGTGCGCAGTCTGCTGTGTGCTTGTAGGATGAAGAAGTGTGGGTATATGATCACATGGTCCCCTTAGAGCTGCAATCAATTTACCCTGCAGCAATGGCCCTAAATGCAGCTCCACGCGGCACAACAGCCCTGCAACTTGGTATATACTGCATGAGGTCTGCATCACAATGCACCCATGCTGCATTTGTACCACAGTCATGCTTTGATTAGACTGCATTTGTACTGCCTTGTCTACCCTGTCAGTCCCAGAAGTAGTCCCAGGATTGTTATGCCACTTGTTTCACCACACTTTGTGTCATTGGCTTGTCCACCGGCATGATGGCTCCCAGGCTCTCTGCTGTACTAGACAACCACTGCAATGCTGACATGACCTTTTGTATTGTCCTTGACTTATACTTTTATGCTGTATGGTGCACAGCACACATTGTAAATAGCTTCACATTACAAAGTTCACACTGCACTTGTGCGGTGTAAAATCACTTTTGTGCCTGTCTAGGTGATGCTGCATTGCCCCTGCTGTCATGTGTCTGGACCAACACCATGGCACTGTCATGAGCATTTCTATGATGCCTGATCAGAAAGACTCGTTGTGTGTTGCTGCAGGCCCACCTGTCATCCATTGGGGCACCCCCCTGACAAGCTTGGGGGGTCAGCAAGGTATTGCTTTTGCCAAATCATCCAGCATGATCCCGTTTTTGTTGTATGAGCAGGTAGGACTCTGAGTGCACTCCCATGTACTGGCTGTATGCACAGCTAAGAGCCTGCTTTGAGTATGCCATATCAACTTTGAATCCATGACTGCAAGGCCAATATGCCAGACATGTGTCCAGCATTTGCATGTCTGTGCAGTGATGGTGCATCACAGGGTTACATGGTACAAGCATACTACTGTTACGCCTCTGGGGCACAGCTGCAATTTGTCGAATTGTGGGAACAACTCCCTCAGAATTTGCCCAGGGGCAAAGTCACAGTGAAAGCAGGAAGAACAACAGCAAAACACCTATATCACACAGCCAGGAACACATCTGTATTCTCGATTTTTGCTGCAGTACGCTCTGGCATTGCTGTGGTCCTGCACTAACCATCTGCTGTGCATGCATCCTGTCTGTAGCCATGACTATAACACACAAACACACTTCCTGTGTGTTAGGTCGTCGAGCCATTCATGCAGTCAGGCATGCTCTGGGAGACATGGCAGCACGGCCCTGGGGCTTTGCCACAGTACTGCCCTTCCCCTTCTCAACACCCCTTCTCATTCACAGTGGCAGCTGTTGCGGTGCCCGATGCTGCTGGTTGGTATGTCAACCGAGACCATTCCAAATGGGGCGTCACCTCAGATCACGCTCCAGATTGCTGCCATGCTGAGGTGATGATGTTGCACTCATGACTATGCCCATCAATCTGTGTTGCTTGTGGTGCTGTGAATGCAGCAAGCCTACTTTGTAAGACGCGGTGGTAGTTCCACCTGTTCCTCCAGACTATGCCAGTGCTTGGTCTCAGACATGTACTGCTGGGGTCTGCGCTTGGTGGTCTTCTGCATCTCTCTTCAGATGTTGAAACTTGGGTTTGTTGTGTCCCCTGTGTCTACTGTTACCACGGTGTCTACCATGTAGTCACTCCTGCCTGAGCAGGAGGCTTGTTGTGCAGGACACAAGTGGCTCGTTGGACCTTTCAGGTCAGACAGCTGTCTGTTTTGGGGATCTCAACAGGTGTGTGTATGGCATACACCGGACTGCCTTCACATGGCTGCATCAGCTGCATTGCATGTGCTGTAAGTATGAAATACACTGCAGGCTGAACAACAGCATGTGCATCAGTGACCTTAGGCTTGTCTCTGCATGACTGATGAGGTTGTGACAACTGTTTGGCAGCTCTTGATGCATGACAAACTACTGATGTGGCCCATGCGACTGATCACAGGCAGGAGCACCAAGGCTACAGAGGAGGGAGTGCCATCTGCTTCCTAGGTCACAGGCCGTTATGGGCTGCCTGGTCTGATCTGGTCCAGAAGACACAGGACTGCAGCTCAGATGTGCAGCCTGCTGCGTCTTTACAATACAGTGCTTTGCAGACTGCTGGAAACCACAATGTGACTGAAGCAGAGATGGTGACACTGCTAGTATGACTTGGCAGCAACCTGGGAAGCGATTTGCAAAACCATTTAATACTGCAGCCTTGATGTTGCAAGCAAAACAAAAATCTTGATGCAAACTATCATATGTACAAACATTCTAGTGAGAGATTTCATGAGAGGCAGCAAAACACCCCACAGATGCCTTTGCTAGATCATTATTGTAGCTCTGAAATGCACCAGCACCATTGGTGACGTCAATGGTGTGACACTATCATTGTCTCAGGTCAAGCATCTTTTGGTTAGCCTGCTGCTGAGGAGAAGGTTTTTGCTCGCTCATGTGACAATGATCAAGCATGTCGTCATTCACCTCCAAAACCGTATCACCAGTGCATTTCAGAAGCTCTTTTCTGGTGCTAAAGGGCTTGCAAAACCAGAGCGTTAACAACAAACGTCTAGCTACTGCATGACATTTGTATCCTGAGAACAGTGTCTGACGCCGTACAAAATTATCACCTAGGGACCCTGCTACATCCAGCCATCAAGAACTACTGTGTCTGTCATTGTATAATGGTGATCAGGATCAGGGCAGTTCGTGCATGCATCCCATGGTGGACAGAAACTCACCTGTATGTTGAATTGACATGCAGGCCCGCAATGACGACAACGCAGATTCCTTGAAGAACAAGACACATACACACACAGCAGCGGAATGACAGCAGCATGTTGAATTACACATGTGCCTATAAGGGGACATCACATCTTCCCATTACACCTATGCTTCGAAGTGTACTCAAGCTATGGCCCCAAGCACTTCTAAGTGCGTCTGCTCTTGTGGGGAATGAACTTTCTGAGCAAGGATGCTCCCTTCTGAACCATGCTGTTATCACGTTGAATGGATGCGCGCCGCACATTCTGTTTCTCTGCATCTCCCCCCTGAAAGCATTGCAGTCACATGTTGGAAGCAGCCAAAACACAGCGCAACTTGAACTCTCATCAGTCTTCAGGGTCAGGCTTTGGACATGTGTTTGTGCATGATGAATGCGCAGACCATGATGCATGTCTTTCAGCTTGCCTCTTGCAGTGACTGAGGACAACACAATGCAGCTCCAAACACTCGACATTAGGGTGATGCAGACAGACCCTGAGGACATGCTCTGCGCAGACTGAGCATCCCTGTTGTCTATCACATCACCGGCGGTGCAGCGACAAAACACTGCCAGATTGCAAGACATCAGACATTGTGGTATTGCAGTGAGAAGGCCCAGCGTGGCAGCAAAGCACTGCAGAGTGTAGGCACAGGATACATGTAATGCAAGACCTGCAGCAGACTGTGCCTGACAGCTCCACAACACATAGCATATCAGCACATTCCTGATCAAGCAAGCGCTGAGCGTGAGCATGAGTGCACCTGGTGAAGGAGAGGCGCAGAGCTGGTTGCAGCGGAAACTGCGGAAAGCTCCACACCAGTAGGCAGAGTCTGAGAGGCAGCAGGGGTCAACCCTGCAGCAAAGGGGCTGCCTTCATAGGGTCCGCGCCGGCCCTTCAGTCACACAGACACTGTAAGATACACTGCGCACAGCATGGCTCCTATCTGCCTCATGCCTGACAAGCTGTATATACAACTGGAGGTGTTGCGACAATGCCTGATAGGTCTGTGGCAAGCATTGGACATAGCACCAGTGGGAATCAGAAACCAGCAAAGAAATGACAAAGCAGTTTACTGCTGACTCCCGAGTTCCACAGGTGCTAGATCCAGTGAACTAGGCTGCAGATATGTACATGACAGCATGCTTACAAGCCTCCAACTGTGTGTTACACAGGGTGCACAGCATCAGGCTGTTTAACACCTAAGTCATGAGGCATGTGCCTGTTACTGCCTTGCACTAAAAACCAGTTTGCTGAGATAGGAGAGATGTATTGGTTGCATCCACATCACATTGTGCTGTCCATTGCATTGTTCATTTGCATATAGTCTGCTAGATAATGCAGCAGCCAAAACATCGGCGTCAGCTGTTGATGCATGGCAGCATTCACAACAGAAACACATGCTTTTGCACAAGTCTTGCAGGACTATACCGCAGCATGCAAGTGCTGCAACTGCCTTGACTAGCCACGCCATCAGCATCGTGATCGACCCATATTTGTACATTTGCATACGAATGCAATGGAATGAGGTGAGTGGCAGTGGGTACCTTGGGGGAGCCCAGGTCCATGCCGCTGTTGACCCAGCTGAAGACATCAGCATGCTGCTGAAAGCGGCTGGCCTTTGCAGCAGGCATGCTGAAGCTGCCGGTGTTGCTGGGGGGCACAGTGAGGCTGGGGGGCTTGGTGGAGGGGGCGGTGGTGGTGGTGGACAGCCAGGAGAGGGGGGAACGCTCCACCTCCTCCATGCCATAGTCACCACGGTTGTCATGAAGGTGAACCTTCACGGCACGAATGGTGCCTGTGCCCACCTGCAGGCCAATGACAAGTGTACATTAGGGTGCTGTAGGAGATACTTGCTTGCTTGATGGTGGCCTGATGAGCTTTGCAACAGACACACTGAAGATGCCAGGTTTGCAAGAAGTGGCAGTGAGCAGGGAAGTCAGCAGTAAATGTGTAAGTGCAATGCCATGTGTGCGTGATGGGTATGTGTTGACCCCATACTTGGCTAATCAGAAGCACACCCAGGGTTATTCCTTTATGTGTGGCTACTGGCCATGTGGTGGACTAACTGTTGTGCCTGATGTGGGTGTTTTGAGATAACATTGTTCATGACTCTGCACCGTGACGCTCCTTGTGCTGGTACGTACAGTATACTTTTGGACCCGACAGGACAGCTCATCAAATCCTGGCAATCGCCTATACAGAGTATCAGCCCACATCTGGTGCATCTCCTCAGCACAAAACGTGCACTGGGCCTCTCTAGCGGATAGCCAGCTTGTGACTGCCACAGTCCCCCAGCTTGTTACACCCAGCCCTCTCAGCAACAGCAGAGCCAGACCGCTTGAAGGTCTACACACCTCTGCTACCACACAGCGTATGGGCGGCAAAGATCTGAAGTGAGGACCATGTCTGACGCTGCAGGGAAGTGTCAGTCATGGTCCTCACCTCAGATCTTCCACAGCATACTCATGCAGCTTTGCAGCTGAGTCCCAGGCAAGGACGTTGCAGGTGGAGTAGCAGCTGCAAAGCTGCAAGCTGCAGCTGCTATTCCACCTTCGACGCCCCTCCCTGGGTCTGTCAACCACCCATCAGCAGCTTACAGTGGTTGGCGACATTGCATGCATGTTGATTGTTGAACTGTGTATGTTGGCGTCACATTCAGTGTCTTCTACAGGGCGCATTCAGCTGATTTGCCAGACCAACGAAGGCCCAAATAGGGCCAACTCACCAGGGACAATCATGGAAATGACAGTGTAGTGAGTATTCCTTCGCTGATTGCAGGTTCACTCCAATGCCATTCTCACGACTGACCAAGGTGACTTGGACCTGGTACTGGCATTGCAGCATCAGCCCTGCCTCTGAAAGCTGTGGCATTACACCCGTGGGGACAGTGGACTCTACCACTGGTAGTGGACAACTCCATGCTGAACAACTTGTCCTTAGTCAGCTGTTAAGGACAAGTTGTTCAGCAATGGGACCCTGAAGTTCTATTTATGGAGCTGAACCAGGTCAACGCCCCCTCAATGTGCATCACACTGACTGATGCTCCTGCTGCATGTCAAGCTTTGCACTCCTGAGCTTGCAAAGGAGTGCTGCATGCCATTTGTGACAATAAGCATTGCTGCATGTTGTTGCAGACTGCATGCAGCACTTGATCTGACAGTGACCCGGGTCTGCTTGCTGCTTTCCTGTGCCTGTTTATGTTTGTGAGACTCAGACTTGCCTGTTATGCATCTCTTTGCTGTTGTGTAGGTGATGAAAAGATGAGGGGGCCCTGAGGTCATTCTTTTTGGCCCACGCTTCAAATCTATTTGTGACCTGGCCTTCACAGTGATGTAAAGCATTTTGTGCCAACACGTGGCTCAGGTCAGAAAAAACACGAGTTTTCAACCAAACATCTGCTGGTACTGTAGCCATTGGCCATACCAGAGTTCAGATGACAGAACATTCCTGTGCTCACGACCATCCCTGGGCTCATCTTTGGGGTCCCCCGTTGCCTTACCAGGAGGCTTTGCCTTCTTGGTCTGGCCCAAAATGGGCTGAGCAACCCCCACACATTTGCCGGCTCTAGTGCCTTGCCTAGCTACAAGAGCCGGGAAACGTGTGGGGATTGCCCAGTACAAAGGTGGGCAGGCCAAGAGGGCAAAGCCTGGTTGTAGTGTAGAGGGGTCACTCCAGTGATGAGCACCAGGGAAGGTCTTGAAGATGACAGTCTAGCAAACACTCACTGAGAAGTGAACAGGTACAACAGCCCGGAGCTATTGTTCATGACATGAGAGTCCTGGTTACCACACCCTTGTCCTGAGCCTTCATAGCCTCACCTGTACAGCTGAAATGTCGCTTCTACGGATATCAGCTGCACATGTGTTTGGAACTGAGTATTGGTTGATGGCTTGGTCATCCCAGTGTGGACAATGTGTATACGGCAGACTGCAATTTGCATCAACGCTGCAACATGTGGATGAATGCTGCCAAAGAAGAGTCAGCATCTTTTGGGCTGCAGGTGAGCTAGCAACCCACAATGAGTATCAGTTCTGAGATTTGTCTGTGAGAAATTCAGACCGACTGGGTAAGAGAGCTGGTTGCTGCAGTTGTGTAAAGGTATGCAACTGGGTCAGGCATACTTCACACTGTACACCAAGCAGGCAGCAGTATTGAGCTCGATGACAGCAAGCCCAATGCTGGCAGGCATGCTAGGTCGTCATGTTGTAATTCACTGCCACCCTTGATCCCTCTTTGTAGACACCATGAGGATCAAGCGACCAACATGCAGGACTCCACAGCAGATGGTGACAGAGTCATCAGAGAAGTTGATTGGTGCCACACTTTGAAGTGTCAGATTGACACTTTGCAAGCGCAAAATCAATCAGCTTCTCTACTTGGCTTTGCTGGTTGACACAAGACCAAGAGCAAATCTGGCATTGACGCATCACGACGTCTGTGAGGTGAAACTCAGCATGCTAGCTGAAGGGGCTGACTCCTGGCGCCTCAAGCGGATGCAAAGGCTGCTTGGTGCATGCACAGCCCAGCAACCCATACATCAACCAGAGGCACTGAGGCGCACCTCCCACATCAGCATTTGAACATTCCAAGTGTGCACCACTTACGAACGAAGGCTTGCAGTCTGATGCTGAGATGCACCTCTCACATCAGCTTGTGAGCATTCGGAGTGCACAACCACCTCATAAGCAAGAGCTTGCTGTTTAAAGCTGCATGGCAGGTGCTGAGCAGGACACACTGTGGGGCTTGTCCAAACACAAGGAGCAGCAAATCTCACCTGGGAGATGGACCTGAGTGCCTGAAGGCTGTCCAGGTCCTCACTGCTGGTGGCATTGCTCTCCTGGGGGCCATGCTCCTCACCGCCCATCACCACTGAACCATTCTTGTCCAGCTCCACCACACCACCACCCACTCCATTGCTGGTGACTGCAGCCTGCAGAGAAAATAAGATCCACATCAGACACATGGCAATGCAGGGGTGGGGGGGGAGGCAGGGGATGTGAGGGGGGTTGGGGGGAAGGAGAAGGGGGCCAGGGGGAATGTCAGTTTCACAAAGGCACACCAGACAGCAGAGGTGTGACAACGGTGGAGCATAAAGCACCCTGTCAACATCTACATGCACCAGGCAGCTCAAATGTAAGAGCAGAAGCAGTAGGCCCAACACTCATTCATGCAGCAACTGAGCGACAAAATTTCCCATGAGCTCACTCAAGCTGTGTAGCCAAGCTGTGTGAATGCTTGCAGCACGACCATGCAATGAACGCAAAACGCATAATCCAAGTATACACAAAGTGTGCATTACACACATATAGACAGCGCTGAGAATGCATTGGCATTGGAACCATAGGCTGTAGCACAGAATCTGGCCCATCACTGGTAAGGCACAACGCACGGCCATATGCTGCTGCATCACTGCAAGAGGCACTGAACTTACCTGGCCATTCAGAGGCACATCCACCAAGGAGGAAGTAGTTGCAGCAGCTGCTTCAGCCTCCACTGTCGCAGCTGCTGCATGAGCCTGCTCTAGGGAGGACACTCTGGTGATGAGCCCCTCCTGCCTCTCCTGCCCAGCACTCAGCTGAGACCTGCGCGTCACAAAGCAGTGACTGTCAAACTTATGCATGATCAGCTTGTTGTTGCAGCATTGCAGCATGGTGGTTCAAGCCAGGCAGGGTTTGTTCATTAGTGATTATACCATGCAGTGGGAGGTTGCCCTGCAGCACTGCTTTACCGGTCCTACAACCGGTCAGCAGCTGTATATTACCTGGTGTTACCTGCATATGCACAGGAGTTGCTTGTCAATGCAGCTGCATACAAAGCACTTCAACTGCATAGACAGCTGCTCAAGGTGTGCTTGTAAGGCATCGCATGAATTGAAGAAGACATGATGATGGATGGAGGGTACAAAGACGAGTCACACCTGAGCTCAGCAATGAGGGCTGCCTGCGGCTCCAGCAAGTCCTGAGTCCTCTGCTCGGTCCTCAGCTGAGTCTCGAGGCGAGCAACTTTCTGCTGCAAAGCTGTGACGTCAGCGCCCATGAGGCCTTGGTGCTCCAGGCAGCAGTTCTTCAGGTTGACCAGGTCAGCAGCTTGAGCACTGCTGTCATTGCGCAGGCTGCGCCCCACCTGTAACAGGCCAACTCAGTCTTGAAGGCTAAGCCACAGGCATAGGCGAAGGTGACTGTACACATAGTCGTTTTGGTTGGCAGCCTTTACATGCATGTAAAATGCAGCATACATTGTGTGCAGGTGAAACCAACAAGCAACAATCACAAAGCATCTGCGCCGCGCTTCATTTAACAATAGTGGTGAAGACTTGTGTGTAGGCGCTTGCTTGTGCAAGTGATGCAACATCAAACACGCATGCACAGGCACGACAGTGCCACACACACAGAGAAGAGCACAAAAGCACAATGCTCACAAAAGCTTTTTAAACACTGCAGTCTATGCTCACCTGGAGAATGACCTCTAGCATCTGCTGGAGGTGCACAACCTGGCGTTCCAGCAAAGTCTGCTGGGAGCGTGCCTGTCGGAGCTGCTTCTTGAGGGCCACTCTCTGCCTTCTGGCCTTGACCTGCTGCCTTTTCAGCAGAGAAAGGCTGCCCTTCAGAGCCTTGTGACGCCGGCCTGTGCGCACATGGTGGCCTCCCAACAAATGGTGGGCAAACTTGAGGTCACGTCTCAGCTCGTGAGTGGTGCTCTCCAGGTCTTTTGTGATCGTCTTGTGGCTGCAATGATTGATGAGGCTGGCATTGTGCCGGATGTTGCTGCTCAGCCGGGACGCTGCCAACTGCCTCTCAAGAAGTAGCAGGCGACTGATCATCCCTGCAAATCAACAGCGCAGAGTGTGAGCTCAGGTGAGAGGTATGACATCATGATGTAGACTGGCAGACATGCGATCGATCACCTTACAGCAGAGAAATGACAAGGCAAACTTGAGCGCCACCTGCACATACTAACCTCTGACTACATATGGAAGGTATGCAAGGTACTCTCATGAACAAGTAACCTGTGCATGCTGTCAGACACGACTGCATCTCCTGATGACAAGCAGCACAGCACAGCACAGCACAGCACAGCAACATCACTGAGGCTAGTCAACCAGATAGCATACTGTTCCAGCACTGTGGGAGGAGTACCCACACGCAACAAAGGCCACTAGCAGCAGCACGACCATCTCGCAACCCATGACGACAGCGCTGAAGTCTCCGGTGGCTGCCCTCAGGGGATGTTGACAATCAACACAGAACTCCTTCCACAGGAACTTGAGCGTGGGACTGGCCACAACAAGGTTGGAGGCGCAGTGGCTGCAGGCAGAGTGCAGCCAGGAGGCCAGTGTGTGCCAGGCCGAGGCCCCTGCCTCCTTGTACACCTGCATGACCTCACCTGCAACCTCTGCACCAGCAAACAACCGACGTGCATGTGATAGGCCACAAAATGCTGTGCACAGTGTCAACAGGGGGAGAGTTGAAAATAGCAGCCGCAAGTTGCGCAGATTGCATCGCCGGTCGCCTTGCAAGCTTCCAGCACTTGCAAACCTGTACAAGAGCAAAATAATCATCAGTAAGGGATACAGCACCTGCACACGGTGGCGGCAACTCCTGCAAAGTTCAACATATTTTGTGGCACAAAGTGCTCTTCAGAACTCAATTCACATTTGTGCAGTGCTGGACACAGAGTACTATTGAGAGTCAAGAGGGACATATCAAGTGATATATAACAGCAAGCTGCTGGCATCAATCCTAAAACATGACCATAATGCAATTGGGCTAACACAATCATGCTGCTTATGTCAACAATTGTTGTTACAGTCTTTGTGCAGGTTGTCGTTACGGTCGTTGCTATGGTCGTTGCTATGGTCATTGTGACGGTTGTTGGTACTGTCGTTGTTCTGGTCGTTATGACAGTTGCTGTCACAATTGTTGCAACAGTGTCAACCAATTTATAGAAAGTACTGGCACGCAGGTCAGAACAACAGTGACCCCTGCAGATGATGTATGGCATTGGCATCACCAATCTGCAACATTCCCCAAAACTGGAAGCAGAAGCATGGATGCACCTTGCAGGACGACGATTATTGGCACTGGACACACATCTGGCTGATGGGGACCAGTGCCCTGGGCCGCGGTGAGTTTAGCCTCAAAGAGCGCCTTGCTGGCCTCACCTCCAGTGTCACCTCTCGCCCCATCTGCAATCCAAGCAGGAGCTGCATCATCAAAGGGAGAATGTGCAGGATCAGGCAGCTGCAACATTGTGTTGACAGGCACTGAGTTTGTATCAGCTTGACAAGAACAGGCCTGCAAAAGAGTATGTCAGCTTGACACTGTCGTGCACAGACCTGCTGAAGGAAATGTGTGCACAAAGGAATAAATGAGTGACTGGACATACGAGGTGATAAAGGAACGGAATGAGGTAATTTCACACCAGGCAGCTTACCTGTATCAGCAGAGGACAGAGTAGGGCTGCCTTTCTGCTGTTGACCAGAGATTCTCGTCATTTGGCCTTGGTCATCAACTTGCGCACCTGCAGAGTATTCCAAAACATAAGATGTACACAGCGCAAAGTGTGACAGCAAATGTGCAATGTCACATACACAAAGATGGACACTACAGCAGTCACAGATATGATGCCTGAGCATGAAGTACTAACCTGAAGCAACACCTTCAGGCCCAGATGGAAGTGAGGCCACAGTCTCATTGGTGAAGGGCGTGTCTTGGATGAGGCACATGCCGTCCTGGTATGAGTCATCCGCCACCACAGTAGACCACGCTGGCAATGGCTGCAGTACCACAGCTGTGGACAGGACCGCTACATGCACATGGCTGGTTCCAAACCTCACATCACCAGGAAGATCGGTCAACATGGCTGGGCAGCATGTACTCAGGACCGATAGCCTTTCCCCGCCTGAGTGCACAGAGTGGTAGACATCCAGGAGCTGGGGGTCACCGACCGCTGCAACCTGCTGTTGGGGGTCAGGGAGACTCCAGGAGGGGTCTCGCAGGTAGAACAGCAGCTGCAAAGCTGCATGGGTATGCTGTGGGACGTCCAATGTCAGTCGCATGCCTGATGTTGGGGGGTGACAGTGCGCAAGCACTGATGCATAGACCACCAGGCTGGTTCCCACTGCTGCTGCTGTCGGTGCTGGGTGCAGCGATTGAGGGACAACACCAGTCACTGTCAGAGTGGACTCCAGTGACTCGCTGCAAAGGCACGTGCGGGTCTGGAGGTGCCCTGGAAGTGCCAGCTGTTGATTGACCAGAGCTGAGGGGCCAGCATAGGCCTTGGTGCCTAACCAGTGGTTGAGGGATAGATGCTCCACACCATGCCCTTCGGCTTCATGTAGCACCTGTGCAGCAAGACCTCATGCTCAGAGGCTGTGAAATAGGCACGCAGTGTACAGTTTGAAATGTCATTCCAGTCTTGAGCTCTAGGCAGCCTCAGCACAGTAAGCAGTTGTGAAAGAGATAGGGCAAAGCATTTACCCCAGAATCGCTGGCTGGGCATTCAATAGGCACCCAGGAGGCATTGGCCTGGGTGCCCAGCCATTGATTCAGGGGTAAATGCTCTGCACCATTCCTCTCTCGACTTTGGGTAGCGCCTGGGCTGTGCTCAGAGACTGTAAACTAGGCAGACACTATCAGCCTGAGTTGTCATCCCATTCTTGAGCTCTAGGCACTTTGAGCACACTAAGCTGGTCTGGCACCTAAAAACTCCGTGAATGCCCTCGCATTTAGAACAGTTGTTATTCACCTTCAAACTTGTATCGCATCGGTACAAGGTGGCTGTGCGTCTACCTTCGATGGGTTGTTTCCTGGTGCAAGGATTCTCGCGCCAATGGCGTGGGTGCCGGCGGGCTGAGGTGAGAACCCGAAACACAGAATTATGAAGACAAGTCTCGTTTGTCTTTGTGCTCTCACTGCTGCCGTTGTTGCCCGGTTCATCTGTGGCTCGCCCATGGTAGTCACTTGAGCTCAAACGACATACAGCTCCAAAGCGTACAGGATTGCAGGGCCCTGCTCACAAAGAAGGCAGCATGTGGTCATACGTAACACTCACAGGCTCGCAACGCTGGGATGAGTAGATAGGTTATTGAACTACACGGCAGTGGTCCAAGGCAGGCTAGCTCACCTCATGGCAGGAATCTCGAACAATCGCGTACTGCTGCAGCAGCGGTGCTGCTCGTTCAGCGGCTTTCAAAGACAGTAGGCTAGTGCCTGCGCCGTGAGCCAGTCTTTTGCTGAGCAAAAGTTGCTCTGCGAGTCACAATACACGTGAATTACGCAAAGTAATGTGTTTTAGTTTGTTTTCAGTGAAGTAACTTGCATATGCACAACACAGCAGTGTACTTACCAGCTCCAGAAAAAATGCCAGAGTCTGGCCCTCCCCTTGCCCCTTGACTTTGACTTCGACGCAGACGCTGACTGCT